>Ga0154382_152_pt2 | contig 28361 bp, 28 predicted proteins | sample RifGroB1_FD_105626 | JGI IMG/M metagenome (GOLD analysis project Ga0154382, IMG submission 105626) | Bdellovibrionales bacterium GWB1_55_8 | reverse complement strand
AAGGACGCGTTCTCGCGTTCGATACCGGTCCTGGCAACATCTGGATTGATGCGGCCGCGCAGATTGTGTCTCGTGGGCGACTCAAGATGGATCTGGACGGTCGCTTTGCCAGTCAGGCAGAACCGGATCGGAAGGCGGTTGAACGCCTGCTGAAGCACGCTTACTTTTCCAGAGCAGCCCCGAAATCCACAGGACGCGATGAGTTCGTTTTCGACCTTCTGCTGAAAGCGACCCCGTTCCGCGACGCCTCGCTCGTTGCCACCGCCACTGCAGTGACCGTGGAATCCATCGGGCGCTCTTACGAGCAAACGGTCATCCGGAAACGCCTCCCCTTGAAACATATTTTTCTCTGCGGCGGAGGGGCCAGAAACCCCGCACTTATGTCTGGTATTCAGGCGCGATTACCGGACGTCGCCGTCGCGACGGTGGAATCTCTGGGGTTGGACTCGCAAATGCTTGAAGCTCAAGCATTCGCGTTTTTCGGATTTCTTTCCCTGCTCGGCCAACCCTTGGGCGGCAGCTGGACAGGGGCCCGCGGGTTCGGACCACCTGGCCATGTGGTGCCTGGCGGAAACTGGACGGAAGTTCTCTCGAAAGCCCGCGCTTTGAGTCCGCTTTTCAGTTCAAACTGATTCCAGGCGCTGGCAGTGTCCGCCGAAACCGATCCAAGGGCTGCCTACTGCGGCACTCATTCCTGGCAGGGCGTTTCCATAAAGAATCGCGCCGGCTCCGAGCTCTCTTGGAACCTGCGCCCGGATTTCTGATCGCGAAGAACCTTGTTCGGGTGCCCAGTAACAGGGTGAATTCCAGTTCTTTCGGCCCAGAAAAACCGGAGCCCGTTTGGAGACCCAGACGCCCTGGGTGATTCGTCGGTTCGAACGCTCCAGCCGCCCTCTCACGCGCGGATTCAAAGCTCCGGTTTCAAGTTTGTCCATGAGATCCAGGTGCGCCCGATGCCAGAGTTCCGGACTGCCCACATCGCGCCACAAACCTGCGACGCGATACGCCCCCGCTTTTCCTGCCCTCACTGCCGGGGCAAGAATCATCTCAAGAAAATCGGCGGGTCCTTCAGGCACCAGGCGCAAGGCCTCCGGCTCCAGGATGGCGGCGCCGGCGAAAAACGGCTTTCCACGGACCACTTCCCCAAAGGAGGAGATCAACCCCGTATCACGTTCGACGTGGATCTCGCGGTAAGCGCCCGCGGAAGGTGGCAGCTCAAGAACCGCGAGCGTAAGGTGCACTCCCTGACGCGAACGAAGCCGTGCGTGCGCCCTGGCCAGAGCGGCGAGATCAAAATCCATCAGCACGTCAGCATTCAGGAGAAGAAAAGGCCGCCCGCCAAAAAAGGGCAGAGCCCTTTTGATTCCCCCGGCACTTCCCAGGAGTTCGGCACTTTCGTCGCTCACCCTGAGGGCCGCCCCACCGGGATCCAGCTCCGCTAGAACTCGTTTCGCGAGTTCCGCGTGATGATGGACATTTGTGACGATGTTCTTGATCCCGGCGGAATCCAGCGCGTCGATCGCGAATTGCGCAACCGGCACGTCCATTAACGGAAGAACGGCCTTCGGACAGGCGTCCGTGAAAGGCCGCAAGCGTGTACCGAGCCCAGCGGCCATTAACATTGCATCAGCGATTTCCACCGGAGTCTCCCGTCAGAAATAGTAATAGTGGAAAAGCGTTTCCCGGAGCCTTGAATATTGCGGGTACTTGAGAAGCGTCCGACGGATATTCTCGAAAGTGTTTCCGATGTACTTGAGATAAGTGGGGTTACCCCTGCGGTTCAGAAAGGATGCAAAACTTCCGATCGCCTTGAAATTCCGCTGCACAGACATCATATCAAAGGCATAGCGGAACTCATCACGGTTCACCGGTTGACCCGAAAGCGCCTCCCAGCGCGCAACGTAATAGTCGAGAAGACGGGAAATTTGCGCTTCTTCGAGTTGATAATAGCTGTCGCGCAGAAGGGACGCGAGATCGTACACGGCAGGGCCCATTCGCGCGTCCTGAAAATCAATCATCACGAAGCGCTCGGGCTCAAGCACCATGATGTTTCTGCTGTGAAAATCGCGATGCGCCAGCACCGTCGGAAGACCCGCGAGGAATCCGCAGATTTCCTCGAGACCATCCATGATGATTTTCCGGTCGGCGGTGCGCAGAGTCCGCTTCAAATGAAGCTCATAGAAATGCTCGATAGTGAATCCCATTTCCCACATGAGCTTCTCGCGATCGAATCGCAGTTTGAACGCATCCAGTTCAACGGCGCGCGCTCCTCCTGGAGAAGCCTTGACCTGAAGCTCCACAAGAGAATTGATGACCTGCTCATAAAGATGTCGTTCGACATCGGCGTTGGACACTTCCTGGAGTTTCCGCAGCAGCGTCATGTCACCGAGATCCTCAAGCACGATCAGCCCATTGTCCGGGTCAACGTCGTAGACGGCGGGCACGGGAATCCCAACGGACGCCAGGTGCTCCTGAATGATCAGAAAAGGAAGCTTGTCGGCACGATCCCGGAACGCCTCCATTTTCATCACGATGCGACTTTCGTTTCCAAAAGACATGCGGAAATACTGCCGCGTGCTCGCGTCGCCCGGGAGCTTCACGAAGGAATCGACCGAACCCGGCTTCATCAACCACTGGGACACGTCTTCATCGATGGTAAGTTGCTGCTCTAGCATTTCCTTCACCTCTTTCGTGGTCACTGTCGTTTCATCCTTTTCTGGAACTCCCGAAATTCCGGAGTGCGGAGAATCGGGTTTCTGAGCGGCGCCGTCCGGGCAATTACCTTTCTTGACGCAGCAAGAAGCTTTTCAGTCGTACTACTTTCGTACGGGGACCGGGTGCTGTTTTTTTGGTAAATCGATATCAATGATGATAACCCACGCGGGTCAAATCCAGCGCGATAAAGAATATCAAACGCGTCCTCGATGGCACCGAGGTGGTCCGCTTCGGTGAAGATGAAAGCTCCTCCGGGACTGAAAAAATCCAGATTATTCAGCCCCGTCGAGAGCGTAACATCCGATGTCATTGATTCCTGGATCCGGCGCATCAGGTGTTTGCGTGAAATATGCGCGATTTCCATCGCAAGCGCCGCAGCAAGTTCGTTTTCATATTCGATGGTCTTCAGCAGACCCGCGGAGAGATAGATACGGTTTCCTGGAATCCCGAGGTTCCTCCAGGGACCCTGCTCCTGTTTGATCACCAGGACGCCGAAAGCCGGATCCCCTGAAGACCGTGCTTTCAGCAGCTTTTCAGCCACCCCTCGAAGGTAAATCGTGATTTCCGGGTCGCGAACGATTCGCAACTGCGATTCCAGGCGCTGCTCAAGCTCCGTTCCAAGCTGTAATTCGGCGCGTGCCTGCTCAGCCGGGCTCGGGGGCGCCACTGGTGCCGCAGCACATCCCGCCAACACCACGCCACTGGCTAGAACAAAAAAACAGAGCGCGGCAAGTTGGCGCAAGGCAGCGGCAGAGGCGCGGCGCATTAAATAAGTCGTTTGCATTTTCAGAGCCCTTCGATACTGTATCGTCCAGCTTTTCCTTATTTGCAGTCAAGCCCTAGAAAGCTGCCGCTTGAAGGAAAATTGTAATCGCCGGTGCAACCGGCCCAAAAAGGAGATCCTCATGGTGTCTTTTAAAAAGATTTTTATCACTCTCGGCATGGCCGTTTCGCTGGCAACGCCGGCTCTGGCCTCGCAGAACTCGATCGACCTGCTGTCGTACCAGACGGTACTGACCTCGCTCGCCCCGTTTGATCTGATCAACTGGAAGGTGGGTGACACGGCTAACTACAACATCTCAGCCGGTTTCTTCGGAAAAGTTGGCGTCATGGTGAAATCCGTCACCAAGGATGAGGGCACCGCGATCTGGATCACCCAGAACATGGAGCTTCAGGGCCAGAAGCAAGTCGTGGAAATCCTGATCAGCAAGGCCGACGGCAAAACTCTCCGCATGATCGTGAACGGAAAAGAAGAAAAAATTCCGGACGACAAGCTCGAAATCATTTCTCAGGACTATGCTGAAGTGACCGTTCCGGCAGGCAAGTTCGAAACGATTCACATCGTGGCCAAAACCGAAAAAGTAAAAAAACTCGAAGTCTGGATCAACCCTCGTGACACTGTCATGGAAGGCACCGTGAAACAGATCGTGAACACGGGAATGTTCGACCTGACGATGGAACTGACCAGCTTCAACCGGATGCCCTAATTCGGAGTTCCGATGAAAATTGAAAGCGCCGGAGGCTCAGCTTCCGGCGCTTTTTTTTTAAGGGACCGGCCCGGACTTCCGCCCACCGGTGACCAGGGATACGACAAAACTGATGACCGCGAGGGCCAGGAAAACGAACAGAAGGATCTTTCCAAGTTCAGCGGAAAGACCGGCTATATTGTTCATTCCCAGGAACATCGCGAGCAGAGCTATAACGAAAAAGATGATGGCTGCTCGTAACATGCGATTCCTCCTGCAGCTAAATGAAAGCAATCGCAATGCCGCGCGTTTCGCGCTCTTGTGCCGCCGAAGTGAATGCGACACGCTCTTCAGGGCATGTCTTTACTTCGAAGCGCATTTGGAACCACCTGGATTCTTCCCTTGCCCGCAAGCTGGCGGCGCGCGACGTCTCAACTGGTCTCTGAGCTGGAGGCGGCCGGTTGCGTTATCGAGCCGCCCCGAGCCGGAACATTTCGCATTCTGGTCCCCGGGGCGGACAGCGTTCTTCTTGATCATTTCGATGGTAGAATCCGCAGCGTGATCCACGCGCTCTTTTCGGATCGGATTCAGATGTCGTTGCACGAGCAGGACAGAAAAGTCGCCATCGAACTATTTTACTGGTCGCCTGGACAAATCATGATTCACGGCGCTCTTGTGCTTTTCTTCGCGCTGGATTTGGCGATTTCAACAAGAGTTGACGGGGTTCAGCCCGCGAAGTTCGTAGCTGCCTTGGTCGTCTTGAATTCACTTCCCGCCATTCACTGGGCGTGGCAGGGACGACGGTTTCAGAGGTATTTTCTAGAACGCGGTTTTCAGCAACTTCGAAACGATCATTGACCGAAACCGCTGTCTCCCGAAGAACCCCAATCTGGAGCCGCTGCAGCGGGTTCGCGCGCTTCCGGCGCCGTTTCCGTGCTGGGCTGAGCCAGCGGAGCCGGGGCAATCTGAGGTTCTTCCCGTGAGCCCGCGTCCGGTACGTAATAGAGGTGAAAACCTGCAAAAATCTTATTCGGATCATGGATCATCTGGCGATTATTCTGCCAGATTTCTTTCCAACGCCCCGGGTTACCGTACACATCACGCGAAATTGTCCCCAAGGTGTCTCCGATCTTGATCAGATATTTCTCCCCGTTGCGCTCGATCACGACAGCCCCGTCGGGCTTCTGTACCTTGAGCACCATGCCAGGAGGAAGAATGGAGATGGACGAAAGACGTTCCCTGTTGAGTTCGTAAATGTCTTTCCAGCGGTAAAGATCGCCGTAAGTTTCAAAAGCGATCTTCATGAGCGTATCGCCACTTTGAACGGTGTAATCCTGAGTCTCGCCGGTGAAGGCCTGTTCCTGCACTGGTGCCGCCAACGACTCCGCAGGAGCATCATCAAGTCCGGTCAATGCCTCGGGTTCAACCTGAGGAACCGCATCTGTTTCCGCATCGGCGGCAACAGCACCGTCATCCAGCGGCAATTCATCGTCTGTTTTGGGTGATGACGAACATGCCACAAGGGTGAACATGCTCAGAATTGCGACGGATGAAATGATCTGCTGACGTACCTGTTTCATGGGCTTCCTCCACAATGCGCATCAGCAAATTGAAAAATACCGCCGCTGATGGCCTCAAGAGAAGTTTCGGAAGCCCTCGAATGAAACTTGATTATTCTTTTAGAAGAGCCGCAGTTTCTTCCGGAGATGAGCGGACGGCCGCTTGAGCTCTGGATTCCAGAAACAAATCGCGCTGGTCGAGCGCATTAAGAATGCGCTGCGTTAGAACATCAAAATGAGCAGGATTGTTCAAGAAATCCAGTGAATCACTTTCAACAATCAATTTGTTCCCCAAGTCATAATCCTGCATCCAGTCATCGTAATATCTATTCAGGTTAGAAAGATATTCATCTGGAATGTTCTGCTCGAAATCACGACCGCGCATCGCAATCCGTTCTTTCAACTTTGGAAGCGACTTGCGCAGATAAAGCATCAGATCGGGTGGCGCCAGAGATTGACAAACCGCATTATAGAGATCGAGATAGTTGTTATAATCCCGCTCTTCCATATGGCCTTGCTCATACAGATTGCGTGCGAAAATATTCGCGTCTTCGTAAATACTACGATCCTGAATCGCGCTCTCGGTACCGTGTATGATCAGCTTATGCGCGCGATAACGATGATTCAGGAAAAAAACCTGGAGCGGGAAAGACCATCGCGCCATGTCACGATAAAAATCTGAAAGATACGGGTTTTCAGTCACCGCTTCAAAATGCGCTGTCCAACCAAATCGTTTGGACAGCATATTCGTGAGCGTGGTCTTACCCGTTCCTATGTTCCCGGCCACCGCTATAAAAATCTTTTCGCCAGCCAAGTAATGCCCCCTCACTCTTTTCTTTGGTCATAGGTTGATCGTGATCTTTTAGTCAAGGAGGGGTTCGCAAAAATTTTCCCGAAGCGAGACCGTCGGAGATATGCCACTCTTGCCAAACGGCTTGAAATTAGCTGTGATATGACCACAACGGGACCGTTTGGAGTGGGGACCTTTTGGCATGATTTTGAATGACTTAGAAAGGAACTGAACAATGGCGAAGCTCAAGGAAAAATTATTAGAAAAGATCAAGGCCCAGCGGCCAAAGATCACGATGCTCACGAAAGAAAAGGGCAGCGTGGTCATCGACAAGGTAACGATCGAGCAGTGCATCGGTGGCGCGCGAGACGTTCGCTGCCTGGTCACTGACATCTCCTATCTCGATCCGCAGGAAGGCATCCGCTTCCGTGGAAAAACGATTCCGGAAACGTTCGCGGCTCTCCCGAAAGTTCCGGGCGCTGAATATCCTTACGTCGAAGGCTTCTGGCACTTCCTGCTTACGGGCGAGATCCCCACGATGGACGAAACGCTCGAGATCGTGAAGGACTGGAAAACCCGCGCAAAGGTCCCCTCCTACGTATTCGACGTCCTGAAGGCCATGCCGAAGGACTCCCACCCGATGGCGATGTTCTCGACCGCCATCACCGTGATGCAGAAGGAATCCATCTTCGCGAAACGCTACGCCGAAGGAATGAAAAAGGACGAGTACTGGGATCCGATGTTCGAAGATTCCTCGAACCTCATTGCGCGTCTCCCTGAGATCGCGGCTTTCATCTATCGCTGGAAGTACAAGAACGGCAACACGATCGCTCCGAATCCTGATCTCGATTTCGGCGGAAACTTCGCTCACATGATGGGCATTGCGAAGCCTTATGACGATGTCGCCCGCATGTACTTTATCCTGCACTCCGATCACGAGTCAGGAAACGTCTCCGCGCACACCACTCACCTTGTGGCCTCGGCGTTGTCAGACGCTTACCTCTCGTTATCTGCAGGCATCAACGGGCTCGCGGGCCCGCTGCACGGCCTTGCCAACCAGGAAGTTCTCCGTTGGGCTCAGAAGGCCCTCGAGAAGACCGGTGGCAAATCTCCGGACAAGGAAGGCATGAAGAAGTTCTGCTGGGATACGCTTAACGCCGGCCAGGTCATTCCGGGCTACGGCCACGCCGTTCTTCGCAAGACTGACCCGCGCTTTGCTTCGCAGAACGAGTTCTCGCGCAAGCATCTACCGAATGATGAACTCTTCAAGTTCATCAACACGCTCTATGAAGTCGCCCCTGGCGTCCTGACCGAGCACGGCAAAACGAAGAACCCCTGGCCGAATGTTGATGCCGCCAGCGGCGTCATCCAGTGGCACTACGGCCTGACCGAGTACGATTTCTACACCGTGCTCTTTGGCGTGGGTCGCGCACTCGGCGTTCTCGCCAACATCACCTGGGACCGTGGTCTCGGCTACGCTCTTGAGCGCCCGAAATCCGTCACCACGGACATGCTCGAAAAGTGGGCAACCGAAGGTGGCCGCCCGGGCATGTAAGGGCGCTGTCATAAGTGATCCAAGGGCGGCGCTTCGGCGTCGCCCTTTTTTTATTCTTTGAGGCCGTCAGCCCTCATTTGCTTCTGGGCAGCCACACGTGCTTCCACCTGCTCAAGAAGTCTCGCAATCTCGGATTTAAGATCAGCAGGCCAGATTCCCCGCAAAATCCCGAAATGCCGCTCCGTCATTTCGCCGTCCATTCCGCCGGGAACCGAACCGCTGCTCACCCGGCTTAAGGCCACCTGCAGGTCTTTTCGTGCGGCCCAGACCCCAACCTCGTCTCGCGCCGCGAAAATCAGGCGGTAGCGCGCCAGTGAAACGAGCGCGTTAAGATGAAACGGCCAACGCTTGACATGTTCTTCCAGTAAACGGATCGCGCCAGGCCTTTGCCCATTCGAGATCATCGCTTCCGCGAGCCATACGGCCGCGTGCTCCGAATCGGGCAACTCAGAAACGGCCGAGCGCAATTCGGCAACTGCTTCCCGGTGCTCGCCCCTTTTGTGCATTGCCCTTCCAAGCCAGACGCGAATCACCGGTTCGAAGGGATTCAGGCGCCGGGCAAGACGCAGACGCTCCGCCGCGCTGTCAAAATCCCCGTCCAGCACCAAAACCTGACCCGTGCGCACGAGCAGTTCGACATTGTCGGCCTCCACTTCAAGCGCCCGATCGAACCTTTCACGCGCAAGGCGATATTTCCCGGAAAGCAGCAAATTCACGCCTTCCTGGTAAATTTGGAACGTACTGTTCGTAAGGAATATCTTCGACAGCACGTTTGCGCGCGCTCCGAATTTCTGCCGCTTCGATCTGCCCTGATCTTCAGCTGCACGAATCAGAAGGCTGAGGGCCTCTTCACGACGACCTGAAAACACCAGGGCTCGCGCGAGACCAAGAATAGCCTGAGTCGAATCCGGGCTTTGCTTCAGCATCGACCTGAAAGCGATGACCGCCTCGGGCCACTTCCTGTCCGACAGGAGTTGATAAGCTTCCGTGGAACTCAGGGAGTAAGGTTCGAGGTCATTGCCGGCCGCCAGGGACCCTTGGGCGAGCAAAAGCAAAGCAAGGATCAACGCTCCTCGCTCGACAGCCTTAGGCGCACGAGCTAAACTGAACAGAACCCCGTATGAGGAACCGCGAACCCGCATCATGGCTCGAGATTAGACCGAACACGCGGTGGCTTGTCAAATGGGCACTCGCGTGTGCGGCGCTCACAGCGACGGGGTTAGCGTGGCTCACGCTGACAATGACTCTGTCCGACCAGACTTTTGCCGCGACCGATGAAGCGGTGTTCTCGGATTCCGGTCTTCCACGCATCGAAGCTCGCACTTTTGAGCTGAAAATCGTAAAACGCAGTCATTCAGACACTGTTTACCTGGCAGACGACGATTCCTCCGCCAGGCCGGCGCCTGGCAAGATCGTGCTGCTTCGGCGGGAAAATCAGCCCGTCATGGCGTTCAGGATCCTGAAAGTTTACCCTGAACGGCGGCAGCTCGCTGCGAAAAGAGTGCGCCACTACGGGGGAAACGTTCGTCTGGAGGAGGGCGAAACCTACAGCGCTCTTGAACGGCTCTCTGATATGAAAGACGTGCCGACCCCGGCACTCGACCAGCGTGAACTCGATGATTTCGAGGATGAGCTGGAACTGGAGACCGGCGAGATCTGGAGCGACCCCCCTGTAACCAACGTCACGCAACCGAAAAAGAAAGAGGTGGTGGACGAGACACCGCCGGAAGACATGGTTGCAGTCGACTATGATCCGGAACTCGATTCAGAATCCTCGCCACCCCCAAGCGGCGGGATCGATGACGACTTCGACGATGACGACAGCGACGGACCCGCGTACGGAATCGCGGCGGAAGAGACAGCTCTTTTCGAGCCCCACCGCCATCTGATCTCCGTCGGTGGCGGCTGGAACTTCAACATGCCCTGGCGCGCGGACTCGGTTTACAACGCGGGCGGCGTTCGTTACAGCTATGCGCTCAAGCGAATGATGTGGCTGCGCTCGGCAAGACTCCAGGACGCCTTCTCATACGAATTTGCGTTCTTCGCTTACAAGCCCATTTTCAATCAGGGATCTTACACCGTCATGCCAGTCACCGGCAGTTTCCGCTATGACATCCAGACGGTGAAGAGCTTCACTTTCTATCTTTATTTAGGTCTGGCCTGGAATTTTGTCAGTCCGGGGCCCGATGCCGACGTGGATACCGGGAACAACCTGGAGGGCCTTCGCTCCGCCGGAGGGTTCGGGATGCTGTTTCCATTTGGCCCAAATTGGAATTTTCGTTTGAATGCAGGCTCCGATTCAGTCGATCTCGGGCTGGCATTGAGGTTCTAGAATGCTCCATTGGCACGCACTGCTATTCACGATGATCTCTGTTTTAACGGCAGGCTGTGGCGTGAAGGGACCGCCTCTTCCACGGGTGCCCGACACGCCTCAGAAATCTGACGCCCCCGTGGCGCGCCAGACGATCTCACCCAACCCATCCCCCACACCAAGCCAATGACTCTGCCGATCATGAATTCGCGTCATTTTCGGTACGTCGGGAACGAGCTCCAGGTGGAGGGAGTGCCCCTTTCCAGAATCGCTGAAAAGTTCGGCACACCGGTTTACGTTTACAGCGAAGCAGCGCTTCTTGAGCCCCTTGACCGCATACGTTCGTGCTTATCGGGCCTGGATCATCTGGTTTGTTTCGCCGCCAAGGCGAATTCCAATTTGTCCATTCTGCGCCTTTTCGCCGGGGCAGGCGCCGGGCTCGATGCGGTTTCAGGTGGGGAGCTTTTTCGCGCGCGGAAAGCCGGAGTACCAGCCGATCGCATCGTATTTTCTGGAGTCGGGAAGACAGAAAAAGAGATGGAAGAAGCGCTGCGCTTTGGGCGAAGCGGCATTCTTGCGTTCAACGTCGAGTCAGCGGAAGAACTCACCGTTTTGAATCGCGTCGCCGAAAGAGTGGGCCGGCAGGCGAGATTTTCAATTCGTCTCAATCCGGACGTCGACCCAAAGACGCATCCCTACATTTCGACAGGACTCAGGAAGAATAAATTCGGTCTGCCCAGGGCGGAAGCCAGTCGTCTTGCCAGATACTCGCGCGAACTCCGCTGGGTTTCGCTTCGCGGAGCAAGTGTCCATATCGGTAGTCAACTGCTCTCGCTGGCGCCCCTTCGGGAAGCCTTCCGAAATCTTTCGGACTTCGCCGAGGAAATAGTCGCACTCAACATACCGTTGTCACATGTGGATCTTGGGGGTGGCCTGGGCATTCCATACCGTAATGAGGAGGCCCCCTCCATTGAGAGCTATTGCGCCCTCATCCAGAAAGAGTTCGGAAGCAATTCTCGCCTCGCGAAGAAGACATCCCTTCGGCCGAAAGTGGTTCTTGAACCGGGCCGGCTCCTTGCGGGTAATGCCGGCGTCCTTGTGAGCGAGATTCTTTTCAGGAAAAAGGGCGTCTCAAGAAACTTCCTGATCATCGATGCTGCGATGAATGACCTGATCCGGCCCGCCCTTTATGAGAGCCATCATGAAATAGTGCCACTCACGAAATCGGGTCGATCACGCGACGCGGTTTTTGACGTGGTGGGTCCGGTTTGTGAGACAAGCGATGTGTTTGGCCGGGCGCGGCGTCTGCCCGGAAGCATCGCGCGTGGCGACCTGGTGGCGGTGCTTTCCGCCGGCGCTTACGGATTTTCAATGGCCAGCCAGTACAACAGCCGTACTCGCGTAGCTGAGGTTCTCGTTTCCGGAAACCGCACTCGCGTCATCCGACGGCGGGAAACCTACGAAGACCTGATCCGTGGCGAATCGTAACGCGGCGGGACAGCCTGACGTTTTTTTGACAAAGTGACAGACGCAAGAATGCATCTCACCGCCTAAAAAGGTTGCGGAAAAAATAGCCGAATCGTTATACTTTTCCAGTTATGAACATCTACGTTTGCGTAAAACAAGTTCCGGATACAGAAACAAAAATCAAACTGAACGCTGATGCAAGCGGCATTGACCCAGCAGGAATCAAATGGGTCCTCTCGCCTTTTGACGAGATCGCGGTCGAAGAAGCCCTTCGGCTGAAAGAGAAGAATGCCGGCAGCACCGTCGCGGTTGTTTCAGCGGGTCCTTCCCGGGTTGTCGAGGCGATCCGCACGGCACTCGCAATGGGCGCGGATACGGGAATCCACGTGGATCTTCCCGAGAACGCCGATACGTTCATGGCCGCCAAAGCGATTGCTGGCGCCCTGAAAAAAGAATCGAAAGTCGACGTCATTTTCACCGGCAAAGAAGCCATCGACGACGGCGCCGCTCAGGTGAGCCAGCTCATCGCTGAGAGTATGGAGATTCCATGTGTCACGGTTGCGGTGGCCATCGAATACGGCGCCGGCACCGCGAAGGTGAAGCGTGAAATCGAAGGCGGCGCCTTTGAGATCGTGGAAACCACTCTCCCGGCCGTGATCGCCGGCCAGAAGGGTCTGAATGAGCCGCGCTACGCGACTCTCCCGAACATCATGAAGGCCAAGAAGAAGGAAGTGAAAGCGCTGAAGGCCGCTGACGTCGGCGTGAGCGCTTCCGACCAGAAAATTCGCTTCAAGGGCTATCAGCTCCCTCCGCCGAAACAGGCTGGAAAGAAGATCGCGGGCGATGCTGCGACTCAAGCGAAAGAACTGGTTCGTCTGCTCCATGAAGAAGCGAAGGTGGTGTGACCATGGCCAAAGTATTCATCATTGCTGAACATCGTGACGGTCGCCTGAAAAAATCGACCTTTGAACTGATCGGCGCCGCGTCTGCGGCCGGAAACGAAACGCATGCGGTACTTCTCGGTGAAGGAGTTGCCGGACTCGCGAACGAACTCGCGCACTACGGGGCTCAACACGTTCATGTCATTGAAAATCCGGGTCTGAAATTTTATTCGACTGAAGCCTACACCAAGGCCGTCACAGAAGTACTGAAAGCCAATAACCCGGAGATCGTGCTCGCCAGCCATACCCCCACGGGAAGAGATTTCATGCCTCGCGTGGCCGCTCGGTTGGGTGTTGGCCTTGCCAGCGACTGCACGCAGCTCAAATTCGAAGGTTCCAACCTGAACGTTCGCCGCCCCGTTTACGCCGGCAAGGCGATGGTCGAGGTGGAATTCCTGGGCTCGGGCCCGCGTTTAGCCACCGTCCGTCCGAATGCCCTGGGCGCACCCAAGGCGGACACCTCAAAGACCGCCGCAGTGAAAAACGTGACCGTGGAACTCGGCTCGTTGAAAACGAAGGTTCTCGAAATCGTGAAGGGCTCGAGCGCCCGGCCCGATGTCACGGAAGCTTCCGTCGTGGTCTCTGGTGGACGCTCTCTGAAAAGTGCTGATGGCTTCAAGATGCTCGAGGAACTTGCGGACGTCCTCGGCGCCGCAGTCGGAGCCTCGCGCGCGGCAGTCGATGCCGGATTCCGTCCTCATGGTGATCAGGTGGGGCAGACCGGAAAAGTGGTTTCCCCGTCCCTTTACATCGCTTGTGGCATCAGCGGCGCCATTCAACACCTTGCCGGAATGCGGACGTCCAAGGTGATCGTCGCGATCAATACGGATCCGGAAGCACCGATATTCCAAGTGGCGGATTACGGGATTGTCGGAGATTTGTTTGCAGTCGTCCCGGCCCTGAAAGAAGAACTTAAGAAGGTGAAAGAACACTGACTTTCGGGAGCAATTCCGAGTAGGTGTGCTACACTCGTTTCATACGAAATTAATGCAGGGCGAGAGTGTGTCCTCACGCTCTCCCATGCTGCACAAGGAGCACCTCCATGACCTGGCAGACCTTCGTTTTTATTCCGATCGCAGCGCTTGCCTTCGGGTATTCGGGATACCGTTTCAAAATCCTTTTCCGGATGATGAAAGCACACCAGGGGAAGGCCGGTGATCGACTGAAGGATGTGCCCGCGCGAATCAGCACCTTCATGGCGAACGTCCTGGGACAAAAAGCCGTTCTTCAAAAACGTGCTCCCGGGATCATGCATTTCATCATCTTCTGGGGCTTTTTGATCATCTCGGTAGGAACTCTCGAGCAATTCACGACGACGATCCATCAGGCGGCTAATTTCGAGTTCATCGGTGATCCCGCTTACCGCGCACTCATGTTCCTGAATGACATCATGTCGCTCGGCGTTCTTCTGGCGATCATTTACGCCGCGTACCGCCGCTTTGTCTTGAGACCAGAGGGCCTTGGCAAGTCTGTGGATGCCAACATCATTCTCGCAATGACGAGCTCGCTCATGGTGTCCATTCTTCTGATGAACGGATTCCACATCCTGGGCGTCCAACCCTGGTTTCAGGATGCGATGCCGATCTCGCGCGCTTTTTCAGAGGTTCTGGCAGGTCTAGGACTCTCGCAGGACACGAACGCTATCCTGGGCGGCATCTTCAAGTGGATTCACATGCTCATCGTGCTGGGCTTCGCGGTTTACATCCCGAGTTCCAAGCACCTTCACCTGGTCGCAGCCGGACCCAACACGTATCTTCGCACTCTTTCGCGTGAAAAAGGCATGACGCCCATCAATTTCGAGGACGAGACTGTCACCCAATATGGCGCAGCGAAGGTAACTGACCTGAGCTGGAAAGACGCTCTCGATTACTACTCCTGTACCGAATGCGGCCGTTGCCAGGACCTCTGTCCCGCCCACAACACACAGAAGCCGCTTACGCCGAAAATGCTCATCGTCGATCTCAAGCACAACATGTACCGGAACAAGGCCAACCTGCTTGCGGGAAAGCACGATGAGGTCTCGCACATCGTCGATGAAAATGTCACCGAGGACGTGATCTGGGCCTGCACCTCCTGCCGCGCCTGTGAAATCGCCTGCCCCGTGTTCATCGAACATACGAACAAGATCTACGACATTCGCCGCAATCTCGTGATGATGGAATCCCGATTCCCCACGGAAGTGCAGTCTGTTTTCAAGAACATGGAAACGAACGCAAGCCCCTGGGCCTTCAGCTCGGAAGACCGCGCCAAATGGGCGGACGGTATGTCCGTGAAAACCATGGCGGAAGACCAGAACATCGATGTTCTTCTCTGGGTCGGATGCGCTGGCTCATACGATGAACGGAACATGAAGGTTCTGCGCTCATTCGCAAGCCTGCTGAAAAAAGCGGAAATAAAATTCGCGATTCTTGGGAAAGAAGAACAATGCACGGGCGATCCAGCCCGCCGCATCGGCAACGAATACCTTTACCAGACACTGGCGAAGGCGAATATCGAGACGCTGAACCGCTATAACGTCAAACGCATCGTTACCGCATGCCCGCACTGTTACAACACGCTCAAAAACGAGTACAAGGAGTTCGGCGGAAATTACGATGTGTTCCACCATTCCCAATACATCGCCAAGCTGATTGGAGAAGGCCGCATCAAGCCGACGAAAAGTCTCGATGCAACGGTTACCTTCCACGATAGCTGCTATCTGGGTCGCTGGAACAATATTTATGGCGAACCCCGTAGTGTGATCCAGGCCCTTCCGGCCGCACGCATGGTCGAGATGTCCCAGAACCACGACCAGGCGATGTGCTGTGGCGCCGGCGGCGGCAGAATGTGGATGGAAGAAACTCTCGGGAAACGAATCAACGTGGCCAGAACCGAACAGGCTCTTGCGACGAACGCGGAAGTCGTCGCATCGTCTTGCCCGTTCTGCATGACCATGCTTTCGGACGGAGTGACAGAAAAGGGAATGAAAGACAAGGTTCGCGTAATGGACATCGCGGAGCTAGTGGATCAATCCACGCCCTGAGCAATTGCTTCGGCGGCATTGATTTACTTAGATCTCCCGGCTCATTTTCAGAAAGGGGCCATTTCCCTCACCGGTCATGGTCCAACCTAGTCTTTGATAGAACGCGATTGCCGCAATATTCGTTTTTGCGACATCCAGGCATACTCGCTTACATCCGGCCCTCGACAAGATGGCTAACGCGTACTCGAGCAATTTCCGCCCGAGTCCCAGCTTCCGTTTCTCAGGGACGATGTAATCGAAACGAACAAACCCAGTCACTGAATCTTTTATCAAAGGAAACGCATCGATGAAGCCCACTGTCAGGCCGTCCTCCCCCAACATCATCGCGCAATAGTTTGGGTCACGCTTTTGCGCTAGGAGGATGGACGATAAATAGCGTTTCCAGTTTTCATCGACATCTGCAGGGACAGTTCCAGTGATCGTCTGAGTATCCAGGAGGAATCGTGCAACGGTATTTTTGTCACTATCCGGATTAAACGGCCTGAAAGTGTGGTTCATGTCTTTTATACCCGTCTTCCCAAAGATGGATTTTCCGGCGTAAATGGGTCGGTTGCGGCGCAATAAGCGCACCGGTTTGCTCCGGTACAGATGTTTAGATTCTCACATGCAACCGAACAAGGGCAACAGTTCCAACTGGTCTAATACTGTCGTACGGCCTACCGACTTTAAGATCATGCGAGGCAATGACTGACACACAACCTTCGCCGACTAACTCACAATCAGTTATGGTCTCCTGGCCGGCGGTTGGATTGTCGTGTCCATGAGGGCAAACTTCGCTGATGCAATCATGCCGGCCCCGAGAGCTACCCGAACACTCCCTTCGCGCCTGTCAAACACTTAAACACCCGGAGTGAACACGCTTCAGCTAAAGAACCGCAATCCTTGGGGCCATGCTGTCCCCGCTCCCCATGTGCCCCTGGCACGAAGCTTGGAGTACGGGCGGCGGCTGCATTCATGTGCGGCCACGAGGTATTTTATGAGAACCGCTAAAGATCAAAGAATCTTTATTGCTGCCTTAAGCATGGGCTTTCTGGCGTTCACATTCGTTCGGTGCAGCCCGATCGCGCCAAGCGTTTCCAAGAGCTCTCTTCAGAGCGGCGGAAGGATCGCGGCGACTGCAACGCCTCCTCCAGCGGAACTTACGAAGACCGTGAAACCGGCCATTCCCATAAGCGCCCGCATCGTGAAGTACGAGACCAGGCTTTTAGGGGAAACATCCTTCTACACGCTTGAATTCGACCCCACGACGCAGACTGTGATGACGATCTCCGAGGGACTATCACCCGCGCGATTCGAAGAAATTCGAACCACCGGAAAAACAGAAATAGCGATAGACATCAAGGTACCAAAGAAAATTACCGTCATTTTCCGCGTTTCGGATGAAGCGTTTCTGAACGCAGATGATATTTTAGCTTTTGATTCGAACATTGACCCGCTTGAATCCGGAAATTGGGAGCTTCAGGTATCCGAGAGCGTTCCGAAGAAACTCTCTGAACACATCCTGAAGCATCTGGAAGCTGTAACCGTGATCTTCGATACGCCGGCCACCGTACTAACGGAACCAGGCGTGACGGTTAAGAACGAGCCGGAAAGCGTCACGGAATAGCCGTTACAAGCCGGCCTCAGCGTCGCGAAAAACCCCTTAGCAAATCCTTCACCACGCCATACATGGCCGACGGCAAGGACTCAAGTTCCGGCACCTCGCGCACCGCGCCCCCGCCTTTTCGTGCAAGTTCGCGGCAGAGGGACAGACTCGCGCGCTCACGGCCCATTTTCAAAACCACAAGGTGGGGAAACCTGTGAGCAAGATACGATGGATCGCTGCCTGCCGTGTATTTGCCATCGCTCAAAAGGACCGTGGACGGTCGGATTCTTGAAGTGTTTTCAACCGCGCGAACCAGCTTCAGCGCCGACTTCAACCCGTCTTCGAGATGCGTATACCCTTGCGCTGGAACCCCCAGAAAGCGCTCGATCAGATCGCGCGCTCTGATCCTCTCTTCCGGTCGCTTAAGAACCGTTGCTTCATTTTCAAACGCGACCACGCCGATCGGGTCATTTGGGAATTGAAGTAAAACAACCGCCAGGGCAACGCCTGTCAAAGCAAGTTTCTCTCCGGTCATCGAAAGGCTCGTATCCACGCTGAGGATCACAGCCTGTCGGCGATGCTCACGATAACGAATCCAGATATCCGCAGCTCTTAGATCGCCTTTTTTAAGGGCTAAGGGTTCGTTTTCGATCGTATCATCCAAATCAATTTCTGAGCCCTGCGCCTGGGGTGGCGCCTCAGCCAGGTTGGCGGATTTCATCTCCGTCGGGGATGACACCGAGCCCAGAACCTCGCGGGCGCGGCTTAGGATCGCTTCGGCTGACACGCGCTGCAGTCGCCGCACGGCTTCCGGCTTTTTCAGTTGCTTCCGGAATTCATGAAACCTGACGGCGACATCCCAACCCCCAAATTCCGTGAGTTCTGGAATATTCTGACCGGTCTCCTCGTCAAAGGCAGTCAAGAGAAGTTCCGGGGATCGAAATTCCGGCTCTTTGGCGCTGACGAACTGGCTCTTACCTGGCCTCGTCAGAAGTTTTTTTTTTGCTCTTCGGACTTCGCCACGAACTCAGCGGACTCACCAGCCAGGGCCGCTTTGACCCATTCCTGAATGAGGTTCAGGACTTCCTCGTGATGAGAATGTTCGGATTCTGAATCACGTTCGATCTCTATTCGCGTCGGAAGCGCGAGTTCCACTGCAATACGGAAAGCTTCTTCGAAGCGCTTCTCGCCCAGCTCATGAGCAATTGCCGCGATGGCAATAGCTGCACGAACCGAAGCGCCCCGTTTCACACGCGGGTGACCCCTTGTCAGACGCACCAGGCGCACCGCGGCCTGAATCAACGCATTGTCCGCTGAGGGCACCCTGATCGCCTGAGAGACGATCGCCCGCTCCTCTGGCTCGGACTGATAATCCAGCGTAACGAGTTCAAAGCGGTCCAGAATCGCCTCGCTCAGATGTGAGGTGGCGACAAATTCCTTTGGATTTTGAGTTGCAATCACCTGAAACCCGGGCTTCGCTTCCACGCGCCCAAGTCTGGGGATTTCAAGAATACGTTCATCGATCGAGGGAAGGAGCACGTTCTGAACTCCCTCGGGAAGACGGTTCAACTCATTAATGAACAAAACACCGCCGGAGCGCATGGCCTCGACAAGCGGGCCCGGGACAAATGACTGCCAACCGTAACCCTTGCGAAGCACCAGCGGCGGGTCAAAGCCTCCTGCTAGCTTCTGCTCGGTATACCTCTGGTCACCATCGACGCGAAAAACCGGAAAGCCCAGCTCCCGGGTGACCGCGAGCGCGAGATGCGTTTTTCCCACCCCTACGGGGCCCTCCAGCAGAAGATTTCGTCCAGCGCGGACACAAGCCCGGATCCGGATGATCTCATTGACTCGACCCACAAGTCCGATCGACGGAGGTGCCTGCTTGGGGGAGTTATTCTTCTTGAGGGTTTTTTTCGTCGCCACCTCAGCTCCGTTTCTTTTTCCGCGACGGGGATGCGGAAACCTGATCAGGTGAATCCGCGGTGTTCCGGCGCAGGAATTCGTCAAGGATGTAGCTGGCAACGACCGATGGCTTGGCTCCGACGCCGAAGCCGGCGTCAAAACCGCACTCAAGTGCCATGGGATGCGTGATGCGCGGACCTCCCGCAATGAAAATAACCTTTTCGGTGAGCCCGAGCTTTTCAGCCCGTTTCATCAAATCCTTCATATCACGCAGGTGAATGTTGTGTTGAGTGACCACCTTCGACACAAGCACGGCATCCGCGTTTTCAGCGACCGCGATCTTAAGCAGATCCTCATTTGGAACCTGCGCACCGAGGTTTTTCGCGTCGATCCACTGATATCGCTCCAGGCCGTAGTCTCCGTCGAAGCCTTTCATGTTGATGATGGCGTCAATCCCCACCGTATGCGCATCAAAGCCGGTGCACGCACCGACCACCTTGAGCTTACGGCCGATTTTATCGCGGATCATCTCGTCTATTTCAGCACGTGATCGCTTCTGGGAATCCACCTTGATCACTTTTATTTTCGTAAAGTCGAGTTCATACCGGGTGTTCGCGTAAACCACGAAAAAGGAAAAGCCGTGGCCCGCCTTCTCCATCGTCGCTATCTTGATTTCATCGAAGCCCATCTTCCCGACGAGCAATCGGGCCGCTTCCTTGGCTTCGTCGGACGGCTCAACAGGCAATGTGAAAGACAGCTGAACGGTTCCGTCGTCCAGGATATCGCCATAGGGTCTGAGCTTCTTGAGATTGGGCTGTTTCGCGGCCTTTCCGTTGGTGTCGCTCATTTTGCCTCCCGAAGAAGCTCGAAAAAGGGGTTCACATATCCCGGCGCCTTCTTGAAGACGCCGTCCAGACCCTTTCCTCCGTCTTCGGTTCTGCTTACCTCCGCGAATGCGCGTTCCTGAATGGCGCGGAAGAGCCCTTTCGATTCAATCAGCTCAAGATGTTTCAATGTGTCCCCGAGAACCTTGCCTGCCCAACGCTGAATTTCGCCGTTTGGGTTGAACTCTATCTCGCTTCCGAGGTCCTTCGCTCCGTTGAAGATGTATTTGGCATTCTGGATGCTCATCCATCTGTCTTGAAGGAGCGGAGTGTGCATCGCTTCTGTTGCCATCCCGAGCAGCTGTATCGTTTGTCCAGTCAGAACACCGACAAAGTTAAACATCGCGTCCATCAAGTGGCTGTAGAAGATGTCACCGGATTTGAAGCGGGTCGGTGGCATGAACTTGATCGGGGATTTCGGGAAAATGTCACGCGTCATCTGGGCCCGGGATATTTCGAGCAGAAATACATTGGGATGCTTGGGATCCATTTCCTGCGCGTGGCCAAGGCCCATCAGATTCTGAGTCATTCCCGCGTTGAGCGCGAATCGCTCATTGATGAACTGGGACGCCAATACCTGGTGCCCGTTTTCAATGGCATCGGCGGTCGTAAGATAATTGTCCTCGCCGGTGTGTATCACGATGCGTGACAGCGCGATGATCTGACGTGAAAAGTGCTGGTCGATCAGCGTCCGACGCATATTGATGTCGCGGAAAAGGATGCCATACATGGCGTCGTTCAGGAGGAAGTCCAACCTCTCGAGCGCGCCCATGGCGGCGATCTCCGGCATGCAGAGGCCCGAGCAGTAATTCGTGAGACGGATGTAGCGGCCGAGCTTCCGGCTCTCATCGTCGAGCGCCGCACGCATGATGCGGAAATTTTCCTGAGTGGCATATGTGCCACCGAAGCCCTCAGTGGTCGCACCATGGGGGACGTAATCAAGAAGTGACTGAGCGGTACTCCGAATGACCGCGATGGCGTCAGCACCGGCCTGGGCAGCAGCGCGGGCCTGAGTGACGTCATCATAGATGTTGCCGGTGGCAACGATGACATAGATCAACGGCCCCTTTTTTCCCTCGGCATCAAACGGATCAACGACCTCTTTTCTCAGCGCGTCCCGCTGCTCGCGCCGATTCACAACTGTCTTCAGTGCGTCAGCGCAAAGCCTCCGCGCTTCAGCCATGATCTGCGCGTCAGAGGCCATAGGCAGTTTCGAGAGATCCACGGTTCCCTTTGCCACTGCGGCGGCGAGTTCGCGCGCGGGCATTTTCTTCTGGATCATGCCATTCACGAACCAGTAAAGTACCCCGCGATCGAGCGGCTGCTTTCCCCCGTTTTTTTCGCGAAGAGCGTCCACGATGAGGTTCGCCTCCGGGAAAGATTGGCCGCCTTTTTGCGCAACGGCTCCTTCAACTCCAAGAAGTCGCAATACCGTTCGCTCGATGGAGACGGTGCTATGGGTTTCGATGAGGTTACTGGCAGGAGCCGCGATTTTATCTGCGAGCTCGCGACAGCGATCGATCAGTGCGCGATCCAGGGAAAGATGGGCCATGGGCGGGTTCCTCGTCAGGAGTATTGCTCGGTGAAAATGCGCCTGAGCTCCGGGCTTTCCCGGAGCAGTTCGAGCGCAAGATCCGCGTGTCCCTCAGTATAACCATTCCCGATCCGCAAATCCACGTCCGAGCCGATTCCTTCCGCGCCCAGAGCCGCCCGCGTGAAGCTCGTCGCCATGCTGAAGAAATAAACGATTCCCTTCTGTTTGCACGAAAGAATGCAGGACATCTCGGTTTCCGGAATATTGGCGACGTTGATCACCACATCGGCCATTTGTCCCTTGGTCGCGGCCCACACCTTTTCCATCACTTCCACGCCATTGCGTGCGTCCGCCTGGATGATCTCATCAACGAACGGCAAATCAGACAAGCGGTCGAGCGCTGCCTGTGAATAGTCAATCGCGACTGTCTTCACGCCCGTTTTCCTTTTTGCCTCATACAGACAGAGCAGGCCCGACTTGCCGCCGCCGCCGACCACAGCAACCGTGTTGCCCGGCTGGACGAGTTTTCGGGTCTGCGCGGGTGCACCCGCCACATCAAGAACAGCGAGCGCGACGGTTTCCGGCATATCGGCGGGAAGTCGTGCAAAAATTCCTGAGGCAAAGAGAACCGCATAGCCATCAATATCCACGCGGTCGATTTTCGGGTGAATGCTGCGAATCTTGCGGATGTGAAGCGGAGTGAGCGAAAGCGAAACAAGCGTGGCGATTCGGTCTCCGACCTGCACGGGTTTTGTCCCGACTGGAAAATTGGGACCGATCTGAGTCACGCGCCCAAGCAGCATCCCTCCGGAACCGGTCACCGGATTGTGGTGCTTCCCGCGACGCCCGACGAGCGCAAGAATATGCGCTTCCATCTTCGCGACATCCCCATCGCAAGCCTTTGATATCTGGTGAAAACTTGCAGAGTCGATGTTCAAGCTCTCAACCTCAATGAGAAGCTCGTCTTCTGCGATGGGCAAAGCCGGGTCCAGTTTTTCGGCCTGCTGGGGAAGAACCCCTTTCGGTTCCAAAACTCGTTGAATTCCCAAAGGATCGGCGGGCCTAAACGTCTGTTTTTCAGTCATGTTTCCTGTCTAACGGGAATTAGCGCAGGAGGCAAGAATGAGGACACCTCGGTGTATAAAGTTTGGACAAAGATATTCGCGGCTGACACGTCGGGTTGGCAAAAACCGAAGGCGCTTAAGACAGCTTAAAGTTAACTAACTAAAAAGATTGATGAAATTACCATTTAACGCGCAGTGTCGTTTTGGCCCACCCCTTGCTCTACCTCAACCCAGAGAGTGAACCACGTCGGTGCCATCTCACCCTTTTGCTCCTGGATGGAGCGAAACGAGACGTCCCGACAGGAGAGAGTATATGAGCCGCAAAACTTTTTTTATCCTGTTGCTGTCCATTCACCTGATCCCCTTCTCGGCATTCGGAAGTGACGTGGTCCGGGTGAAAGCACCCGAAACAAAGGCCGCTGAACTCGACGACCTGTCGTACAGCGAACTTGAAGCAACGTTCACCGACTTCAAGGTCATCCATAAGGGTGGCGAGGTCGAGAACAACTTCAACACCGAAGCTTATCTTTCGGGCACCGTTTTCCAGAAATGCTGGAACAAGTTCGAAATCACCAACAGCAGCAACGACGAGGAAATCCGCGGAGCCGGAATCATCGGCTTCCGGATCAGGGACCTGGGTGGCGGACGCGACTGCCAGAAAGAGCTGCGTGGCGCAAGACCTCGCACCAAATGCATCAAGGATGATCCGGAACTGAACTGCGTGAGACTGTCGAAGGTTGAAGAAGCCAGGATGAACCTCGCAAATATGGGCGATGGTGAAATCAAAATCGTGCGCACGGATCCGAATGGCGATGAAACGCGCGTCCTCTCGGAAGCCGCTCCGGTTCCCGCTCATGTAAGCAAGGCTACGGTTACAAAACTGAAAAAAGACAAGCAGGAAGCCGCGCGTGCAGCTGAGATCAAAAAGTATCAGCACTGCGTGGACACCTGCTACGGCGAGAAAGCAATGGAATCCCTGAACAGGCTTGTTGAACTCGGCGTCGAAGTGGACTTCGAAGCCGCAGCCCAGAAGATCGCACTCAGAGATCTGAGCGATCTTGAGAAGCAGGCCGGTAAGGTTAAGCCCGAGGAACTCCAGGAACTCCGCGAGAAACTTGTCGCCTGGAACGACGAGCACCCCGGCAATACGGACCGCGTGGCCAAAATCTACCGCCAACTCGCGGTGAATTCGATCCCGAAAACTGGCGCCAAGCCTTCGGATTACGAGCTTGCGTCACAAATCGTGAGAGAGGCACAAGGCCTTGATGGAATCAGCAAGAAATGGGCGGAAGTGGTTTTCCAGAACGACCAGCGCAATATCAGCGTAGGTCGCATGCAAGCGATCGCGATGGACGGAGTCCAGAACAACATGGTTTTCTGGCCCAACTACATGAAGCTGATGCAAGAGCTTCAAACGGAAACGATGCAAGCCTGTCAGGGTCAGACCGCAAACATGGAAGGCTGCTCCAGCTCCATGCAGACACTCCGAAGTGTCTCTTCGATCCCGCAGACTGCCTCACAGGTTGACCAGAGCCGTTGGCAGATGCAGCAGCAGATGCAACAGCAGATGCAAATGGCGATGAATCCCGGTGTAATGGGCGGTGGGCTCGGCGGCGGAGCCGGAGTTCCCCAGGGTCCGGCCGGTCCGAGCACCTTCACCAACTCGGCGATGCCGAACCAGAGCATGGCTCCCGGCTTGAATCCCATGCTCGGTAACGCCTCTATGCCGAGCTCTTTCCAGAACTCGTCGTCTTCAGGGTTGGTCTGGGGTGGTGGACAGTTTGGTCAGACAATGAGCATGACACCTCCCTCTTTTGGGCGGTAAATTCCGGGAAAACTGACACGCCCAGTCACAAGCAGTTCGGGCCAGTGCTGTTGATGTGAAAATCCCAAAGTAGTACGTCAGCGAAATTCATTGATAAGACCCACGAGAGGCGGCTCTCTCGGTGGGTCTTTTTTTTTGCCTTTTTAATTTGACGACCGGCCCAAACCGCGATTACTTGAGGACATAAGTTGCGTTCTTTATTCTTTACAGGGGGTGTGTGAATGGCAACAGGTTTGGTCAAATGGTTTAACGACAGCAAAGGTTACGGATTCATTCAGGCCGATGGAACGGATCGCGATGTGTTTGTGCACTACACCGCAATTCAGGGCGATGGATTCAAGACGCTCGCCGAGGGCACCAAGGTTGAATTCGAACTGATCGACGGCCCGAAGGGCCCCCAGGCCGCCAATGTCGCGCGCACTACTACGATGACGCAGTAATCTGCTCAAAGTAAATCGATTAAAATGAAAAAGCGGGCCGCGAAAGCAGCCCGCTTTTTTTTATTTTGTTAACGTTGTGTAACGCTGCTCAGCGCCAACTTACTCCCAGTTTAATCCGGGATAGGCGGCGAAATCAGGCTTGGGCTCCGCTATTTCCATCGAAGAAACAGGATAAGCGCAATATTGAGTCGAGGTGACGGCGGTCGGAAAATGATTTCCGCTTTTCTTCAGGCCCCCGAACGGCAAACTGGAAGAAGCTCCGATTGTCGATCGATTCCAATTCACAAGGCCCATCTGAAGATCGTCCCAGCATTTTTCGTAAACCGCGCGATCCTTGCTGAACACGCTCGCCACGAGTCCGTATTGAGTCGCATTCGCCTGCCCAATTGCCTCATCCAATTCATCGACCGCGAGAACAGCGAGGTTCGGCGCGAAGAGCTCCGACTGCTGGTAGACGCTCTTCCGCGTGTTTTCTAGCGAGGCCTTTTGAACCCAGCAGATGGATGGCGCCACGTAATTTCCGGAATTCTTCATTTCCAGCGCTTTTCCGCGCATCACCAATTCGCACCCTTCGCGAGAAGCGATCCCCTGAAATTTCATGTAGCGGTCCACGGCGCTCTCGTCGATCAGAGGACCCATGAACGGGTTTTCAAGCGGATGCCCGATTTTGAATGCTTTGGCACGCTCGTGGATTCGCTCGAGAAAACGCTCGAGCAAAGAACGATGCACGATCACCCGGGACGTGGCGCTGCATCTCTGGCCAGCCGATGCGAACCCCGCAATGAGGGTTTCCAGCGTCGCGTATTCCAGATCAGCATCCTTCCAGATGATGGCCGGGTTCTTACCACCCATTTCAAGAGCAAGGAGTTTCCAGTGCTGGAGCAGGGTGTCCTGCTTGATCCGGGTTCCCACCTCGTAAGAGCCCGTGAAGAGAACGCCGTCCACTCCCTCGTGAACACAAAGCCTCCTCCCTGTCTCGCGTTCACCCTGAACCAGGTTGAACACGCCCTCCGGGAATCCCGCCTCATGAAATGCCTCTGCCATCAGCTGCGCCGTCATGGGCGACTTTTCAGAGGGCTTGAATACAACAGCATTTCCAGTGAGAAGCGCCGGAACGATGTGCCCGTTTGGAAGGTGTCCGGGAAAATTAAACGGCCCGATCACGGCCATCACGCCGAGCGGTTTATGCCGGCAAGCCGCCCTGACTCCGTGCTGCAAGGCGGGGAGTTCAAAATCCGCGACAAAACGCATGCTCTCGTTGATGGTGATGTCGATCTTGTTCACCATCGAGGCGAACTCACCGCGCGCTTCCCAGAGGGGCTTTCCAACTTCGCGCGCAATCACCTCAACCAACGCCGCTTCGCGCTTCCGCAGACCATCCTGATACTTTTTGAGAAACGCGGCGCGCTCCTGAAAGGGGCGCTTGCGCCAGCCCGCGCCGGCTTCACGCGCCGCCGCGACCGCCGCATCCACGGACATGTAGGAATAAGTGAAGGTGCCAAGTTCATCGTTTTTATCGGCAGGACTGCGGCTGACCCATTCGCCATTTATCTCGGTAGGTCGAAGAAACCTGCCTTTGATGTAATCCCCAAGCACCGGCTGATCAAAGCTGTACTGTGACACGAGTTCACCTCCCGAACTGAAATCAATAATAGCGCATGAAACTGACGGGGTCACCGTCGCTCAGACCGAGCGTGCGGCCCACATTCAGATTGTCAGCTTCCGACAAAGTCACATCGGAACCCTCAACGAAGGCACGGACGGCCAATGCTCGAAACACACCTTTTTCGCGGTTGAGAGGACATAAAAGCCCCTCTTCCGGAACGCGCCCCCCCCCAGGACCCGGACGGCTTTTCCAGGTAAACGCTTTCACATTTTTCACGGGAGCGAGCTCATCCACATGAGCCCAGAGATGAGGGCCCCCATCGAAAGGATCCACCTGGTTTCGATAGGCAAATCCCACCTTCTGAAGCATATGCAGCACAGGCTCCGTCTCCTTTCCCACCTTTCCGAGAGCGTTCCTCGCTTCGGCGGTAAGAAACGTGGTGTAGATTTTTCCCGACGGGAAAAGAGAGAAGATGAATTCCTTGCTCTGCTGGCAAAGGCGATCGGCCTCCCAGTAATCCATGTTGGTGAATCTACGTCCGATCGCTTCCCAGAGCGGAGACTGTCCGCGGATGTTCAGGGGTGGCAACAATTCCGCGAGAATGCGCCGCTTGAAGGATTCCCGATACAGGCCAAGATACAAAAACCGGACGAAGGAAAGCTGCCGGCCTACGCGCTCGGGAGAATTTCGCGCTTCCTGATCGAGTACGAGGCCCCCGAGTTCCGTTGGCCCGTTGGTTTCGTATTTCAGCTTCAGCGTTCCGTGAATGAATCCCGTATTGATTGTGTTGGAGAATTTTTCTTCCTGGCCTACTTCAAAGTAGAAGTGGGGGGACTCGATGCTGCCATGCCGTGCCGCGATCATGGAGGTGCCCACGACACGGCCGGTTGCGAGATCTTCCGCCACGAAGATGTATTTGGCGTCCATCGGGTCGCTGATCGTGCCTCCGAAAGAGCTTCGTGAACGGCTGATTTTAAGGGCCAACTCGTCGCGATCTCCGCTCAGGCTGATGAACCCGGGCACCGTCGCAAGCCGCTCAAGTGATTCTGCGTCACGCAGCTGAGCCTCGCGAAGCAGGATCACAGGCACGCCTTTTCTATCACACGCTCATAAAACGCGATTGCGCGTTCCAGGTGATCGACAAGGTTATGTTCATTGGGGCTGTGGCTGTTCCCGACGGAAACTCCGGGCCCAAAGACCACGGCGGGGTATCCGGCCTGTTGATACTGCGCCGCTTCCGTGGAGGTCGCCTTCTTTGCCAATGTCGGATCGAGGCCCGCCTCTTTCATCGCCTGCTGGCAGAGAGTCACGAACTCATGATTTTCAGGCACACTCAAACCCGGGTTCATGCGCTCGCGAGCAGCCCCGATGTTCAGGCCTGGATACCCGCGTGCTATCTTCTGAATGCCGTCCTGAATGTGTTTCTGCAGCTCATCAGGAGAAAGCTCGGGCAAAAGCCTGAGATCAAAAGAAAGCTCGATCTTTCCCATGCCGGTGGTCAGTTTTCCGAAGCTGACGGTTGAGTGCGCGGGAACATAGCTTTCGTCGCGGACCTTCGCAAAATCCGCAGCGACCCTCTCAAAGAAGCCGATGATTTCTGAAAGACAGGAAAATACCGGCTCAGGCAGAAACTTGACCCCGGACTCGTGCATCCCCTCCAGATCCATCCGGAACGCCTTTTCGTAGCCGTCC
>Ga0154382_157_pt1 | contig 29186 bp, 28 predicted proteins | sample RifGroB1_FD_105626 | JGI IMG/M metagenome (GOLD analysis project Ga0154382, IMG submission 105626) | Bdellovibrionales bacterium GWB1_55_8 | reverse complement strand
GAACTTGAGAATAACTTTGGCAAGAACACCCCTGAACGCGGAGGAAATGACTCCGGAAACGGTGGCTCCAATTCGGGCGGTGGCGGTCTCGGTTCGCTCTACTCGGGACGAACCGCTCCTTCTGCGCCGGAAACCGCGCCTAATCTCGTTATGAGCGAACAAAGCCAGGCGGCCGTAGTCGCAGCTGTTGCAGGAAAAGGTAAGGGGTCGACCACAGGCAGCGGGACGTCCTCTGGCCTGAGTTGGAGCGGTCTCGGCCAGGCAGCACGCGCGCCTGGAGCAGACAGCGTGAGCTTCGGTGCAGGGGAAAATTCCGTCAATCCGATCGGCAGCGCGGATCCAGCGGACTATTTCGCCAAGCTGGGGTTGGACGAAAGCATCTTCAAAGTGGTTGAGAGGCGTTATCGCACCAAGTCCATGGACTGGGCGACGCGGGAATTCTCCACGGAAAAAGCGAAACTGAAGTAACGGACTCAATCGAAAAACTTGCTGATGAGCCGTTACGGCGGTACCCTTTCAGGTGTAACACCCCGAAAGGATTCGGCATGCCCTTGTTCACGCGGAACGTACATTTTCTACGGCCCTTGAGGCTCTCATCTCGAAGAAAAGTCGCACTTGGCACCTGGGACAGCCCGGGCGACCCCAGCGTCTACGGCATCGCGGAATACGATGCCGACGCTGCCCTTGCCTACATTGAAAAGCTGCGCCAGGAAACCGGCGTGAAGATCACGATGTCCCACTTCGTGGGCAAAGCGCTTTCCGTGATGATTGCAAAGCACCCCGAAATCAATTGCATGCTGCGCTTCGGACGCCTCTATCCGCGGAAGTCCATTGACGCGTGCTTCCTGGTCGCATCTGACGAAACCGGCAAAGATCTTTCAGCCATGGTCATCCGTGAAGCGGATAAGAAAAGCACAGCTGATCTGGCGCGTGAGATGGACGGCATGGTTCTGGAGATTCGCGAGAAGGGCGATCCCGCTTTCAAGCAAATGAAGAAAACCCTGGGCGGCATTCCCGGAATGCTTGCCCGGACGGTGATCAACGTCTCGGGCTTTCTGATGTACGCGCTGAATATCTGGACCCCCTTGTTCGGGACACCGCGCGACCCGTTTGGAAGCGTGATCATCACGAATATCGGCTCGCTTGGGTTGGACGTCGCGTTCGCGCCACTGGTCCCCTACTCCCGCGTCCCGCTCCTGATCTCCATTGGTTCGGTCAGGGAAGCGCCCGCCGTACGCGACGGCAAAGTCATTGTGGCGCGCATGATCCGGCTTTGCGTGACGTTTGACCATCGTCTGATCGACGGCGTTCACGCCGCGAAAATGTCGCGGACGCTCGAAGCGGTGTTCAAGAACCCGGAAAAAGAGCTGGCCGGAAAAGCCTGACATGGCTTCCCGGCCGACTCGGTACTCCACTTACTTACGGGCCAAAAATTTTTGATTATTTGCGAGCAACGGCCCCGGAGTAACGGTATTTCTGCTTCGCGATCCTCTCGGAGGGGCCGCGAAGCTGCGAGAGCTTTTTCTCACGATATCGGCCTTCCAGGAGAGACAGTCGCGCGATGTCGCTGTCAAAGTTCAACGCCTTCTGGCGCTGCACCCGGATTTCTGAAAGGTTCTGATAAATAGCGGTATCATCGGTCACTCGGCTGGGCACTGAAGCCATCACCGCTGAAACACTCATGAGCCCGGCAGCAACACAACAACTCATCCACATCAACTTTTTCACGTCAGCATCTCCTTCTACTTCTTTCAACATCGGAGCGGGCTTTCTTGCCCATCGATCGCGCCCCTTTGAGCAAGTCGAGTGCCAGCGGCTCAACTATCCAAGCAAAACGCCAAGTAGCTGAATTCATGAATTTTAGGTATCCGACCTCAGGGAAAGCCCTGCTCGCAGGGCGTCTGATTGCTACCACCTGTATAAACTTTGTACAGGCTAGCGTGGTTCGCACCCCCTTTATGGCCGCTTGACTGGCCGTCTGGGCTTAACCAGCGCCCCATTCGCCCCCTTGAAATCCTCCTCCGAAAAAGCCACTGTAGCGGATTGGAGAAGCATTAAAATGGCGCGCCCGATCCGTCTGATACGAGTCAGACAGAACAACCTGAAAAACGTCACCGTCGAGTTCCCGGCCAAACGGATGTCCGTGGTCACGGGCCTTTCGGGGAGCGGAAAAAGCTCACTTGTTTTCGACACACTCTATGCAGAGGGACAGCGCCGTTACATAGAAAGCCTGTCAACCTACACTCGCCAGTTCCTCGAAAAAATGCCCAAGCCCGATCTCGACTCCATCGAGAACATCCCCCCGGCAATCGCCCTCGAACAACGTAACCATGTCCTGAATTCCCGAAGCACGGTAGGAACCCAAACTGAGATTGTGGATTACCTGAGAGTCCTTTTTTCCAAGATCGGCAAAACCCGCTGCATTGATTGCGGCAGCGAGGTCAGAAAACTCGACGCGCAAGCCATTCTTCACTGGGCTCTCGAATGGCTTCCGTCCAGAAAGGCCATCATCACCGCTCCTCTGGGAATTCCACAGTCCGCCGAAGAGGCGGCAACCAAAAAACGCGTGGGGAAAAAGCAATCTTCCCCCAAACGCGCGAGCAAAACTCCCGGCCGTAAAGCTCCTAAAACATCGAGCGGCTCTGTTCACGCGCTCATGACTGTTCTTCGCGAACAGGGATTTCAACGAATGCTCTATCGCCCGAAAACCGGGCAGCCATTGATCATCGATCTTGAGGATGCGGAGGCCGCTCGCGAAATGCCAGCCAATGCACTGGAACGCGGAGAAGCATCCCTGATCATCGACCGTCTAAAACTCCCCAGCGGGGCTGCTGATTCCGATACTCGCGCCCGTCTCCTGGATTCCATCGATCAGGCTCTGGCAGCAGGCAAGAACAAGATCGGCTTCTTCGACATGGACTCGAAGGAATGGCGTGAATTCGACAGTCGGTTCGCATGCGTTCAGTGCGGACGCGAGCACCGGGTGCCTGAACCACATCTTTTTTCCTTCAACAGCCCAATTGGTGCATGCGCCAATTGCAGCGGTTTCGGATTCACGTTGGATCTGGACGAGTCGCTCGTCGTGCCGGATCCGTCCAAAACCCTGAAGAACGGCGCCATTGATCCGTTTTCCAAACCGTCGCTCTCCGAATGGCAGAAAGACCTGTTTCGATTCGCTGAACGCCACGCCATCTCCGTCGGGAAACGCTACCGTGAACTCACGGCGACGGAAAGGAAACTCATCTGGCAAGGTGATCCCGACGACAAAAGTTTTCCTGGAATCACCGCCTGCTTCGACGAGCTGAAACGCTGGAAATACAAGCTTCATATTCGTGTCTTCATTCGACGCTACCAAAGCCAGAGCCTCTGCCAGGTCTGCCAGGGAGCGAGACTGAAGGCGGAAGCACTCGCTGTCCGCATCGGTGAGAAGACCATTTCAGAAGTTCTCAGCTATCCTGTGCAGGACGCCCTCAGCTGGGTTCGTGGCATTGAACTGAACAAGAAAGAACGGCAGATCGCGCAGGAGGTCCTGTCGCAAGTCGAACGCCGTCTCGCATTTTTGAATGAAGTCGGCGTGGGATATCTCGCTCTTTCGCGCCTGGCTAAAACCCTTTCTGGTGGTGAATTTCAACGCATCAATCTCGCCACGCAGCTTGGAAACGGGCTTTGCGGAACACTTTACGTTCTGGATGAACCCTCCATCGGACTGCACGCGGCTGATACACAGCGTCTGATCTCCGTCCTCGAGAGACTGAGAGACCAGGGCAATACCGTGGTTGTGGTCGAACACGACCTCGAGGTGATGAAACGCGCGGATTGGCTCGTGGAACTCGGTCCAGGCGGAGGCCGCCGCGGCGGCGAACTGATCGCACAAGGAACCGCAAAGCATCTGGAGGCCACTCCGGGCTCCGTCACTGGAAAATACCTTTCGGGTGATTTCATGCTCAGGCGCGCCCGCTCGCAACGTCCTCCCGCGAAACGGAATATCCGCATCGTTGGCTGCCGGGAACACAACCTTAAGGATCTCACGGTAGAGTTTCCGCTCGACCGTTTCGTGGTGGTCACCGGAGTCTCCGGCTCTGGAAAAAGCACGCTGGTTCACAAGACACTTTTCAATGCGCTCTCTCGACTCTTTTATCGCACAACGGAACCGGTGGGTCGCTTTGATCGCCTCTATGGAGCCGATCAGATCGCGGGCGTCGTCATGCTGGACCAATCCCCGATCGGAAAGAGTTCGCGTTCAAACCCCGCGACCTATCTGAAAGCATGGGACGAGGTCAGACGTATTTACGCCAATCAGTCGCTCTCGCTCAGGCGGGGCTATACACCGCAGTACTTCTCATTCAACGTGGATGGAGGCCGCTGCCCCGTCTGCAAGGGAGAGGGCGAAATCACGCTGGATATGCATTTCATGGCGGAAGTAAAGCTCCCTTGCGAGGAATGCGATGGGAAGCGCTTCAAGAAGAACGTCCTCGATGTCAGTTATAGGGGCAAAGACATTCACCAGCTTCTGCACACCACGATTGATGACGCCTATGAACTGTTCAGGGATAATTCCATTCTGGTCCGGAAACTGGGGTTACTCCGGGAGGTCGGCCTGGGTTATCTGCAAGTCGGACAATCCGCCACCACGCTTTCGGGTGGTGAATCCCAACGTCTGAAGATCGCCTCTTCACTAGATGACCGAAGTGGCGAGAACCTTCTTTACATCTTCGATGAACCGACCACAGGCCTTCACCTCGAGGACATCAAGAAACTCCTTGAGGTCGTACAGGATCTTGTCGACGCGAAAAACAGCGTCATCATGATCGAACATCACCTGGACGTCATCTCACAAGCGGACTGGGTCATTGACCTTGGGCCGGGAGGCGGCGCGCGTGGTGGGGAACTCGTCGCAGGTACCTCTCCGGGTAAACTGATTCAGGACCCTGATTCCGCGACAGCACGCATGCTTCGGGAACAAGGATACGAGTCGCGGAATCCCGTTAACTCTTGATCAACGATGTTGATTTTCCGAGTGCTGAACGCCCTTCAGGAAAATCACGTACTGAGGTCTTCCGTCGACTTGCATGACCCGACCCGTGGCCCGGCATGAGAACTTCACACGGTGGCCTTCATAAGCTTGCCATTCAGCCGGGGAACCTTCGATGGGATAACGCGGGTTGGCCTTGCGATTCTTGCTCGCGAGCCAGGTATGGGCGGCAAGATCGACCTCAAAGAAAACCCGCGGAGCGCGAGAGCCCGCTATGCGCGGCAGAATGCGGATTCGGCCGGACAGCATATAGTCTTCGCCGTCTGCGAGTTCGACCTTCGAATTGAGGCCGAGCGGAACTGGAACGTCGCCACCGCCCCCGCGAGGAGCGAAATGGCAGCCTTCCTTGCGATTCACCACGATACCATTAAAGGAAATGCATTCCTGAGCCCATGACGGCGTCCCGTTCAGGACCGCTCCAAAAACAACAACTGCTCCGAGCCTGATCAAATTCCTCACTGCACGCCTCCCCTCGCGTTTTCAATTTGAAACGCGTCCCCATTCTGATCCCCCAGGAACTGAACACGAAGGCCTGGCGCGAGCCGATAACCTTCCTTCCAGTTCAACAGGTACTGAGGTTTCTTCAAATCCGGTTCGATCAATTTCCTGAGACGATTGATGTTGTAATAAAGCTTGTTATCGTGCGCCTCGGGCCGATAATTTTCCTTCCAGACCCTCTCGATGATTTCCGCCTTCGAAAGGCCTCGATCCATATCCGCTCCTGAGCGTCCATGAGCATCCGAGAGCGCCTTCAGGATATGCAGAAGAATGTATTGCTTACGAAGTGAGATCTGTCCCGAGTCGCGCGTCTTCACCACACCTCGACGACTATCGATCAGGAGATCTACCGCATCCTTTTCAAGTCGTGTTCTCTCAAACGCAACTTCACGGCGAAGCTGTCCAAAATGGGCGCCCCAGGCCGCCTTGTCGAGCAAGTCGAGATGCCAGTAAGCTTGCGCGTAGTTCCGTTGAAGCCGGCCTATCCGCGCGTACCCGATCAACACATAAAGATGGTAGTACCAGTTATGCTCAGCAAGAAACTTGGCATGAGCCTTCTGATACCAGTTCATGGCCTGCTCCAGCTGCCGATGATCCGAAGCAATGCTGCCCAGCAGCAGATACACCGTCCCGTTCACGGTGCGAAAATCCTGTTTCTCGAAACGCTGCAGAAGCGCCTGGGCGACGCTGAGCGCACGTCCGGCTTTTTCCGATTTCCACGCCAAAGCCAATGCCACCCAGGCCTTCGCGGTGAGTTCCTCGGGAGGTGTCTCATCGAACTCGGACACCTCAAGCGAGTGCTGCCGGACAGCGCGAAGACAGCGGTGCCAGCATCTTTGAGCGAACCTGACGTCCCGACGATACCAGGCCACCGTTCCTTTGCAGTACCAGGCCAAAGGCGGGATCTCCCCCGGATGCGCTGACATTAAGGAATCAAGTTCCTGGCCCCAGCGCTCGATCGCGGGCATGTTGATGGCCTCCGAGGCGAGTCTGAGCAGCCCTGAAAGAGCCTCCATCTCGGCACGATGGCTCCGAAGTTTCCTTGCCTCCTGAAGCGCCATCCCATAGGCGACCTCGGATTCGGCGAGCTCACATTTCTCAAACCTGATTCGCGCCAATTGCAGACAGTTCCGAAATGATTCCAGAATGCGTTCGTGATTTTCAACCTGCTTTGAGGTCGAGCGACGGCCCTTCGCGACAGCAACGCGCGGCGTCCGACTGACTTTAACTGCAGGTTTACTTTGATTCGATTTCATACCACGGAGGGCTGGTTCCTTGAGGCCGTTCGTTGTATCTCAGGGCATCGGAGAGTCAAGGTGAAACTCCATTTTGAACGCTGGGGAACTCAAGGTTCCGCGATAGAAAAAAAAGAAAAAATTATTTTCCTGCACGGCATGGGTGGCACGGGAAAGATCTGGCGTCCCATTGCCGCAGTATTGGAAGAGCCATTCCAGATTTTAGCTCCTGATCAGCGCGGGCATGGAAAAAGCATCGCTGCCATGGACAGTTACTCACCCCTTGATTTTGGGCGGGACGTCGAGGAGACCCTCGCGGCCGAAGGGTTTTTTCCGTCCTGGGTCGTGGGCCACTCAATGGGTATTCGAACTGCCTGCGCCCTGGCGCATCTGAGGCCTGAATTCGTGAAGGGGTTGGTTCTCGCCGACCTGGGCCTGGTGGGCGGTGCCGGAGGCGGGCTTCATCGAAATCTTTCGACATTTCTCAGAATTTTGCCTGACCAATTCCCCAACAGAGACGAAGCCAGGCAGTTCATGAACCAGAACAGTCCCGATCCCTCCATTGGTCAGTACCTGTTAGCCGTATCCGTTCGCGATGCAAACGGGGAGATCCGGTTTCCTTTTGATCGCAGTGCCTTATTAAAGACACTCGAACAGGCCCGGGCCGTGGATCTACGTCCCTGGATCAAGGAATTTGGCCAACGAGGTCTCCCGGTTCTCCTGCTTCGGGGCGGGCTTAGCCGCGTCTGGACGCGCGAAGAATTCGAGCAGGATCGCTCTTATTTCGCGGATCTGCCTTCCATTCGCTTTCAAGAGATACCCGGAACGGGCCACGGGCTGCCCTTTGAAAAGCGTCAGGAGTTTATAGACGCGATTTTAACTGAGATCAGGTATCCCCGACCACCGCGTGGTTGACCTCAATTTCAGCTTTTTCCATTAAGTTCTTCATCCACGAGCTGAAAAGGTCTCGCTGCTTTCTCGCAGTCACCCGCTCAGCAAGTTCCGCACGTCGAGACTCAAGTTTCGAGTGATCCGGCTCGGCTTTTTCGGTAACCAGCGCCACCAGAGTGCGCCCGCCGAGCTCGTATTTTTTCGCTTTGCCGTCGATGGGCGAATTTGCCGCAAAAGCGTCCTTGAGAACCGCTTCAGCGTCGCCAATCCCAGGCAGACTCGGGTCAGCCGCTGACACCCAGCCGCTCGTCTTCACCTCGGCTCCAACCGGCTTCAAAATCGCGTTAAGCTTTGCGTCAGAGGCTTTGCCTGCTGTGAGCATCGGGAGCACTCGCGAAGCAAGAGCCTCGTTCGCTTTACGAATCTCCGCCTGCTTTTCTCCGGCCAGGAGATCCTTGGCGATCTGAACCTGGACGTTCTCGATCTTTTTACCCTTGAACAAGGTGTCCTTGCCGGCTTCAAACTGAGATTTCACCAGGTTCAGCTTCTCTGGCTTCGACAAAAAGCCTTTGATCTCGGTCTCCGAAATATCGAGGCCTTTTCTGCCGGTTTCCTGGGTCAGCAGAACGTACTTCAACGTTCTCTTCTTCTCGGAAAGCTGGAACTCCTGCTTCAACTCAACGTCCGAGAACTTCACCCTGCTCCGGAAAAACTCGTTCCAGCGCTGCGCGGAGAGGTCATCGCGAATCAAGCGCTCATAACTGCTCACCGTATACTGGTTCGCTTCGAGAAGGTTCTTGTAGGCCATATAATCGAAACGGCCATCCTTCTGAAATTCCGGAACCTGACGGATCAGCTCACGGATCTCGACGTCGCTTGCCTGCATCCCCTGCCGCCCGGCCTCCTGGATCAGAAGCTTACGTTGAACCAGGCTGTCAAAGACGCCTTTGCGGATTCCGAACGCCTTAAGCTGCTCTTCGGTGAACTGAATATTGCCGCCGCCGATGTTCTTGAACATCTCCAGACGTTGTTTCAGAGCCCGGTTGAACTCATCAATACGGATGGGCTCGCCGTTCACGGTGCCGGCAACAGCGCCATCATGGAGACCCCGCGTCGATTTGGGACTGAAGACCCCGTAGAAGACGAAAACGAAGGCGATGAACCCAATGATCAACCCGATCACAACGGTCCCGAATTTTTCGCGAATCCAACTCAACATTTCCATCTCCTTTTCTTAAGCGCCGCCATTGCATTACGTTACAGGGGTAGCTACGATGTTCCAAAACTTATGATCAAGTACCTGAAAGAATATCGATTCTATATCATTCTTTTCCTGTTTTTGCTCATACCTGTCATCACAATCGATACTTCCACTCGCGCCCCCCGGGATTACCGGTTTTACGACCGGGTGATCGTCACGCTGACCGCCCCGGTTCAGATCACGATCAGCTGGTTGTTTGATCAGACCGTCTCAGGTTTTCAGAACTATATCTATCTCTGGAACACCCGTCGCGACAATATCGCCTTGCTCGATGAAAATCGTCGGCTGTTGAACGCGATCGCGAGCCTCCGGGAATCTGAACAGGAAAACATCCGCCTGAAAAAGCTGCTTCAGTTTGAGGAAAAATTCAACTTAGATTCGATCGTCGCCCGCGTTGTCGCCAAGGACGTTTCAACCGACTTCCGGGCCATCCGGATCAATCGTGGGGAGCGATCGGGCGTGAAAAAGAACATGGCGGTGATCACGAACGAAGGCATAGTCGGCCGGGTACTGCGGACCACTGCCCACACGGCAGACGTTGTCACGATCCTGGACCTTCTATCGGCGGTCGATGCCATCGTCGAGCGCTCCCGCGCCCGTGGCGTTGTGGAAGGCCTGACGGATGACACCTGTCAGCTCAGATACGCGCTGCGAACCGATGACATTCAGATCGGGGACATCCTGGTTTCGGGTGCGCTGGGCGGAGTTTTCCCAAAAGGCATTCCCATCGGCGTTGTGTCAAAGGTGGAACGAAAACCCTACGGGATCACTCAGGCCGTCGATGTACGACCCAGCGTCGACTTCTCGCGTCTTGAAGAAGTGATGGTGATCACTCGGGCAGGCAGTGATGTGTTCCCCGTAGACCCCTTCGCAGGCGGATCCGAACTGATCATGGCCCCCCCGGTTCCGGCATCAGCCACTAAAACGAAGGGGGCGCCTCAGTGACCCGGATTATCCTGCGGGCTCTCAATGGTCCTGGACTGATCTTGTTGACCGCATTCGGCGTAGCGGTTCAGACTTCGCTGTTCGGACGCTGGCCGCTCTCATATTTTCAACCGGACGTGGTTCTTATCCTGGTCCTCTGGTGCGCTTTTCAACGAGGCTTTCTTGAAGGCGGGGTGCTGACGTTTCTTTTTGCGGAGATCGCCGAAATCCACAGCTCCGTTCCCCAGGGCACTTTCTTCATCAGTTACATGAGCGTTTACCTTCTGGTCCGCGGTGCCGCCCAGCTCCTCGTGATTCGAGATCTATCTTCCTATGTGACGGTTGCCGTCTGCTCTTCCGTATTTTTCAAGCTCGCGAACGTGACGATTCTTCAGCTGCTCGCGCCGACACTCGAGGTCTGGCGCAATATGATTTATCTGCTTTTTCTGGGTGCGGCAGTCGAGGGTTTAGCGGCATTCTGGGTTTTCCGATGGCTCGAGCAATACGACCTGCGCACCTTCAGGGCCAAGCGCAATGGCGAGTCGGCGGACGAAGAAGATTTCCAGCTGCAGAGCGAAGGATTTTAGATGGCGTTCCTCGGACAGGAAGAACAGATCAGGGAGTTTCAGGATCGGTTCAAATACGTATACGCAGCCGTATTCATCGCGCTCGGCCTGCTGCTTTCGCGACTGGTCTTCCTTCAGGTTTTGAATGGCGACAAAATGCGCCAGTATTCCGAGGAAAACCGCATCAAGCGCGTCAAGGTCGCGGCGCCACGCGGGATGATCTTTGATCGTAACCGCACGCTCCTGACCGATAATCGCCCCGCCTTTGACCTCGAGGTCATTCCCCAATACCTCCGCGAATCGAAGGAAACCGATCGCGTCCTGACTATTCTCTCCAAGCTGATCAAAATGCCGAAACCCAAGCTCCAGGAAATCCTGGATCGCGCAAAAGGTCAGCCATCATTCATGCCCGTTAAGATCAAGACGGATCTTTCACGCGATGAGGTCGCCGCGATTGAATCCTGGCGCATCGACATGCCGGGCGTCGAAGTAAAGGAGGAGATCAAGCGCACGAACGTTCACGGGGACATCGCCGCCCATCTGCTCGGCTACATCGGGGAGGTCAACCATTCGGAGCTTCCGATCCTCAACAAGGAGACCCAGAAATACAAACTGGGCGACAACATCGGAAAATTCGGCCTGGAACAGCGCCTGGAAGAAGTCCTGCGCGGCATTGATGGCGAGGAAGTGAAAGAGGTAGACGCTCTGGGCCGGGTGAAGCTGGACAAACGACGTGGGCGGGTTCTCGATGAAGACGCAGGGAAACCGGCGAAGCCCGGCAAAAACCTGATCCTGACCATCGACCAAGACCTTCAGCTGGAAGCGACGAAAGCTTTCGGAGACAAGATCGGCTCTCTGGTCGCGATCAATCCACAGACCGGCGAGATCCTTGCCATGATCTCTCGGCCCTCCTTTGATCCGACGGAGTTCTCGCGCGGCATCCCCACGGCGATCTGGAGCAAGCTCCTCAACAACGAATTCCATCCGCTTCGAGACAAGACCCTGCAGGACCATTACCCTCCGGGCTCAGTTTTCAAGACCGTGACCGCAGTGGCCGGCCTTGAAGAGGGCGTCATTGACGAGAAAACGAGCTTCCGCTGCACCGGAAGCATGCGTGTCGGTAATCGCGTCTATCATTGCCATAAAAAACAGGGACACGGTGAGGTCAGTGTGGTGCAGGCGCTCACCCAGTCTTGCGACGTATTCTTTTACCGTGTCGCACAAAAGCTGAAGAGCGTCGATGATATCGCCAAGTGGGCCTTTCACCTCGGACTGGGCAAAAGAACCGGGATCAACCTGGCGCGCGAAGTACCGGGCCTGATCCCGACCGAAGAATGGAAACGCAAACGCTACAACCAGCCCTGGAACGCCGGCGAATCACTCAGCGTGGCCATCGGGCAAAGCTTCGTCCTCACCACGGGGCTGCAGCTCGCGAATCTTTATGCCGCAATCGGGAACGGCGGCACCCTTTACCGTCCTTATATCGTGAAGTCCGTTGAAACGTACGATGGCAGAGTCCTTGAGGAGTTCAACCCTGAGCCAGTAGGAAAACACGAACTGCATGCGAAAACCGTTGAGCTCGTCACCCAGGGTCTCTGGGGTGTGATCAATAGCCCTCATGGCACCGCGTATCATCAACGCCTTCCCGGTATGGACTTCGCCGGAAAGACCGGAACCGTTCAGCTGATGCGGCTGTCCGCCGACAAGATCTACCTGAAATGCCAGAACTTCAAATTCAAGGAACGGCATAACGGGGTATTCGTGGGCTTCGCACCCGTCAAGAATCCCGCGATAGCGGTGGCAGTGATCGCCGAACACGCATGCAGCGGCTCCATGGGAGCCGCTCCGATTGCCCGCGCCGTCATCAAAGCCTATCTCGAAAAGAAATTTCCGGATCTTTATGGGCAGCGGGTGGTCGCTGAACGGCTGAAAAGCCAGGGCAAGTCCACCTTTGTCCCTCCAACGCCCCCTGCCGCCCTTGAGGATGAGGACGTAGTCGTGAACGATGACATTGAAGCGGTACCGGGGCGTGACGAATGATTCCAAACAAGTTTCAGAGAGGTAACGAAAAATGAACCACTCATCCATGGAAACCCCGGAGCTCTCCAGTGGCTCGATGCGGGTCGGAATGTATGATGAGGAATTCAAGAAGTTCAACTGGAGCCTTCTCATCATACAGGCGATCCTCGTCGGGATCGGGATTTATAACCTGATCAGCGCCACTGGCGTCGAAGACAAATCCCTAGGGCTATACAAAAGTCAGCTACTCTGGTTTGGAATGGGCCTCGCCCTGACCGCCCTGACTCTTCTTCCGCACTATTCGATTTTCTCCCGAATGGGTTACATCATCTACTTCGGGAACCTTCTGCTACTCGCGGCTGTACTCGTACTGGGGCGCTCTTCGCTGGGTGCCAAGCGCTGGATCGGTTTCGGCGGTTTTCGTGTTCAACCCTCGGAGTTCATGAAGATCTCCATGGTGATCTGTCTTGCCAAGTACTTTGAAAGCGACAAGACCGTCGAGGGATACGGATTCCGTGAGTTGATATTGCCGACGCTACTCGTGATGATTCCCTGCGGGCTCATCATGATGCAGCCCGACCTCGGAACAGCCCTGACGATTCTTGCTACGTTCGGAACCATGATGCTGTTCCTGAAGATCCGTGCGAGAACCCTGATGGTGATCGGAATCTGCGCCGTAATTGCATTGCCGCTCGCTTACAAATTCGGTCTGAAGCCCTATCAGCGCCAGCGTATCATCACCTTCCTGGATCCCAGTGCCGATCCAAAGGGCTCCGGTTACAATTCCATTCAATCCATGATTGCGGTAGGAAGCGGGCAGCTTTTCGGCAAAGGGTACAAACAAGGAACTCAGAGCCAGTTGAATTTCCTCCCCGAACATCACACCGATTTCATTTTCTCGGTGTTCAGCGAGGAGCACGGGTTTGTTGGCGGATTGATCGTCTTGGCCTTGTATTTAGGCCTTCTGGTCAATGGTTTATCGGTCGCGTACCAGTCCCATGACAAATTCGCCTTGCTCCTCTCGCTAGGAATAGTCTCCATGTTCTTCTGGCAGATCTTCGTGAACATGGGGATGGTGATGGGGCTTTTACCGATTGTAGGCGTTCCTTTGCCCTTTTTAAGCTATGGGGGCTCCTCCATGATCACCAGCATGTTGGGCATCGCGCTCCTGACGAATGTCGCGAACAAAAAATTCATGTTCTAGCCGTAACGTTTTATTGCGCTGCGTTATTTCTCATGATACGCCCCCCTCATGAAAAATTTTTCAGCTAAACAGTTGGTTCTTTCATCATTTATTATCGCGCTTCTGAGTGCTCCCGCGATGGCAACTACGCCGGTCTGTAAAGTTCGCACGATGGGCGGAGGAAGTCTGGGGATGACGTTCTCGTTCTGGAAACAAGTTCCAGCCCTCTCGCTGGAAGATTGCCAGGAAGCGGCCAAAGCTCTGGTTGGACAAACGGAAACGTCGGAAGATCTGTTGAATCCCTCGGGCGAGTACGGCTATTACCGTGCATGGAAAGCCTGGTACAAATGGAATTCTGATGGAGAGACCTCGAAAGGATCTTTCACCTCCGATGATGTGTTTGCCGGGCCAAGTGATAACTGATCTCGAAACCCACTACCCCTACAGCCGATATCTCAAAGAGACCTTCGGCGAGACAACCTATAAGGTTCCGGTTGCAAGCGGACTCTCCTGCCCCACGCGAGATGGCGCCCTGTCGAAGGACGGTTGCGCGTTTTGTGACTTGCGCGGCTCAGCGTCCTATTTCGGCAAACAGGGGCGTGGTCGAAATATCGCTGAACAGCTCCGCGAACGTATACCGGGGATTCGCGAACGTTTTGGAGCCAGAAAATTTCTAGCCTACTTTCAAAGTTACACAAACACTTATGCGGAACCAGCACGCCTCGAAGAGCTCTATCTCGAAGCCCTCGGGGTGGAAGATATCTCCGGCCTTTGCATTTCCACGCGACCCGATTGCCTGCCGGACCCCGTCCTTGAGCTGCTGGATCGCATTTCGCAGGACCATTACATTTCCCTGGAACTTGGAATCCAGTCTTTCAATGACCAGACGCTAGATTGGCTGAAGCGCGGCCACAACGAGCGCTGCTCGATTGAAACACTCGAAAGACTTGCTGTTCGGGCTCCGCGCGTGGACGTTTGCGCGCATCTTATTTTGGGAGCGCCAACGGACGTCCCCGGAACAGCTCGCGATGCGGCACTCAAACTCAATGCAGGTCGGGTCCGCGGCGCCAAGCTTCATCAGCTGATGATCCTGAAAAGCTCCGAACTCGGCGAACGTTTCGCCACCGATCCGTTTCCGACGCTGACACTGGACCAATACTCAGAACGCGTGCTGGAATTTCTGGAATACCTTTCGCCCGGAATTTATCTCGAACGGCTTTGCGCCACGGCATCGCACAAGGATGAATGCCTGGGCCCGGACTGGAGCTGCGATCGCTGGACACCGCACAATAGAATCCGTGAATTTCTTGAACGTCGCCAATGCGTTCAGGGCAGCAAGGTTTCGGATACTGTTCGGCTCTAAAAAGTAATCAGCAGTCCTGCCGATGTCTCGACGGAGGCGAATGAATTGCTCTCCACGCTGGAGTTATTCGATGTTCTGCCGATACCCATTTCAAGTGACAAGCTCGAGCTCAACTCCAGATCCACTGCGCCCTCGATGGTCAGCAAACGATCGTCGCGGGGCTGCGATCCTGCTGAATCGGCATAACTTCGCGCGCCGGAACGAAGGAGCAAGCTGAATGAAACAGCGTCGCTGACCGGGAATAGTCCCAGTCCGTAGAGATAAGGACCTGAATACGAATAGCCGCTGAGATCAGAGCTCAGCTTTTCCAATCCGAATCCAAAACTGAAATCGCTGGAAAACGCGGCCCCGCCGCCCGAGGCCTCAAGACTCAAAAGCGAGTCCTTTCTTCCCGACTCGTTGTAACTCCGGGTGCCCGCTTTGATCGAGGCGCCGGCCCGATACTCGCTCCAGGAATACTCCGATTTCCAACTGAGTTCGTTTCCCAGAAAGCCTTCCGTCGTAAAGTCAGAGCCAGCGGAGGAAAGTGTTCCAACGCCGCCTTTTCTTCCTGACGCCCCCCCAAGAAGTGCCGTCGAAAGGGCATAGCTTGTCCCATTGGAAAAACGATAAGATAAAGCCGATGCAAGCGCCCGGTCGAGGAGATGAAATCGAAATCCCGGATTCACCTCGTAGCTCACGTTTCCCTCAATTCCGGAATCAGGATACGAATCGTTATCGACTCCCAGATTCAGGAACATCGCGCCATTCGATGTCTTGGAACCCCAGTCCATCGTGAGGTCTAAAGTGGACCGGCCGAAAGCAGAACCCTGTCTTGCTGAATCGACCGCGTTCGCGACGTTGTCATTGAAACCGGCAAAAAGGCCGATTCCCAATTCCGTCTCGTAACCGAAGGCGGAGGAACTCGTCCAAACTGCGAGAACGAACGCGATTCCGTAGTAAAAAGGGCGCTTGCTCATGGCCGGTCCTCTCAATTATTTTTGACGGCGATTGGCTTTCAGCTGCGCTTTGGCCGCCTTGCGCTCGGCCTTTTTTTCCATTCGCTCACGCTTTTCAGCGAGCTTCCTGGCCTTGTGTTCCGCTTTGCGGATCCGGTTACGCTCATGGACCTCCTGGGACACTCCCAGATTTGGGGTATGCGTCTCAGTTTCCGTGGCGACCTCCTGAGTTACCGGTACTTCAGCTTCGTCGGCAAACGCCGGAACTGAAAGTGAAAGAGCCATTACTAACGTCATTCCCATCATCCATTGCTTTTTCATACTGCCTCCTTGTTTGATTACCTATCTCCTGCTTCTATTTGCCCTGTCAGCACCGCGGGCCCTCATCGACTTCTGTCTCCGCTCACGACTCTCTCGAACCTTCTCCAATCTCTTTCGTCTCTCCTCAGGAGATACCTTCTTGAATTCAACGAACCGGTTGCGGATTTGTTTCTGTTGCTCAGGCGATAATTTCTTAAACCCTTGATACAGTTCCTTAATTCGCGTCTTTTTCTCAGGACTTAAAGCCTGGAACTGGCGGAAATTCTCGCGAAGCTCCTTTTTTTGGTCCTCAGGAAGAGCCTTCCAACGAAGATAGTTTTCGCGGACCTTCTCTTTCTGCTCCTCACTCATCGCACTCCATTGAGACTGCGGATCTGACGCTGTATTGGCGCTTTCCGCGGCGACAGCCGCATTCGCTAGAAAGACGTACATGGCGAGACCGGTGAGGAGGGAAACTGTTAATCTAGCGTTTTTCATGGCGCGCCTCCTTGGCAGCTTCTTTAACCGACGTGTCGGCCTTCTCGAATTCCGTAGCGAAAACCGAAAACTCCAAGAGTTCGATATTTGAAAAGAACTCCAGGTCTTTCAGTATCTCCGCGTCGATCGCCTCTGCTGCCGCGACCAGAAACGGGATCAGCAAAGCGAACAAAAAGAGCGGCTTCCTGCGGAGCTTAGCCGCTTTCATTTCCCTCTCCTTCGGCCGAATGAACCAGAACATCCCATTCGACGTCAGTTGCATCCAAGGCGAGCTCATCCAGTTCCGCGAGAATTTCGACACTCGCCAGGAACTCGCGGTTGTCAAGCAGCAGCGCGCCCGCCTGAACCTCTGAAACGCTTGCGGAAGGCGGAGGTAATTCACGCCGAAGAAGTCCGATAGCGCCGATAACAACCGCCAAAGAGGCAGCAACGGCAATCGGAAACCGCAGGATCTGCGCCCAGGGACGCGAACTCGACGCCGTGCGGGTTTTTCCGAATTCACCCTCAAACCGCTCCCAGAAACGAGCATCGGCTTGCGCCTGTTCCGGGTTTGATTTAAGGGAAATCAGGCGTTCACGCACGATTTCAAACAGATTCTTACGACTGCGATGCATGAGCCTCCCCCTTTCTTTTCATGCAATCGATCAGACCCTGCTTCGCTCGATGGATCAGCGTTTTTACAGAGGTGATCGAAACATCCAGTGAACCGGCGACTTCCTCGTAGGACAAGTCACTGAAGATTCGAAGCTGAAGCGCCTCGCGCTGCGGTCCGGAGAGCCTCCGCATACAATCCTCGATCTGGGCAGTCTGAGTTCGCGCAATGAGCTCTGTCTCGGAATCCGAAAGCGGTGACTCCAACTGATCCACTGCGACCGGATCCGAGCCTTCTTCATCGTGGGGACTCAGGTCTTGCGCCAGTAACTCGCCTTTTTTCCTGAAGTGGTCCAGAACCGCGTTTCGCGCGATCGTCCAAAGCCAGGTTGAAAATTTCGCACGAGGCTCATAGCTCTCCCGCGAACGGTATATTTTAAGGAACACGTCCTGGGTCAGCTCCTCAACCTGCGTCTTATTCGCAATAGCGCTCGAAACGTAAGCCATAATGGGCCTCTTGAATTTCTCATAAAGGCGCGCAAACGCCTCCCGGTCTCCCTGGCGAACTTTCAGCATCAGCAATTGATCGGCATCCAGATCCACTATTCGGGTCCGCTCCTGATGAAACGTCTGAAAATAAAAAAAGTTTCCGGGATTTTCCTGATTTTTCCGGAAAAGCCCGCGCGAACGAAAAGTCTATTCAAACCGAGACCTTTTAGAAACTCAAAACCGTTACTTATCGCCAACTTCGGTAGGCGGCTTCCAATCCCGGTGTTTTTCAGTGCCTCGGGCCGTCCCGAAAATGCTGCGAAGCTGGCCGCAGGCCGCAAGAATGTCCCTGCCCTTCGAAACACGGATCAACGCTGTGAGTCCACGATCTATAAGAATTCTTTGAAATGCTGAAATCCGCGCATCGGACGGCCTGAGGAACTCCGAACCCGAGTGCTCGTTGAAGGGAATGAGATTGATTTTGTTCGGAATGCCTTTCATCAACTGAACCAGGCGAAGCGCATCTTCATCTGAATCATTAAAATCCTTTAGAAGCACGTATTCGAAAGTGATCCTTCGATGGCTTCCGAGGGGAAATTTCCTGCAGGCACCGAGAAGCTCATTGATGTTCCATTTACGATTCACGGGCATGATCCTGGATCGCTGCTCGTCCGTGGTCGCGTTCAAGGAGATCGCAAGCGATACATCCACACGCCGGCCGAGTTCCTCGATAGCCGGAACAAGACCGCTTGTGCTGACTGTCACTTTTCTCTTCGAAAAATTGAACCCATCGGTATCCAGCAAAATCTCGCAGGCCTTTATGACGTTCTGCAGGTTGTGCAAGGGCTCGCCCATGCCCATGAAAACGATGTTCGTGATGGGCGCGAGTCGCCGCAACTCGTAAATCTGAGTCACGATCTCATGAACCTCGAGATTCCGATCGAGACCCTGTACGCCGGTCAGGCAGAACTTGCATGCCATCGCACACCCCACCTGGCTCGAGATGCAGGCGGTCAAGCGCGTCGGCTCGGCTACGCCTTCGGCTGAGTCCTTCTCCTGAAGGGCTGCAGGGATGATCACGCTTTCAATGGTTTTCTGGTCTGCGAGGTTCCAAAGGAATTTTCTAGTCCCGTCCTCGGCCTGAGTGCTCTGTCGTTCAGAAAGGCGGTAAATCGCCACGTTATCTTTCATCCAGGCGCGCAGATCCTTCGAGAGATCTGTCATCTCATCCCAATCAGTCACGAAACGCTGGTAGACCCAGTGGAAGATCTGCTGAGCACGATAGCGTGCCTGTTTACGGAACTTGGTTTCCATTTCTTCGGGAGAAAGCTCTCCCCGAACCCGCTTCGCGCGGCTCAGGGGAAGCAGCAGGTCTGCGAGTTCTGCTTGGCTAAGCGACTGAAAATAGATCATTCCAGTCGGTCTTCTAACGGTTTTCCCCCGGTGTTTCAAGCCAGATCAAAGTCGCGTGATGAAACCCTCCAAAGGGTATGCGGCCGGCCAGAATTCCCGAAAATCCTCGGGGAGAATCACCTCTTTCCGAGCAGCTAACCCCAAAGCGTTGAAAACGCCCTGAGCGATGGATCCTTCCCATTCGCCCTGGTGAATGGACAGGACCCAGACTTCACGTTTGAGTTGCCCTGCTATTTTGCAGGCGTGGAGAACCATTGCGGAAAAATCCGCAAACTTGGGCGGTAATCCCCACGCGACGCATGGGTCCCTGGAAACAAATGGAAAAAAGAACGTGAAAAGCAAAGGCCCGTTTCCTACTGGTACGTCCGAAGAAATGAGATCCAGAAAGTCGCTGTGCCGGTATTCCGCGGCACGACCTGCATGCACAAGAGCGCGGGCGCGCGCTCGCCCCAGATCCGCTCGGCGAAACAGATTCAAGTAGCGCCGTCCCCCGTCGAGCTCCAATCCGAGCAGATCCGCCTCAGGAAAAAAATGAGCGAGGGCTTCCGCGTAAAACCAATCGCAGGCGCCAACATCGATGACGCTCTTGAATATCACTTCGCCCCTGATCAGACGATCCAGGAGCAAGGGGTACAATCGGGACGCCGCACGAGCCCGCGGAGCCAGAATGGGTGATGGTGCCGAGAAGCGAAATCTCATGCGGCCCCAGCATCTGTCCCGCCCAGCAAAGAGAAGCGACAGCAAGGCTTAGAGCCCCACCCAACCTCGCGCGGCGATGAGCGCCGCAAGATCCCATCGAAATGGCACGAGTTTGAGTCGATCCCCACCCATCGCGCGGCTTACCTTCCGCCAAGGAGCCGGGCTCTGCCCCCAATCGGCCCAGTCGCGGGCCCCGATAAAAATTCCCTGTACGGGAACCATCGTGCGCTCTGAAAGATATTTTACGATCTCCTGAGGCGTGCGGGTCTGATCATTCGCAGACATTCCCGCCAGATCTCCCCGCTGAAAAAGCTCCAATCGCCCGCGCCTGAACACCATCAGCAGATCCTCGGGCTTTTCACCTTCCAGTCGCAGGTAAATCCCATAGTTTGAGGGCAGAACTTTCTTCCACCAGCCCTTCAGGGCCTCGACAAGGAAATGCTCCTGGGCCAGCAACCGCTCGGCAGAAAGTCCTTTCGTCCCTGCTGCATCTTTTCGAATCCTAGATGCCGCTTTTTCAAGCAACAGGTCCGATTGCTCAATGAAATGAGGCAAAGCCGCGGATTCCGAGATCCAGCCGTCCACCTCTGAACGGTCAAACGAAATCACCGGCCGATTACCGAACTCCGCGTTCATCTCAGCCAGTTCAGCGCCAAGCCATTCGGAAAGATCCTCTCCCTCCGCAAAAGCCGCCACCACCGATCCCTGCTCAATGATTACAAAAATAGGCGCTCCCGATTCGGATCGGGAGGAAAAAGCCCGACGTTTGCTTCGGAAAACACCCTGAAATGCGGTCCAATCGTAACTCAGCTCCATTACGTGCTCCCTACCGGCAGCTCGGCGGCCGGTTTGAACGGCTCAGGAGCAGTGACATGGGGAAACTGTTTGCTCGGGGCGACTTGTTCGACAGCGAGCGAAAGGACGCCGCATGGAGCCGACTCGAGCGAAAACCTCGATGAAACCATGGGAGCGGATCCCGCAACTCGAGGCGCTCTTGCCGCTGAAAATGCATGCGCAAAGTCGGAAACTTCCACTGGTCGTGAGAAAATCACGTCGCCCGAAACCTGCCTCGTCGTCTCATTCAGCACGAACAAGCCAATACGCCCCTCTGTCGCGCGATCAAGAGCGATCACCCTCATTCGACTGTCACTCAGGCGACACGGCGTTTCGATATCGGCCACCGAAAGCATTCCCGCGATGAACGTTTTCCACGACTGCCGGGATTCCGCGGCGGCCGCCACGTTCTTCTCCTGAACGTCATAAAGCACAAGCTTCCCGCTGCCCACGACGTGCAGCTGATAGGGAACGCCGAGATCCACTTCCAGGCGACGCGAATGCGCAATCAAAGCTTCCAGCTCGGATCGGGCGGATTCGGTGAAGTACGGGCTGCGCGGCAGGACCAGGAGCCCCCCCCTGCTCAGCCATTGCGTCAGTTTTTGCATCATCTCGCGTGTGATGATGATTGACGGATCGACCACAACCATTTTCGCATCAGTATCTCGCGCCACGAGATCAATCGAAGTGGCGACACGAGCATTCTGTCCAGCCTGCCTGTGCAGTTCATCCCAGAGCACATCAGCCGAAGACCATGCGTGGCCCGCGAGATAAAGCGCGCGAGTGCGAAGTAACAGCTCCCGCTTGGAGAGGAGCCGCGCGATGCCTTCTGCCCTGGCCCTGAAAGCCTGGGAGAACGCGAACCACTCGCTTTCATCAAGAAGGACGCCCCCGCCCCGTGCTCCCATGAGGAGCAGAGATTTCAAAATCAGGAACTGTTTTTCAGGATCGGACAGGCTGTGAAAACCGCCGAACGAACACCAATGAACAAACGGAGCGGCAGGCATTTCCGCACCCGTGGTCGTTCGAGTGGAGGCTTCATCCACCAGCCCAGAAAGACGGTTCAAATCTCCGTTTCCACCCGCAAGTGTCTGGAGAAAATGAGAGTATGCATATCCAGGATCGGCCTCTGGCGTGAACAGCTCGATCTCCCTCACCTTCAGGAACGAGGCCCGACGCCGCACAAGATGATAACTCCGATTACGGAAAACATCTTCCGAATGCTGGTAAAACCAACGACGATTGATCTCGTCCATCCCCCTGGCTCGCCAGCTTGCAGCGGCGGCGGGATGCGGATCCTGAAATTCGCGATGTTCAAAATACCTTTCGGCACGCTGCCGGAATGCAATCGTGGCAGCCCCGGAATAATCGCCTGCCTGACCGGCAAAAGCGCTCCGCGCTGAATCCAGAGGTGACCGATTGTATTTCCAATAACTTCCTGAGAGCACGATGGTCACGCCCTCAACGATCGCGGGTTGCTGGCGTCCAAGTTCACCCAGAAGCCCGTCGATGCGCGCAAGGAAACTGTAATAACGTTTATTGAAATCAGGACAGAAAAGAGAAGGAAGATTGAACCGGTTCGGAGGAAGTCCGCACGCCACAGGTGTAGAACGAAAATCCTGCGCGAGATCTTCTTTCTTGGAGAGAAGATCTCGGGGCATGCCTGAGTTCGGGTAATGAACTCCGACCTCAGGGCTAACGATCAGGGATACTTCAAGTTTTCTTTCCGCTGCGGCAAGGAGAAACCTCGGCAGCGCATGCGAGATATCGGATTCCAAAGCCTGCCATGGAACAAATGTGGCGATGTGGCGAACTCCCATCCGAGCAAGGTGGTCAAGACGTTCTCCAACCGGTGAACGCTTCTTGGTAGACCCCACTCCGGCCGCAGCCGGACAAAGCTCCCAATAGTTCACTAATAGCTGAATAGGATAGGAATTTACTTCGCCCCCCGACATGGTATGGAGTATGACACGTCAAAAATAAGGAGTCACCCCCATGTGGTTTTTTTCCGATGAACATCGCATGCTTCAGAGCACCGTGCGGCAGTTCGCACGGGAGGAATTAGCGCCCCGCGTCGAAACATTGGACCACGAAGAAGGATTCAACCGGGAAGCCTTTTACAAAATGGGTGAACTTGGGCTCCTCGGTGTGATCGTACCGGAAGAATACGGTGGAGCGGGTCTGGATGCCGTAGCGGCCACGATCACTATGGAGGAAATGGGAGCGGTCGACGCATCGACGACGCTTTCCTATCTTGCTCACACGATTCTTTGCGTGAATCAGATCTCGAATAACGCCACCCCGGAACAGAAACGCAAGTATCTCCCGAAGCTCATCAGCGGTGAATGGATCGGCGGAATGGGAATGTCCGAACCGGAAGCCGGCTCGGATGCGCTCGGCATGAAGACGAAAGCTGTTCGCAAGGGCGATCATTACATTCTAAACGGAACCAAGACCTGGATCACCAACGGACCAAACGGCGATGTTTTCTACTGTTACGCGAAAACAGGCGATACCAAGAGGGACATTTCCACCTTCATTATCGAGCGGGGAATGAAAGGCTTCTCCACCGGCAAGAAATTTTCGAAGATGGGAATGCGTGCCTCGCCGACCGGAGAACTTGTTTTTGACCAGTGCGAAGTGCCCGCTGCCAATCGCGTAGGCGATGAAGGTGCAAGCGTGAAAATGATGATGCGTAATCTGGATATTGAACGCATCACAATCGCCGGCATTTCACTGGGGATTGCGCGTTCGTGCGTGGAAGTAGCGACGCAATATTCGAAAGAGCGCAAACAGTTCGGAAGACCGATCGGGTCCTTCCAGCAGATTCAGGAACGCCTCACCGAGGCCGCTGCATGGTACGAGGCCTGCCGCACACTCACCTATACCGCCGCGAAAATGTGGGACATCGGAACCATGACACCGAAGGAGACTTCGATGATGGCCGCGAAAGCCAAGCTCCAGAGCGCCCAGATGGCGACACAAGTGGCGCTCGATGCGATTCAGATCCTCGGCGGCTACGGTTACACCCGCGAGTTTCCGGTTGAACGCTATATGCGCGACGCGAAACTCATGGAAATCGGCGCGGGCACAAATGAAATTCTGCGCCTGATCATCGCCCGCCAGATGCTCGGCGAAGCGGCGGATGCGGACGCGACTTGAAGGATGTGAACCATGGATTTTCAAGAAAACACGATGCAGAGCGAACTTCGGGACCTGACCCGGAAATTCGCGCAAAAAGAGATTCTTCCCCTTGTCGAACAAGATGAGCATGACGAGAGGTTCCGCCCTGAAATCATCCGAAAACTCGGCGAACTCGGACTGACAGGAATTCCGGTTCCCGAGGAATACGGCGGAGCAGGACTCGGGTATCAGGAGTACATCGCAACAATCGAAGAACTGGCGGCCGTGAGCGTCAGCTACGCGATCAGCGTCGCTGTGACGGGCCTGCCACAGGTCATTCTGAACCTCTTCGGCAATGAAGCGCAGAAGAAGAAATACATCCCGAAACTGGCTCAGGGCGAGGCAATCGGTGCGTTCGGGCTTTCGGAGGCATCATCAGGCTCAGATGCCGGCAGCATGAGAACGACCGCTCGCCGGGAAGGTGACTCTTACATCCTGAACGGCACGAAGCTCTGGATCACGCAGGGCGATATTGCGGAGACATTGATCGTCATGGCAAGGACCGGCGGCCCCGGCCCGAAGGGCGTTTCCGCTTTCATCGTGGAAAAAGGAATGCCGGGTTTCAGCTGCGGAAAACGTGAAAAGAAGATGGGCTGCAGCATCTCGCACACCATGGAATTGATCTTCCAGAATGTCCGGGTTCCAGCAGCGAATCTGATCGGCTCTGAAGGCGATGGCTTCAAAGTCGCCATGACCGCACTGGATAGTGGCCGAGTGACCATCGGGGCAAGCGCCCTTGGGGTAGCCCGTGGAGCACTGGAAGTCGCGATCAGACACGCTCGCGAGCGCGAGCAGTTCGGCAAACCCATTGCCGAGTTTCAGGGCGTTTCATTCATGCTTGCGGATATGGCGGTAGCACTCGATGCAGCCCGCCTCCTGGTGCAGCGTGCAGCGTGGCTGAAAGACAACGGACTCCCCTTCTCGACCCAGGCCGCAATGGCAAAACTTTTCGCTACTGATATGGCCATGAAAGTCACGACTGACGCAGTGCAGGTTCTCGGAGGATCCGGTTACACTCAGGATTTTCCCGCGGAACGTTATATGCGCGAAGCGAAAGTTCTTCAGATTGTCGAAGGAACAAATCAGATCCAGCGATTGATACTGGGACGAAGCCTGACGAGTTGACATAGCCAAAGGCCCGCAGTTAGATTCCGGTCAGATTCAAACACGAGGTCACCCACCATGAGCGTTACTGCAAGCAGATTAGGAAGTTCTCCCATCACGTTGGATTGGTCGAATCTGGTAAGGGCCGCTTCCACTGGAAGCACAGGGAAACCCATACCCAAGTCTGATCCCGCTTTGGACGCCTCCGAATGGGAACAAGCCTGGACCGGACTCAAGGATCGATTTGCGAAGGGCGAGGTCGGTTTTTATGATTCTCCGGTCACCCCGGACCTCTCTCAGCAACAGGAATCTGAAACGCTCGCATCGGAGATCCTGAAATCGGGCCGCTTCACAGATTGTCTTTTTCTCGGCATCGGCGGCAGCGCTCTGGGGCCCATCAGTTTTCTCGCCGCTGTTCAGGAAAAGGCCTCGAGCGCAATGCGCTTCCATTTCGCGGAAAACCCGGATCCGGTGGATTGGAAAACGACTCTCGGCCGCCTGAGCCCGGAATCCACTCTGGTTTGCGTCGTAACCAAATCCGGAACCACCTTTGAGACCGTATCGCAGTTCCTGGCAGCAGCCGAGTGGCTGGGTCGCTCTCGTCTCAAAACCAACCTGGTAGCCATCACCGATCCCAGTAAAGGTGACCTTCGCGCTTTCGCGGCCAAGGAAGGAATCAGGACGCTGGCGATCGCTCCTCCCATCGGCGGCCGTTTCAGCGTATTTTCACCCGTAGGCCTGTTCCCGGCGCGTCTTGCGGGGCTTTCGACCAGTGATTTTCTGCTCGGTGCGAAGCAGGTGCGCGATTATATCGAGAAAACTCCGGCTGAGAAGAATCCGCTTTTCATCATCGGCCAGGAGTTCGTCAGACAAGCCTCCAGACGAAGCGTGCACGTGTGCATGCCTTATTCGAATCGCTTACGCATGATAGGCGATTGGTTTGTACAGCTTTGGGGCGAAAGCCTCGGAAAAGATGGCAAAGGATTCACACCCCTTGCGGCCGTCGGTGCGACTGACCAGCACAGCATTCTTCAACTGCTTCGGGATGGTCCGGACGACAAGATCACCTTGTTCCTGACGGTGGATCATGTCGACGATCCCGTGAAGATCCCGAAAATCGACTTCGGCCCGGGCCATGGCGAATACACGTCCTTTAAACTTCTTCAGGGGCACACGTTCCAGGACCTGCTTCAGATCGAATACCGCGCCACCTCACAAGTTTTGACACGGCAAGGCAGACCTAACCTGACGCTCCGCCTCGACCGCCTAGATGAACGGGCGCTCGGCGCTTTATACTTCGCTTTTTCCGTTCTGACGGCCTTTACGGGCGCGCTTATGAACGTAAATCCATTCGATCAGCCGGGAGTGGAAGAGGGCAAAATTTACACCCGCGAGGCACTTACCGAACAACGGAGTCCGACAGATTGAGTAGAGCAATCTGAGTGTTGACGCTCTAGTGCAAAAAGATTTAACCTGAGGGGACGTATGTGTCCTCCTGTTCCACCTCCTTGTCCGCCTTCTGACTCGTTCGACTCCTCCGATGACGCGGGAGAGAAAACCGCGGTCCTTCACGGCGATCAGGAAACGCTGAAGAAAGAGCTTCAAAGAGCCAAAGAGCAAGAGGCTTGCCTGATCATTATCCGCGGCACACCTCAAGGACACCGCTTCTTCCTGGCCCAGGACGAAATGACCATGGGTCGGGATCCATCGGCGGACATCACGCTGGCGGATCAGAGCATTTCGCGGAAACACGCAAAAATCACGAAACAGAACGGTCGAGCGGTATTGACAGATCTGGGCTCCTCAAACGGAACTCACGTCAATGACAAGAGGATCAAGCCCGGGGAGACGGTTCTTCTTGAAAAAGAAGACATGATCCGCATTGGCAACTCGATCCTGAAATTTCTTCCCGCAGGAGAATTGGAAATTCTTTTTTACGGAAACCTGGGCTCAGCCGCGCACCAGGACCCGCTCACGAAGATTTACAACAAGGGTTACCTCCAGGAGGCGCTCGAAGCGGAGTTCAAACGAGCAAAAGCGCTCCACACGGATTTTTCCCTGCTCTTTTTCGATCTCGACCACTTCAAAAAAGTGAACGACAATTTCGGGCATGCGGCCGGTGATTACGTGCTGATGGAGTTTGCGAATCTCGTCCGTTCCAACTTCGTCCGCCCCAAGGATATCTTCGCTCGCTATGGCGGCGAGGAGTTCGTCTTATTGCTTGCGAATACAAATGCCCAAGCGGCGACTGTCGTGGCGGAGAAGATCCGCTCCGCCATCCAGACCTTTGCCTTCATTTTCGAGAACAAGCGGATACCGGTCACCACAAGCCTGGGCGTCGCCGAGATCCGGGCGGATATCGAATCCGCGCAAACGCTCCTGAAAGCAGCCGATAAGGCGCTTTACGCGGCCAAAAACTCCGGTAGAAACCGGGTTGTTCTAGCAAGTTAATCTGCCTGCCTCCCCTCTTGCCTTCTGAAGAAACACATGGTGGAGTGCCCCCCACTATGTCCCAGATTTCGTTGCATTCCCAAACCGGCAAACCGCAGCCCGGGGTCATTCGGGTCCTGAGTCCTGCCGTCGCGGAGCGGATCGCCGCCGGCGAAGTGATTGAGCGACCTGCCAGCGTCGTCAAGGAACTGGTTGAAAATTCAATCGACGCGGGCGCCACGGAAATAGGGGTTTTTCTCGAAGACGGCGGAAAGGCCCTGATCGAGGTTCTCGACAACGGAAAAGGCATGCCGCCCGCCGATCTTTCAGTTTGCATCGAACGGCACGCCACGAGCAAACTGAACTCACTTGAGGACCTCGACAGGATTCGCACCTTGGGATTCCGAGGAGAGGCACTGCCGAGCGTTGGCGCGGTTTCGGACCTCAGCATTTTGTCGCGTACGTCAACTTCAGAAACAGCTTACGAACTCTTTCCAAAACCTTTCGGAACTCCCCGTACCGCACCCGAGCCAGTGACGTTTGGCCGATTTTTCGACTCTTCGCATGGCACGCGCATCCGGGCGCGAGGATTGTTCTCTCAAGTACCGGCGCGCTTGAAATTTCTGAAATCTCAGGCTGCTGAAGTCTCGCACGTCCGGGACTGGGTGGAGCGCCTGGCTCTCTCAAATCCAGGTGTCGGTTTTCGCCTGAGCAGCGACGGCCGTGTGCTGTTAAATCTGAGGCCGGCAGCAGAAGCCGACCGGGTCCGCGCAGTTTTGTCTGATAAAGGCGACTACCCAATGGTCTCCGCGGAATCAGCGGCGGAGGATTTTTCGGCCGTACCCGGACTCCGCGTGCGCGCGCATTGGTTGCAAGGGATGAGCAGCCCTCAGACCCGAAAGCTCGCGCAGATCGTGAACGGCCGTGCCGTGCGGGACAGACTTCTTCAGCAGGCCATCCTGCTCGCGTTCAAACAAAATCTGATGCCCGGCCAGTTCCCCGCGCTCGCTTTGTTTGTCGAAATAGAGCCTTCCGAACTGGATCTGAACGTACATCCGACGAAAACCGAGATCCGCTTTCTGAACAGTCGGCGGATTTTTCACGCGGTCGATTCGCTTCTTCAATCGATGATCGCGAAAAACGGAGCCGCCGGTTTCGCGCCCGGTTGTTCGCCAAGCTATTCGCGGGACTATTCACGATGGACCGCCTCCGAAGAACAAAGCCCTTCACACGGCAGCGTCCCCGCGCCGGTACCGGAAACCCCGCTTTCGGCCGAACGGTATGTCCCTGCCAATCCGACACTCGGCCCTCAGCTGTCCCTCTCATCCGTCAGTAGTTCGACTGCCGTGCAGAACCCCATCCACCCAAGTTCCTTTCATCATCCTTTTAACGAAGGGCGCTTCGTCGGCACCCTGTTCAATACCTACATTGTCTATGATACCGGCCATGAATTGGTCTGCATCGATCAGCATGCAGCCGACGAACGCATCCGCTATGAGCGCCTGCGAAACCGCCTGACAGATCCTGCTTCTGCGGCGATCACTGGAACCCAATCCCTTCTCGTGCCCGAAGCAGTACATTTTCCCGCGGAGGAACGACCGAAACTCGAAGAGCGGCTTCCGTGGCTGGACACCCTCGGGTTCGAAGCCGAACTGTTTGGCGAAGACGCCCTCCTCATCCGAAGCATTCCCGGAGAGTGGGGAGACCATTCCCTTCGTCCAAGGCTGAAAGGCCT
>Ga0154382_140_pt3 | contig 29242 bp, 28 predicted proteins | sample RifGroB1_FD_105626 | JGI IMG/M metagenome (GOLD analysis project Ga0154382, IMG submission 105626) | Bdellovibrionales bacterium GWB1_55_8 | reverse complement strand
TTTGACGGGAATTTGTGCGCCACCTGCCACAAAGACATCGCATACGGCGCATACGTGCCCCCGAAGCCCGAATATGATTCTCCGCGATTACCCCCGAAACGCGGCGCCAAACCACCACAGAGGGATGATTGCCGCTGGTGGGAGTACCTGATCGGCGCTGACGGCTGTTATTAGAACGAGAAAATAAGCTGCGTCAGCCAGAAAAAGATCAAAAACAGCGTACCGAGCGCAAAACCAATGATCAGTAACTTGGGGAAAAGGGCAATAACAACAGCTCTTCCCATGCCCACGCGGTAGACTTCGCGAGCCCCAAGGATCGTGTAGATCGCAATGAAGATCGCTGAAAGCGCTGACCCCGCGAAAGGCAGTCCGGAAAGAATGGCGGGCGCCATTCCATACGCCACAATCCGGGCGGCGGATTCATAGGTGACCGCAGGCCGGTTTTTTCCATCTTGGAGCGGCACCAGTATCCTCGCACCGATGAATACGAAAACAGCCGTCAGCAAAATCGAAAATAAGGTCAGAAACGGATCAATAATCACCGAACTGACACCCGAGAACCACTCCTGCGTCTGATCCCTCATGCGATCAAACGCGGCGCCGCGCCCCGGATGATCCACCTCTTCGGACCAATAGGGCGCGAGTCGAAAAAAAGCGTCCAGGGCCGTGCTGGGCCCGGAGGCAAGACCGCTCCAGAGAAAGGAGAGAGCGCTTCCAAGCCAATGAGTGATCAGCGCGAAAGCCAAAGGACCCGCGAGCCCACCGCGGACGGGCATGAGCCGGAAAAAATCCACCGGATGAAAAAGAATCCCACCTAGGCCACGAAAGTAACGCCGGACAAGAGACGTGGAGCCCCCGTCCCCCTTGTCAGGCGAAAAGGTAAGACCGCAGGAAGGGCACTCCACCGTGTCCGCGCGATTTGTGTAATCACATTTTGTCCCGCAACGGGGACACTCATCGGACATAGGTGAACGGGACATAGGACCCTTTTTCAATTGGAGCCGGGAACGGCGCTCGGCGAGGCCGTGGGATCCGCTTTGTCAAAGAAAGCACGATTCCACGGTAACTCGTCCATCAGGATGCTGTCTATGAGGAATACCTCACCCCGCCGTGTCGACAAGAGGTCCTTGCCATAGAGCTTCCCTCCCTTTTTCCAGAAAAGGATTTGACGCTTCACATCCTTTTTTTCATCTCCGAGCGCAATCTGCAAGCCGTCTTTGATTGCGGGCGCTTTCGCCGCTGGCAGAAAATCCTTGATACGGTTGCCGGTCAGTCGATCCAGAAGCCGCTGAACCTTTTCAGCATCGACTTCCTTTTTCTCCGGGGCCAGCATCCATTTCCCAGCGTCTTGCGTCAACACGATCGCTTTCTCCCCGATTGCGGCGCCGGAGACTTCCAGACGTTTCGCCGTAAAGCGATCCAATGAGGTAATGAGTTTCACCAATCGGAGATCTTTCAGGTCCTTGTTCAAACGATTAAAAGCAGCCGGCTCGAGCTCAAACAGCGGATCAAGGCTGGAAACGGTCGCGAAAAGCTTGCCTGATTTTGTGTGGCGGAACATGGTCAACGTTACCGGAGCGGCGGAACTGTCGCTCTTGTCTGATTTTTCCGGCGCCTTCCTCACCACTTCAAACGAGAGCACCCGCCGGGAGCCGCGCAATGCCCGTTTGGCCGGAATACTGTTCTTATCATCCGCAGCGAACTCTTTCGCGGTCAACTGCGCGGCGGAGCTGAGCAGACTGTCAATGTTTTCGATGTCGCCCGGATAACTTTGGCCCGCGACGTTCAGCTGCCACTGAGACTCATTCTTCGCCGCGGCGATTTTCCCACCCTTCTGCGAATCCAGAATGAAGGATGCGATGTCGTGCGAAGAGAAAGTCAGCAGCTTTTTGTCACGCCAATAGGTCAGCTCGCGTTCAAAATTCGTCTTCAGATGACTGGGAACGAGAAGAACATGATTCCGATCCACGGCCTTGATCGCCGAATCGGCATCATCGAGTTTCTGCACAGCCCGGATCCCGAAGAAGTTGTCGTTGATCGGGTGAGTGTTCCCGATGAACAGGGTCAGGCGCTCTTCCGGCGTTTCCACCTGAATACTTCTCGCGGAGCCCGATTCAAGCGCTGCGAGATCGAGCCCGTACTCCTTCAGGAGTGCCTCCCGTTTTTTTTCAGTCTCTTCCTCGAGACCGATCGAATCGGTTGAGCTGAGATTATTGAGAGTTGACACCAGGGAATTCGCCGCAGCATCGTCCGCCGCAACCTTCATGGGATCAGAGATCTCCCACTTCGCGTTATCACCGGGTTTGCACAATTTGCCGGCCGCATCGGCGCACTTCAGCTCAATCAGCTTTTTCCCCGCCGCCATCCGAATCCGGTGCACGGGAGTGTCCTTCAGCTGGAAGAGTTTCTTCGACTGCTCCTCCTTGCTTTCAGTCTCCGGCTTGTGCCGGAACTCAAGCCAGTAGGCTGCCGACCCCAGGAGAAAAAGAGCAAGTGCCAGTGCAAGCTGGTTTCGCCAATTCACGTTAGCCATGAATAAACCTCACAATCTGCGTCGATAAACCCAGAACACGATTCCTGCGGCAGCGATCAGCAGCGGCAGGAGAACCACCGTCAGCAAGAACACGGTCGTGCCCTGCTTCTGAGACAACTCAACCTTTCCGGCACCTGATTCCTTCGGGCGAATCGAAATCAAACTCTCGTCTTCCATCACCCAGGACGCGGCGTTCAGGAAAAAGTCGAGGTTGCCGCCATAACGCGAGTAATTGTTCGTCACGAAGCTCGACGAGCCGAAAACGACGAGTCGGGTGTTGCGTTGAGCCTTGGATTCAGGATGTTTTCCCTCGACGGCAACGGCCGCGGTAAGAGGTCCCTGTTTGTCCTGACCTGGCTTGTAGGCGACCTCTCCCTTCTGAATGGAACCGAGGTCAACAACTCCCCAGCTCTTGGGTGTTGTCTGCGCAATCCAGTGAACAGTCATTCCCGCCGGGGCGCCAGCAATCACTTCCAGAGGGCGCGCGAACGGAAAATAACAATTTCCCTGAAAATCCTTCGTGATTTCACTTTCCTTCGAGAACGTGGCAAGGATCGGCACCGCCGCATCGACCCCAAGCATTCGGGAAAGAGGATCCACGATCAACGCCGTGATCGGTTTGACGTACCACGACTGAAGAATTCCATTCAGCTCGGGCGAATATTCGCCGCCCTTGAGGTTCACATCGAGAGCGATGATGGCGCGCCCCCCCTGTGCCAGGTATTCCCGGATCACCTTTACTTCAGGCGCGAAGAAGGACTTCGTGGGTCCGAGAATGATCACGGCGGAGCAGGTATCCGGAACCTTGCCCTCAGTCATGAGATTGAGTTCCGTCACCTCGTAAGCCTGCTCGGAAAGGGCCCCCTTCACCGACTGGTAGCCATCGGCTTCAGCCGAAGAGAAGCTCTTCTCGCCGTGGCCGACCACCGCGCATAACGTGGGGCTCTTCTCTTTGAGCAGCTTGATGAGCGCATTGGTTATCTTCTCTTCCGTCGCGTCCTCCACCTTCGACTCGCGACCCGAAGCTTGAAGCAGGATGGTGCCGTATTTCTTGATCCCGGAGGTTTTCGCACGCGTGGGCTCCTTGTCCGGATCGACGTACTCAACGACGAACTTCGGGCTCAGACTTTTGTAATTATCCAGAAGGGACCGCATCTGCTCGCGTTGCTGCACCTTCGCGAAAAGAACCGCGCGCACGTCTGTTTTCAGACCCTTGACCAGCTTCACTGTCTGGTCAGAAAGGGAATGAATCTTGTTCTGCGTCAGATCGAGCTTGAGCGGATAACGCAAGACCAGAAAGTTTCCGATCCCCAGAAGCCCGAAAACAAGCAGGATGGTGATCGCGGAATTCAGCCCGTAAGCCGCAGTTCGGCTTTTCAATGCCTGCTGATTTTTCCGTATGAGCACGATCATCGCCACCACAAGAGGGATACCGATGGCGATCGTCAGGCCGAGGAATTCCGGGTAAACCGCGCGAGCGAACAGCATCGCGACGAGCAATGCGGCAATGACTACCCAGAGAATGGTTTGAACATGGTCCTTGATGTTGAACTTGAAATTCATTTTTTTCATGTTGTTTACCTCCACCGGAAGGAATCAAGAAGCCGGTGAGCCAGAAACAATCCGAAGCCGATAAACGACAGGAAGAACACCACGTCGTTTGAATTCAGAAGGCCCTGCCCGAAGTTGTTATAGTGATGAATGAGAGATAATTGCGTCAGGATTTCACCCCAGACGCTGCCGACCGCCTGACTGGCCCAACTGATCAACCAGAAAAACAGGCAGGTGACGAGCGTCAGGGACCCGGCGACGATCTGATTTTCCGTGCCCGCCGAGAACATGACCCCGATGGCGATGTAGCAGGAAGCCACGAGAACGGTTCCCACATAACTCGTCACGATCGGCCCGAGTTCAGGGTTTCCAAAAATGAAGAGGACGAGCGGGTAAACCAACGTGAACGCCAGCATCACGAGCAGAAGCAGAAGCGCGGAAAGGAACTTTCCGAGGACTACCTGTCCGAGAGTGACCGGCGAGGTCATCAGGAGCTCGATCGTGTGACCTTTCCTTTCTTCAGCGAAAAGCCGCATCGTGATCAGCGGAATGATGAAGAGCAGGATCACGTTCATGTTGCCATAGAGCGGCCGGATAATGCCGTCCGTAATACTGATCCCCTTCCCCATGTTGAACTGCTGGTACTGCATGTTCTGAAGATTGAAGTGCGACAGGTTGAAGAAGAACATCCACCCCATGATGAAAAGAAAAAGCGCGATCAGGATGTAAGCGATCGGCGAGGTGAAATAGGTTTTGAAATCCTTGCGGGCAATGGTCCAGATGGTACTCATTCGCTTTTCTCCTCTGTGGTCAGCTGAAGGAAGATGTCCTCAAGGCTCACACGTTCCGCGCTGAACTCGAGAACGCCCATTCCTTTTTGAACGGCGGTTTCAACGATCCGATCGCGGACCTCCGCGACGCCCGGAGCGATTTCGACCACGATCTTCCGATCCGGCTGAACACTGACTCCCGTCACGCCCGGAACGGCGGCGATCGCGTCGACACCCGCTTTCGCGGCGTCCTTCACAAAAAGGCTGTAAACGAGCCCCTTCTTCAGCCGGGTCGTCAACCGATCGAGCGTGTCTTCAGCGACGATCACGCCTTTGTTGATCACGATGATCCGCTGGCAGGTCGCGGTCACCTCAGGAAGAATGTGCGAGCTCAGGATGACAGTATGCTCGCCCGCGAGACCTTTGATCAATTCACGGATCTCGATGATCTGCTTGGGATCGAGCCCGACAGTCGGCTCGTCCAGAATCAGAACCTTCGGGTTATGCACCATGGCCTGCGCGAGGCCCACGCGCTGACGATAACCTTTGGAGAGGTTCCCGATGAGCCGCTTTCTCACCTCGCCCAGACCGGTTTTCTCAAGCGCCGTATCCACGCTCCTTGCAACCGAACCGGAAGGCACGCGATGAAGACGTGCGGCGAATTCGAGGTAATCATAAACCTGCATTTCAAGGTAAACCGGGGGATTTTCCGGCAGAAAACCGACATTCCGTTTCACCTCGATCGGATTCTCGAAAACCTCGGCACCGGCAATCGTCGCCTTGCCGTGACTTGCGGGCATGAACCCGGTGAGAATTTTCATCGTGGTGCTTTTACCCGCGCCGTTCGGCCCCAGGAAGCCGACGATCTCGCCTTCCTTCACCTCGAAGTTCAGGTCCTGGATCGCCGCTCTCGGGCCATATATTTTTGTCAGATGCGATACTTGAATCATGCTTCAATCCTCGCTGTGCTAGCCAATGGTGCGCGCAAACGGGCAGAAAAGAACCCGTCTGTTCGCTGATTTTTAAAGGATTTTACCCACTTGCAGTATTAATGATGTTCACTTGGCAGATGTCAAGAGAGGTAAAGGCTCGTGCGAAGTAAATGCGCCGCGTCAGCCCACCCACTTGCCAAATTTCAGGTGAGATTCGATCTGCGCTTCAAGACGTTTCGTGACCGCTTCCACGGCTTTTTCCATGGAAGCCGAAAGAGCCATGCCGGCCGCGTACTCATGGCCGCCGCCACCGAACTCGGTGGCAATCCGACTCACAATGACAATCCCTTTCGACTTCATCGAAACACGAATCTGCCCATCGTCTTCCTCGCGAAAAAAGCAAACGACCTCGGCTTCTTTCAAAAGAAGAAGCAGATTCATGAACGACTGCGTGTCGTCCGCGGAGGCGCGATGTTTTTTTCGAAGATCGAGGCCCATTTCGAGCCAGGCGACTTTTCCACCGGCGCCCACTTTCACGTTCTGAAGCATGGTTCCAAGAAGCTGCAGATGCGAAACTTCCTTTGAAGAGTAGATCGCCTGGTAAATCTCCTCGGGATTGACCCCGAGCTGGATCATTTCCGCGGCGATCTGATGAGCAAGTGGCGTCGTGCGGGCATAACGAAAGCTATTGGTGTCCGTCATCACAGAAACATAGAGCCCGACCCCGACATCCGCATTGATCTTGGCGAGCTTCAACTCCGAGAAGAGATGATAGAGCAGCTCACCGATACTGCTGGACTCGGTGTCTGAAACAAGCGTCGCATGCGGCGGATAAGTCGGATCCGTGCCGCCGTTCAGATGCTGATGATGATCGAGAAATACGATTTTTTTCGCGCGCAGCGACAACTCTCCCCAGAGCTTGCCGAGCCTTCGCGGATCGTTCGTGTCCACTATGACCCAAAGATCAAACGTGTCCCAGATTTCGACCTCGCCTGGCCCGAGCAGAATATTTTTTTTCGGATCCAGAAAGGAATAACGCTTCGGCAGTAAATCAGGATTGTAGATGCGGCAAGCCTTGCGCGCGCGCTTTAAGTAGTGGAAAAGAGCGGCTTCTGCGCCCAGACCATCTCCGTCAGGAAGCATGTGCGTCGAAATGAGCACTCGCTTAGCCCCTTCGAGGCTACTTTTAAATACCTGGAATTCCTTGGATTTCGACATCGCAACTGGCTTCTCTTTGGCACTCAAGCTACTCACCCAGCCTTCCGAAATGTGGAGTGAGGTGAGGGCAACAATGACTGTCTCCAAACAAAACCACCCCGACCCCCTTTACGTGATCTTTGAGCAGCATCTTTTCAACTTCCAGGAATCTGACGCCGACCGAAAGACATTCATCGGTAATATCATTTCAGAGTACCTCACCTATTTGAGGAAAATGAATATTATTATCCCGCACGCGCTGGAAAAAGCCGTGATTGAAGAGCTCGGAAGCCAGGTGAACACGATGCTTGTGAAGAAGATCTACGGCTGCCTCAGCATCGATGAGTTCCGAAAGAGCACGAACGGCACGCAGAAGCGCACCGCCCGCAAGCGATACTCAAAAATCGCACAGAAATAGATCCAGAAGACTGGACGAGATGTCAGATCTGACACAGATTCGGGTGCCTTCAGGCGACCAGACTGTAGACAATCACCACGGCTACCAATTCCCGTAAGAAACCGGAATCACTGGACAATCGAAAAAGCCTCCGGCAAATCGACAGGCATACCGCTTGCTCTTGATGAGTGCACGGAGAGCCAAACCATGAAATCCAAAACACTGTTCCTGATTCCTATTCTGGCTTCAACGATGCTCGGAACAAGCGCACTCGCAGGAGAGCCGATCACGCGAGCGGGCGTAACGGGCATTTCCGGAAAGAACAGCGCAGCCGGAGTGATGGGGTTGCATGCAGGCTCACGGAACGGCAGCGTGGATTTTCATTGGGGCGCTGGCAAGACAGGCGACACAATCGAGGGCTACTGGCTCGGGGCTTTAAACGGTGCTACGGATCGCATCGACAATCCGGGAGACGTAAGCTTTGACGTGGGGCTTCGAAGCGAAGGCAATATCGTTACAGAACTCGTCACCATGGAAGCGGGCGCGCGCGTCCGAACGAACGAAGACGGGCATGTGCGAATTCTCGGGACTTTTGGCGGACTCACAGAGCCTAAGGATAAGATCACCTCTGGAACCGCAGGGACACGGGTTGTCGGCGAGCAGACCATCGCAAACTTTCTGGATCTCGAAGCAGCGGTAACAGCCGCTCTCGTCTTCGGAGGCGACAACGGTGACAAGTCCGTGATTGAAGGCTCCCTCATTCAGGAAGGCACGGGCTCCTGGGTCCAGGCCCGAGCGGCCGCAACGGCACGGTTTGGCAAATCGCCTTTTGAAAAGGGCCAACAGTTTTTCGTTCGCGCGGAAGCGATTCACGATCGAATCAAAATGAAAAATAAAGAGTCCGATACAGGGCGAGTCGGCTCCGCCGATCACCGTGGAACGACCATGCTCGTCAGCGCTGGCGTGGCCTGGTAGCCTCGAGCTGCCTTTTTTGGAAGTATTCACGCCAAATCGCGCCACACATCTCAAACACCCTTACGCAAGTGGATGAAATCCTTTATTATTTTTTCACCCTGAGTTGCGTGGCGACGTAAAAATTCAGGGAAAAACATCAGAATCACAATGACTTAACGCCTTGCATTACGTTGCATTGGAAACCAATTCCTTCTGCAGTTAAACCTGCCCTCGCCACAAACAAACGGCGAAAAATTTAGGAAGGAAATTGGAAAATGAAAACTTCAAAACTGGCTCTCATGCTTCTCGGAATCAGCGCGATGCTCTTCGGCGGACAGTCCCATGCGTTCGCAAAATCCCCTTACGTCAAAGAGGTCTCGATCTACGGCAACATCAGCGAAAGCAATCCCGAGGTGATCAACCTGCGGAACCCGACTTTCGTTGAGATGATGGACGTCAACTGGCGCGGCGCAAACGGTCATGCGGTGACCGCTCGCATTTATGCCGATGGTTTCGAGGTCTGGAGCGGAATGATCCCCGCTTACGACCCGACCTTCCGTGCGACGATTCGCAAGACCGTTCGCCAGATCGAGATCCGCGTCGATCAAGGCTCCGCTTACGCCAACTGGGCCAAGCTTTACCTCGCCACTCCGGAATCCGAGTATGAAGCCCCCAGCAACACGCCCTCTCCTGAACTCGTCGGCACCCTGGCGGATGCGGACGACCTCGCGCGCCAGCTCGTGTTCGTACTTCGCGATCTTCAGGACAAAATCGTGCCGGCGAGCATCAGCGCGAACATCATTCCTCTGAAAAAAGCCGCCGCCAAGGTCTTCGCGGTCGCCAAGGCCAGCGGGAACATGCATCGGGCAGACGTTTCAAGCGCAGTCCTCGGACTCGAGCAGGAATTCATCGCCCAGGAAGCCTTCATTTCATCCTTGCTGGAATCAACTGACACTTATGAAGACGGCCTGACTCTGATGACGATCCGTGAGCGCTACAAAGCCCTTTTCGGATCAGTCAGTTACTGATTCTGCGGTGAGGTGATTCTCGGGTTCCATAAGCCGGAATCACCTCACTCAAATGGAAGCTAATTAGCTAAATAAACTGACTTTTCTTATTGTTGACCATTTTACTACAGAATGATATGACTTGGCGCGGTTTGGCGTGATTACCAGCCCCAAAGAAACGTCTCTGGAGAATATATGAAAGATTTTCGAGTAATTTTGACCGCGAGTTTAACGATTCTGGCCATCAGCGGTGGTTTGGCCATGGCAAATGAACCGATCGAATTTTCCGAGACCGCGGAAGACGTCGTACGGCAGGTAGAAGCTGAATTTTTCGGCAAATACGGGCGAGTAGGAGAACCTGCATGCTCCCGATCCAACAGTGGGCAGCTCGAAAATCTTGATTTGAGGGCTACTCTCAACAATCTCAGCAAGCCCAACGAGATGGCCCAAACATGGGCAGCACACAAAAATCAGGCTCTCACAACCTTGATCCAACGTCTTGAGCAGCGCTTTCCGGAATGGGCAAAATCAGACGTGGTCCAACGAGCTGGACTTCGTTCATTTTTTCAAATTGATGATTCAAAAGCGAGATTTGATCAGTATTCCACGAGAGACTGCGCCACCGATAGCCTCAGGCTCAGAGCTAACACTGTTCATATTACATTCACGCCCGTCGGAGCATCGATCATTCGCCTCTCAATCCCAAAAGGCGCCGGCGTCGAGCATTCGATCATGGGACTCGGTAATGCGCTGAAAGCCATCAAGCTCGTACCAGCCCAAAGAAGAGTTCTAAAAAGCTTCTTCGAAGCCGCCAAACGCATGTACGAAGCACTGGACGTCGAACAGAAGAAAGCCCTGAAGGGTGAAAAGGCTCGAAAAGTCACTCACCGCGATTTCATGGCTCAGGCAAGCCTGCTGATCGCCTACCACCGCTTCCTGCAAGACACTTTCATTGAGGCGACAGAACTTTCTTCAGAGTATTACGGCGTTGACACGACGAACGTGCTCGCCGTGAAGACAATTGATACCGCCATCGCGAACCTGGTTGATGCCTACGGACTGGAATCGGACATCACCTCGCGCCAGATCGCCGACTACGGACGGGTCCTCAGCGACCTGCTCCTCTATCAATTTTCTCCGGTTGTCGACGAATCCAAACGCCAGAAATTCATCCGCCCCATGATCATCCTGCTCGCGAAAATGACCGCCATCTCCGAAGCCAATGGAGACATGGTCGCCCGGGATGAAGTGATGGCGTTAAAGGCAGCATGGGAATCACCGGCTTTCGGTGATTTCATGGCTGACTGGCTCACGACCACGGATCTGAAATTGAACGGCCTGATCCTCAACATGAACAGCCTCGCTTATAAGATCGGATTGGCCGCGAACGTTTCCATCAAAGTCTTCGAAAAGGAAGACATTGATCGGCTGAAAGGCCAGAAGGCGCGCAAATAGGTTACCGGGAGCTTTGGAACTATCTATGAAAATCCCAACAATTCTTCTGATTGCCGGTCTCATCGCCTTTGGGTCGAACGGACCTTTTGCAAACGCAAGTGAGCTTTCCACTCAGAATGAAGTCATTACTTACCTGAAAGAGTTAGAGCGATCGCTTTTTGGAAGTACCACCACTATCGGGTACGGCACGGAAATCTGCCCCTTTTCCATTATGGACCACATGGAAAACGTATCACTTAGCGGGGCAACCCTCGGATCCTCCGAGAAACTTGCCAATAAATTCTGGGATGAGTTTAAGACCAAACACTTGGAACATATTGAATTCAAACTCAAAGAGAAATTTCCCGAGTGGACCCGTCTACAAATCCTGAGATCGGGGGGAAATGAAAAATTAGTCAAGCTGGACGATTCGCTCGCCCGGTTCGATTTTTTACCAGGAGGCTACTACTGCACTGACGATATCCTCAGACTCCGTGGCAACACTGTCTTTATCTCCCTGGCATCCGAAACTGATCTGGTGAGCGGGGCTAATTTAAAAAAGGGCTCAAGCGTTGAACAATCCATCTTCGCTTTGGGCACCGCCCTAAAGGATATCAAACTTCTTCCTTCACAAAGGAAAATCCTGAAGAGCTTTTTTGAGGCGGCCAAGCGCATGCATGAGGCCGTCGAAACTGAACAAAGGCAAGCTGCCAAAGGTGAAAAATACAAGCCACTCATGCACCGGGACTTCATCGCCCAAACGACGCTGCTTGTCGCATATTACCGATATCTTCAGGAGTGGTTCGCCGAGTCCGCCGAACTCTCATCGGAACGGAGCGGAGTCGATCAGACCAATCTCCGCGCAGTTCAGGAAATCGATGTCGCCATTTCGAATCTGATCGAATCTTACGGCCTGGAGACTGACCTGGCCTCCAAGCAAATCGCGGATTACGGGCGCGTACTCAGCGACCTTCTACTTTATCAATTAGCCCCCCTGGTCGACGAAACCAAACGCAGGAAGTTCATCCGCCCCACCGCCTCTCTCCTCGCAAGGCTTGTCGCGAAATCCGAAGTAAACGGCGATCTGGCCGCAGAGGATGAGGTCCTGGCACTAAAGGTCATCTGGGAATCGCCCGGGTTCACGCAATTCATGTCGGAATGGCTTTCTACCACCGACATCAAATTGAATGGCCTCATCCTGAACATGAACAGCTTGGCCTATAAGATCGGACTCGCCGTCAACACCCAGATCAAAGTTTTCCAGAAGGAAGACATTGATCGCCTGAAATCTGAGAAGAGCAGGAAGTAGTACAGGAGGCATGAAGTGAACCCGCCTCGCACAACCGCACCTCAGGATTTCACGGAAGAGGCACGCCGCTGGGTGAACGCCTCTTCCGTGGGCATTTCGGCGGAAGAGGAACGGGAAGGGCTTTCGCGTCTCGAACAGATCCCGCTTGAGATTCTGCCCGGCGCCCTCGCAATCGAGTCGCATGCCGTGGCCTCGCGCTTCGCCATGAAGCATGCCTCCAGTTCGCGGGCCCTCGTGCTTGCGCGCAATTATCACGAATTTGCCCGTCGCATGAACAGCGCGCTTCACACCGCGATCGCGGCATTTCATGAAGCCGTCGCGCTCAGGCGAAGCAATCAGTTTGATGCCGCGGAAAAACTTCACTTCGATGCGCTGAGCCAGCTTGACCGGCTCGGATCTGAGAACCAGGACGCCCTTCGCGCGCGCGCCGATCTGGCGCTCGATCAGGCCATTCTCGCCTTTCAAAAAAAAGATTTTCTTGAATCCGCCCGAATGAACCTGAAGGCCTCAGGTTTTGGCCTTGCGCTGAAAAATTCCGAGCTCCAGGCACGAGCCCTTCTGAACGCGTCGATTTCATGGGAGCGCCTGAACGAGCTTGAGAACACCCGTCATTCGCTCAACCAGGGAAAACAAGCCCTCGGCAACCTGAGAACCTCGCCTCTCCTCGCTTCCTATGCGCTCTTCGAATGGCGCTTCCAGATGGATCACGGCCCCTTTCCCGCGGCATTCAATCGCCGCGTACTCGACTTGAACCATTCGCAGGAAACGCTGTTCCGACTTTATCAGTGGGAATATGCGCTTTGCGCCCAATCCGCTTCAGAGATCGCGCGTGCTCAGGAATCTTTTCAAAGTCATTGCCGCCAGATCCGCAACAACCAGTTCGAGTCAGAATCCATCCAACTCGGAATGGTAACGGAATTCGTTCAAAAAGGCACACGTGGGATGAGCACTTCATCTCGCGCCGTTTTACCAGGAACCGACTCGCTTTTAAGCGGCTCCAATACTCCTGAGGGCTATCGCGCTTGCCTTGCGGGCTGGATGCGTGAACTTCTGATTGAACGCCAGTGGAAAAAACTCGAGGCCTTGACGGCCGCGACCCTCACCGATTCGCATCCCGTGATTCAAAGCGCCGCGTTGCGAGCCAAAGCCTGGCTGGAAATCAAGCAGCAGAACCTGTCCTCCGCCTCCGAGTGGCTGGCGCGTGCTCGCAAAGTAGCCCAGGAAAACAACCTCGTTTCCATGACCCTCGGCATTCGGGATGACCTGAACCTGCTCCACCCTGAATCCGCGCAAGCGCCCTCTCGCGAACTCCCGCCCCGCCAGGCCGAAGTTCGCGCCACGCTCCGCTCAGTCATACCGGACCACACCCGGCGTTACCTGCTTGTGACCGACAAACTGAGACGCGAATTGACGGATGCCAACGAGGCCGCCGCCATTTCGCATGCCCTCGCAGCGCAAGATCTGCTGTTCTGGGACGGCAACTGCGGAGTCATACAAATCGGGCGCATCGGAACGCGCGACACGATCGAACTCGGCTCAAAACCGGTTTTAAGGCGCCTCCTGACGGCAGTTTTCTCAAGTCATCCTCACGCGATCTCGAAAGAGGATCTCGTACCGCTGGTCTGGGAAGAAGCTTACAACCCGCTCGTTCACGACACCTTGATTCATGGCGCGGTTTCGCGCCTTCGCCGGCTTCTTCCTCGCTCCCATCAATCAGAGTTCACATGGGACTCGACCGGATTGAAATGGACGGGCGTTCGTCCGTTTGCGGCCTGGATGCCCATGCGCGGCGCGACCCGCACATTGGCGGAAGACACGAAACTGAGCTCCCGGCAGATCCGCATTCTCACACTGCTCAAATACAAAGGCTCACTCAGCAAAGCGGATGTGATCCGTTCAGGGGAATTCTCTGAGCGGACCGCGGTCCGTGAACTCGCCGGACTGGTACGGGCGAAACTGGTTTTACGCTCCGGCATGGGCCGGGCCACACGTTACTTTCCTTTTTCTGGATGAGGTGAATCATGCGTCTGAAACTGTTTACACTGGCCACTCTGAGCTCCCTCTCCCTCTTGAGTCCCGTCGCAGACGCCTGCGACGTCGTGAAACTCACGGTCGACACGCCTCGCGGCCGGTTCGCTGCTTCCGGCATTGTCCTGGACGTCAGGAAGTCCAGAGTCATCGTCACCGCCGATCACTTCATTCCACTCGATCAGACCGGTTTCACCATTCGCGCGAAACTGGGCTCGGAACAGCTCACGAATCTGAAAATCGTGAAACGCGATTGGGCCGCGGACATGATGATTCTTCAGCCCGATGGATCGAATCAAGGCACCCGCCTGGAGCGCCTGAAAAGTTGCGAAGGTTCGGAAGCACGCAAGCTCGAAAGCGCGGTTCTGAGAGGCTACCCTCTTCAGGATGATAGCGAAGCGGCTCGAGATGCGCTTGTTGCGGACACCGCCTCGCCGGAAATCAGGATTGCCCGCCCACTCAGGCAGATCAAAGTTCTGGCACTGGCTGAAAAGGGCATGAGTGGCGGTGCGCTGCTCAACGCTCAAGGCAAGCTGCTCGGGCTCGTCCAAAAGGAGTGGACCAGCCTGACCGAAAGCACCAAAGGGGGCGCGCTCGTCCTGGCTTCAAAAGATCTCATCAAACACACGGAACGGATGCTCGGGGAAAAAAACGATTCCATCGAAATGCCCCTCCCATTTGCCATTCGCCGAGGCGAGAGCGAGCTGCAAGTCGCAGGCTTCCGTTTTCGCGATCGCCCCGATAATCAGATCGTGGCAAGCGCCGGCGGCGGCCATCCTGATGGAATTGGCGGTGCCGTTCCAGACAGTGGCGTGGAAGTAGTGGGCCTTACGGGCGAGCAGGTACCGGAATCACTGCAGGCGATGGAGCGCGTGCTCCGGCGCGCGCAAGCAAAAGGTGGCGCGCAGATGGTGGTCCGGGAAACCGCCGATGGCGGCCAGATCAACGACATCATCGCTCTGGCGAGAGCCTTCATGACGGCGGAAACGCCTGAGTTGGACTACGCACTCAAGGATGTCGTTGCCCCCCGGGCTTCCGGTGTGAAGCAAACGCCGGAATCGCTCTTCGAAGATGCCATTCTTGGAATCGGCCTCCTGGCCAACGTCAACTCCGGTCTGCGGGAATACGCGCGCGCGATTCAAGCCGGCTACTCGTCGTGGCTGAAGACACGTTCGGTTTCAAAGGTGTCCGCTCTTTTTGAACGTGAATCAGAATTTCAGGCGGAGCTTGATCGCGTATTGGATATTGATCCGGGTAGCTGGAGCAAGGTCGTCGAGTTCCAGACCACCATGCTGAGATTAAGAAAACTACTTCACCAGGACTGAAGCACTCTATTTCGTGCATGCGCGCACATGCTTCATGATGGCAGCCGCGATATTGAGGCCTGTTGCGCGCTCGATTCCTTCAAAGCCCGGTGAACTATTGACCTCGATGAGTGCAGGCCCACGGGGTGTTTCCATCAAATCCACGCCTGCGATCTGGAGACCCAGAATTTTTGTCGCCCGAACGGCAGCGCGCTCATAGCTTTTCGGAAGCCTGACGAGCGTCCCCTGCCCGCCACGATGGATATTCGTGCGAAACTCACCCTTAGGCGCTGTCCTCATCATGGCTGCGATCACCTTTTCGCCAACGACAAAAACACGATAATCCCGGCCCGCTCCCTCCGCCAGGAATTGCTGAACGAGCACTTCCTGCTCGAGGCCGTGAAGCGTTTCCAGAACCGATCCCAGCGAAACAGCGGAATGCACGAGCATCACGCCGAGACCTTGCGTGCCCTGCAGCACCTTCAACACCACCGGAAGTCCTTCCAGCCTTTCCACCACTTCCCGAAGACCGCCGCGCGTGCTTCGGGTCAGAACCGTTTTAGGCACCCGGAGACCCGCACGCGACAGGACTTGAAGACTGCGCAGCTTGTCGCGGGACTGCGCGATGGATTGCGCCCCGTTCACCGCGTATACCCCGAGCGTCTCAAACTGACGAACCACGGCCAATCCATAATCGGTGATCGACGCGCCGATACGAGGGATGACCGCGTTGTATTTCGGCAGTTCAACGGCACCCACAAGGATACAGCTCTTTCGCCCATCCACCACCAGCTGGCACTCCAGCGGATTAATGACATCGCAGTGGATGCGCGCCTTCTTCGCCTCGTCCAGGAGCCGCGAAACGCTGTGGAGTCCTTTATTTCTGGAAAGAATAGCTACGCGCATGTTGATGTTCCGTGTTGCGTTACTGTAGCATTGCGCGTGCGAGGGACCAAGCTTTGCCGATAAGCGGACAGAAACACCTCAATTCACTAGGAAAGTCAGGCTTGCGCATAGCAGCAGCGATCGTAGCTCTCCATGTCGTTTCCTGGCCCTGCCAAACGGAAGCGAAAATTATAGCAAAACGCCCGATGAACGGTCTCGTCATTGATCTTGATGTTGCCCGCAAGAGCGGCGACCTCCTGGTTGCCACACGATCTGACCCGGAAATTCCGGGTGGGGGCAAAAACGGAATTTCGCTGATTTCTTCTGCGGCCAAACTAATTTGGAAAAAAAACTTGAACTGGCAGGTGCGGGCGCAATCCATTTCACCCGATGGAACACTCGCGGTGATATCCACGTACGACGGAAAACTCACCGCAATAGGAAGACAGGGCCGCACTGTCTGGGAAACCGAGGAGACCTGCCGACCTTACGTCCTGAAAAATCTGAGTGTGTTCTGCTATCACGATGAAGATTCCGCTCCCGATATAGCATTCGACTGGTTTGATAAATCGGGAAAAAAGAAGCTCTCTTTTCCAATCATTGGCGACATTCTGGCTTTTGCCATCTCCACTGATGAACGAAACCTGGCGCTCGCATTGACGGACGGTCGCGTGATCCTTCTGGAAAATGGCGGAACATCATTGAAAAGCTCAGTTCGAGCGCTTGTTCAGAAAACCCTTCCAGGCGAAATCCTGGATATCGCTGTCGGAAGCGGGACAAGTCCCATTGTTACGGTTATCTCGCGGGACAAAAAGCCGGGAGCAGTCAATCAAACACAACTGGCGACCCTGGACCATTCAGGAAAACTCTCCAGTCCCGTCGCGCTGGGCTTCGCCGCGGAACAACTGGAACTCTCAGGAACCGCGAATCACCTCCTGATAAGAGGCGGGCATCGGTCGAAGTCCGACCACGTGGCTGTACTCGCGGCATTCGAGATTTCCGTGGACGGAACTCCTCTTGCGCGCGCGACGCTTAAAAAACGAGCAGAATCCCGCATCCCCGGGGTAGGCCCGGCCTGGATGGAATTCCCCGGCGGCGATAAGGTAGCGCTTGGCGCACCTTGTCCCGATTGTTTCCTGCTCTGGGACCCGTTCCGAAATAAATCGTTCGAGATCCCGGTCCGGCCGGAAGCCACGCTCTTCAGAACCTCCAGAGTGCGCGCAAAAGCCCGGCTCATCATCGCTCTCGATAACGGCCACCTGGTCATTTACGAACTGAGCACGCCCGGAGAGCGCCCTTAGCTATTCGTTATCAACGTCAGCTGGAGTGCTGGGCGGCAGCTCATGCGCGGACCGCGCGTGTTTGTGAAGGTGATCTTTGACGATCTCCTTATGCTTGCGGAGCTGCTTTTCGATTTTCTCCAACGCGGAATCGATCGACGCATGAAGATCGCCGGTGGCAGCTTCCCCGAAATAATCCATGTTGTTGCCAACGAGGCGGCAATGGGCGACCTTGTTCAGATTCTCGATACTGAAGTTCCAGGTCACGGAAATACGTCCATTGAAGTACTTCTTCAGCTTCTCTGATTTCTCTCTCGTGTAAGTCTGAAGGGCCTGGCTCGTATCCATGTTCCTGAAGCTGATCTGCAGATCCATCCGCTCTCTCCTGTTGATCGCCGGATCTTCCGGCGTGTTAATGCATTTGAAACGCTTAGATGATCTTTTTCCGTTTTCCGGAAGAAAGGATCCCCAGCATGTCTCGATATTTCGCCACGGTTCGCCGGGCGATGTCAATGTTGTCTGAGCGCAGCAATTCAACGATTTTCTGATCTGACAAAGGATTCTTCGGATCTTCCTTCTGAATCATCTGACGGATCTTTTCCTTGACCGCTTCGCTTGCGAGCGAATCACTTCCGTCCGCCGAATTGATGCTCGAATTGAAGAAATACTTGAGCTCAAAAATGCCAACGGGCGTGTGAACGAACTTGTTCGTGGTCACGCGAGAAATGGTGGACTCATGCATTCCGATATCGTTGGCGACATCTTTCAGGATCATCGGCTTCAGATACTGAACGCCCTTTTCGAAGAAGTCACGCTGCCGCTTCACGATGGCATCGGTCACCTTGTAAATCGTCTTTTGCCGGTTGTGAATCGAACGAATCAGCCAGACGGCGGAACGAAGCTTGTCCTGGACGTATTCTTTAGTGACCTTGTTCTGATCCTTCTGGGCCGATGCCAGGATACTCTTGTAGTAAGGCGATATCCTGAGTTTCGGCATCCCGTCTTCATTGAGGACGATCACGAACTCATCAGCCACCTTGTAAACATAAATATCCGGGGTGATGTACTGCGTATCGCTGGTGTGAAAAGAGCGGCCCGGCTTAGGCTCGAATTCCAGGATCAGCCGGGTGGCTTCGATGACCTTGTCCAGCGGAACCGCGAGAGCCTTGGCGATCGCCTGATAATTTTTGCGCTCCAGATCACCGAGGTGATGTTCGATCATCTGCTCGACCAGGGGGTGCCGCGGATTCATGAACTTCGCTTGAATCAGCAGACATTCCTGTAGGTTTCGCGAACCCACTCCGACCGGATCGAAATTCTGTACGAGCTTGAGGACCTCTTCAGCATCCTCGACGTCCATGTTCGCTTCACGCGCGAGATCTTCCAGGCTGGCCTTCAGGTACCCATCATCCGACAGATTCCCGATGATCAGCTCACCCAGCTTCTTTTCACTCTCATTCGCCGTCAGCATGGAAAGCTGCCAGGCCAGATGCTCTTCCAGTGATGTCGTCTTGGTCAGTACGTTTTCAAAACTGGGGAGCTCCTCATTTACTTCGCGCATCGAAGGCGCGGAACTCGACGAGGAATTGAAGTCCTCCACATAGGACTCCCAATTGAAGTCGTCCTTGCCGACGACGAGCTGTTCTTCCTGCGGGGTGGCTTTAATGAAGGAATCTTCGTCGCGGCGCTGTTCAGCCTCAGGATCCGCTGTTTCTCCGGCCACCTCTGGCGTCGGAACAGCTTCGCCTTCCGGGGTCTCGCTCAGTTCTTCCAGGATGGGATTTTCCATCATTTCCTGGTTCACGACCTCCGCGAGTTCCATTCGATTCAGCTGGAGCAGCTTGATCGCTTGCTGGAGCTGCGGAGTCATTACCAGCTGCTGACTGAGTCTGAGGCTTTGTTTGATTTCTAGCGCCATTTTCCCTGCGATATTCCGTTAGAGTGCGAACTTTTCACGAACTTTGTACGAACCCTGGTTGCACCAGCTGGGGCTAAATCCTTTAAAACTGAAAATTCTCCCCCAAATAGGTCTCTCGAGCAGCCCGGCTGTTTGCTATCTCGTGCGGAGTGCCCTTCTCGAAGATCTTACCACTGTTCAACAAATATCCCAAATCGCAAATTTCTAATGTTTCTCGAACGTTATGGTCGGTAATCAGCACCCCGATCTGTCTCTTCTTCAAGACATGGATCATTTTTTGAATGTCGGCGACCGCAATCGGATCGATACCCGCAAAAGGTTCGTCTAGCAAAAGGAATACCGGATTCAGCGCCAGTGCACGCGCGACTTCGACGCGCCGACGCTCGCCACCCGAAAGCGTATAAGCCTTCTGCTTGGCGATCGGGTTCAAATTGAACTCATCAAGGAGCCGGGTCAGTCGATCGTGCCTCTCCGCAGCACTGAGTGGCATTGTTTCCAGCACGGCTGCGATATTGTCTTCCGCAGACATCCGTCGAAACACGGACGCCTCCTGAGGGAGATAGGCAATCCCGTGTTGTGCACGTTTGTGCATGGGCCAGGCGGCGATATTGTTGCCATTCAGGAGAACTTGCCCCTCATCGGGGCGGACCAGACCCACCACCATGTAGAAAGACGTGGTCTTACCCGCACCGTTGGGCCCAAGCAGCCCGACGACTTGACCGGCCTGCACTTCGAACCCCACGCCATCGACCACCTGACGGCCCTTGAAGGCCTTCCGCAGCCCGACTACCTGGAGTGTCGCCACCTGGTTAGCTACCCCCTGACTACTGTCGGTTGCTTTGGGTGAATGCATTGCTGTTTCGTACCTCCACGATGTCCGTGTCGCGATGGAGAACAACCATGTCGCCCACCACTGTATCGTTATCCTGGTATACTTGCGGGAACTCCGAAAGAACAATCCGGTTTTCCTGAGTATCAAAGTCCGCCTGCCCGGCGGTCGCATACCGGAGGGCGGAGCCATTGCCAGTCTCACGAATCAGAACATCCTGGCTGGCCGTCATGTAATGCAGTTCAGTCGTGGAATCACCGTACCTGAGTTCAGCACGCCGGGATTTCACAAGAAGCGTAGGCTGCCGGATCCACACGAATTTATCAGCGTTCGCTCGCCCCGGGCTCATCGAAAAATTCGCTATTTTCGTCCGCCGGTGAATCACGCATCGATCCGACTCAATGACGGTCGCATCCGATTTTGCAGGAGGCGTCTTTTTCATTGTCAACCGCACGGCGGCGGGCAAGGTGATCACCTGCCGAGCCATCGAAAAGTCGAATCCCATGCTGGTGAACGCGATACTCTGGTCCACATCCACCCCATTACCCTGAACAGCATAGGTTGCGGGAATTTGAACCCTCCGCTCGTTAGGCCGATAGCGCAGATATTCACTCTTTAATTCAAAGCCATCCGGGAAAACAGTTCGGACGTCCCCGAAAATCTCCAGATCCCGGGCATTCATGAAGTACTTCGCTTCCTTGCCCGTGACGATGGTGGTCTTTCCTTCGCTATCGAAAAGATAAGCCTTTACGGTCGTGGCGTGGACGAGCCGCTCCTGATTGAAAAGATGGGCGCGAATTGCCTGAAGCCGCCAGTCTCGCGAACCCTCCCGGCTCGAGAGGAAATCAAACTGATCGACGCTGTAATCAGGAATCCGACCTGTCGGTATACCTGTAGCCAACACCTGCTGCGAATGGGGTTGTCCTGATACCCACTCCAGCAATTTCTCGGGTTCGACCAAAACCACGTTCCTGCTTTCTTCGAGGGAAGCCGGAGAAAGCACCACTATCTGCCCGATCACCAGAAGAACAGTCCCGACCAGAAGAAAAGGCCGGATATGCCTCTGGTGTCTTCTCGACTCAGTGACTTCGGGCGAGGGCTTGGTCGACGATGAGACTGGGGGCGTTTCCTGATGCAACGGTGGGGATTCTCCTCGACCCAGAGTAGCGTGTTTTCGGGCTTTCAGCATCGAGCAAAAAGAGGTAGGTTCTCGCCCCTATGGACATCCGGCAGTTCGAGGAGCGCAAACAGGAACATCTGCGCCACGCGCTCGACTCGGCACACCAGACGCCCCATCTTTCGGGGCTGGAAAAGATTCATCTTTATCACGAAGCGCTGCCCCAACTGAATCTCGCGGACATTTCGCTCGAAACCGAGTCTCTCGGTCAAACAGCTCGAACACCGTTCCTCATTTCGGCCATGACTGCTGGACATTCCTCAGCCGCGGCGCTCAATCAGGTTTTTGCGGAGACTTGCGAAAAACGGGGATGGGCGCTTGGCGTCGGTTCTCAGCGTCGAGAACTCGAGAGCGAGCAAAGCGGAGTGGACCAGTGGCAGGAACTTCGATCGGCTTTCCCGAATCTGAACATCTACTCGAACATCGGAATCAGCCAGCTTCCGAATCGCCCGATATCCCAAATTCTCAGCCTTTCCGAAAAGCTCGGCGCTGCCGCGATTGTCGTGCACACGAATCCTCTTCAGGAAGCCCTACAAGCAGAAGGCACCCCAGACTTCAGAGGTACCCTCGAAGCTCTAGAAAATCTCTGCAAAAATTCACAAGTGCCTGTAATTTTAAAGGAAACAGGATGCGGCTTTTCCCAGAACACCCTGAAACGGCTCACCAGAGTCAAGCTAGGTGCCTTAGATGTTGCGGGCCTCGGAGGGACTCACTGGGGGCGTCTCGAGGGCGCACGAGCCCCCGTGCACTCGGTTCATTCGCGGGCGGCTTCTGCCTTCGCCAGTTGGGGTGAAACCACGGTGGATTCCGTCATTTCCGCGCGCAAGATCTTCAGCGGCCAGGCCCCTTCCAATGAAATGGAAATCTGGGCTTCCGGGGGGCTACGAACCGGCGTTGATGCAGCGAAACTCATAGCATTGGGTGCCATTCGGATCGGCTTTGCCCAGCCCGCTCTTCAAGCGGCTCTCGAAGGCGCCGACTCCTTGGACGCCTGGATGGAAACTCGTGAGTACGAATTACGGGTTGCGCTGTTTTGCACAGGGTGTAAAAACCCCAACGAACTCCGAATCCGTCAACCCGTCACCCGCATTGTTCCGACAGACAAGCGTGCGGCTGAGCTCGAGTATTGAAGTTTATGGAAACCATGCGCCACCTCACCGAAGGATTTCATCGTCTCTCACGCGCTGAGCGCTTGAAGCGAGTCCGTCAACTTTGCCGCCTGACTGAAGACGAACTCGACACGCTTTCGGGAAAGAAGACCATGTCACTGGACGTGGCCGAGCATCTCATCGAAAACGTCGTTGGCTATTTCCCGATTCCGCTTGGGGTCGCCACGAACTTCACCATTGACGGGAAAGACGTCCTTATTCCGATGGCAGTCGAGGAAACCTCGATCATTGCCGCCTCAAGCGCCACTGCGAAATGGATCCGCAAGGAAGGCAGCATCCGGACTTATTCGAAAGGAAGCCTGATCATCGGTCAGGTTCAGCTCCCCAGCGTCCGGGATGTCCCGAATGCCAGGCGCGCTCTGCACGAAAAACGCGAAGTTCTGATGGGCCTCGCAAATGCCTGCATTCCCGCCCTCGTGGCTCGGGGCGGTGGCGTGCGCGATATCGCGATCCGCGAAATTCCGCGCCCGGACAATGGCGGGACCATGCTCGTCCTGCACATTCTTTGCGATCCTTGCGACGCAATGGGCGCGAATCTCATCAATCAGGTCTGCGAAGCTCTCAAGCCCAGGGTCGAGGAGATTTCACGCGAACGAGTGGGCCTCTGCATTCTATCGAACCTGACGGATACGAGGCTCGCGGTTGCCGAAGTCGTGATCCGCAATGTTGAACCGGCGCTCGGTCGCGGAATCGAGGAAGCCACGCTTTTCGCGAAGGCCGATCCTTACCGCGCAGCGACTCATAACAAAGGAGTCTTGAACGGGATTGACCCGATCCTGATCGCCACCGGAAATGACTGGCGCGCGGTCGAAGCCGGCGTTCACGCTTACGCCGCTAGAAGCGGCACCTATCATCCTGTCACTGACTGGAAAATGGAAGGCTCGGATCTCGTCGGCCGGATCGAAGTCCCACTCGCGGTTGGAACGGTGGGAGGGGTCACAAAGCTTCATCCTATCGCCCCGATAGCGCTGAAGATGCTCCAGGTTTCTCACGCTGATGAGCTTGCCCGAATCTGCGCCGCGGTCGGGCTGGTGCAAAACCTTGGCGCACTGAAGGCACTCGCAACGGTCGGCATCGTGAAAGGTCACATGCAGCTCCACGCAGCGAATCTCGCGATAGCTGCCGGCGCGGAGATCCATGAAATCGCCGCCGTGCGGGACCGGCTCGCCGAAGTGCTTCGCGTGGAAAAACGCATCAATTTAAGCCGGGCCAAGGAAATCCTCGAGGCGATCCGTGTCGGAGAACACAGCGCTGCGCTTCTCTGAAAACAGCGGAACTCCGCTTTCGGCATCCTGCCCCGGAAAGATTTTTCTTCTGGGCGAATATGCCGTACTCGATCAACGGCCGTGTTTGATCGCTGCCATTGGCCCTCGGTTTCAGATGGAAAGATTCCCGCGAACGCGAACCGCTGCTCATTCCAGCTCCTTTCATGCAGAGAGCCCTGCCGGACTGCTCCTTTCTGTTGCTGATTTGCGGGCTGAATGGGATTTCGTTTTTGACGAACGCATTCAAGGTGGCGGGTTCGGTGCCTCCACCGCTCAGTTCATCCTGCTCTGGACACTGACGCGTATCGATACTCCCGCCAATGCCCATACTGACTGGAACGCGTGCTGGAAAACCTATCGTGAACTCACCAGCCGATCCGCACTTCCACCCAGTGGTGCCGACCTCATTTCCCAGTTCAAGGGCGGTGTACATAAAATCGTTCTTCGGGATGAAGGGCCTGATGCCGAGGATCTCACCAGTAATTTTCAAGGGGACCAGATTCTCATTTTCTCGGCAGCAGGCATTCCCGGGCGCAAGGTCGCGACTCATGAGCACCTGGAGAAGCTTGCACGCTCGGGTTTCCCGAAAACCTCGCGCGCACTCCTTGAGGATCTTGAGTCGATCACAAATGAAGGAATCCATGCGCTTCGCGAAAGTGACCAGAACACCGGCGATTTCGCCCGAGCTTTGAACTCATTCGCCGACTGTCTCGATACAGCGGGATTTGAAGCCGCTTCGGCAACGGAAGACCGGGCCTGGTTTTCCGCGCAGATCGGAGTGCGTGCGGCCAAGGGAAGTGGTGCTCTTCAAGCGGACTCGCTGATCGTTCTCCTGGATGCTGACCTCGGGCGGGGGACTCCGCTGCGCAGTCAGTTGATCGAGAAAGCCAGGCAACGCGGGCTTCGACTGTTATGCGACGGGCTCACACCCGAATACGGATTGAGCAAGGGAGTGTTGCCATGACTTCTGTAAGGGATCCTGTAATGACCTCAGTAAGCCTCGCTCGCGCTCCGTCGAATATCGCGCTCATCAAATACATGGGAAAAAAAGAACTCCCCGGCAACATTCCTGAAAATGGCAGTCTGTCGGTCACTCTGGAGGCGCTTTGCACCTACGCCGAGATCAGCCGCGCTCCCGCTGCTGTAGTCACGGAAGAATGGATTCCGGAACTCCCGACAATTCCGAAGAAAGACCTGGTCGGAAGCCCGGTGGTGCCGGCGCTTTCGGAAAAAGCGGCAGAACGGGCGCTGAGACATCTCAGAGCAGTGCGCGAAGCGGCGCCCAAGCTGTTTTCGGAATTCGGAATCGCTCCAAATAACGAAGTATCAAAATGGAGTTTGAGAACGGCGAACACGTTCCCGGCTGCCTCAGGAATCGCCTCGAGCGCCTCAAGCTTTGCCGCCATCACGCTTTCGACAGCATTCGCCATGGCGAGGGAACCCGCGGAATTCGCAAAAAACTGGGCAAAAAATCCTGCGCTCAAGGGAGCACTCGCGCGGCTTGCCCGCGCTGGGTCAGGAAGTTCCTGCAGATCCCTGACCGGTCCCTTTGTGCTTTGGGAACAAGAAGACGCCGAACCACTTCCTGTTTCGCAGGCATTCCCGGAACTCGCGCATTTCGTCCTTCTGGTCTCGGATCAGGAAAAGGCGGTGTCTTCGTCGCAAGCCCACGCTCTCGTGAAAACCTCACCCCTTTGGATAGGCCGAGTGGAACGCGTGCAGGAAAGACTCACAAAGATGCAGCTCGCCTTCAGGCGGGGTGATCTCGATGCGATCGCACGCATTGCATGGAATGAAGCGTGGGAAATGCATAGCCTCTTCCATACATGTTCAGAGCCGTTTTCCTATTGGACAGGCGATACGATGGCCTTGCTTCAATGGCTTTCACCGTTTTTGAGCGGGGCGAAACCTCCGATCGTCACTCTCGATGCGGGACCCAATATTCACCTTCTTGTGCAGGCGGCCGATGCAACGGAATGGCAGGAACGGCTGCGCGCCAGTTTTCCTGCTATCCGGCTCCTCAGGGACAAGCCCGGCGCGGGAGCCGTCGCCATCAGCCATAAAGGGCCACGTCCGTGACCTGGAAGTTTTTCGAAGTCACCGTTTCTGGAAAATGGGTCCTTGCAGGCGAGCATGCGGTTTTACGCGGAGCCACTGCCGTGGCTCTTCCGTTACCGGACTACTCGCTCAAACTCACCTTTCGGCCTTCAGCTGAAAACCTCAGGATCACTCCAGATTCAGCGTCTGACCTCCTTCTCGATATGATTTCCGGGATCCTGAGTCGAAGCGGGCATGAGCCCGCCCCGCCTTCGGGACTTCTCAGCATTGAAAGCACCCTGCCGACAGGCGCTGGGCTTGGCTCTTCAGCAGCGCTTTGCGTGGCGCTCACCCGCTGGACTGGCGAAGCGCTCGGAATTCCGGAATCCGACTGGCAGGAGATGGCAAGGAGTCTTGAGAATCGTTTTCACGGCCAAAGCAGCGGGATGGACGTTTCAACCATTCTCGCCGGAACACCAATCACATTCAGCACCGCGCGCGGATCGGTTCCACTCAATCTCAAACGCCTTCCGCGATTCACGTTTCATGACACCGGACTCCGCGCTAACACGAGTGATTGCATCGCGAAAGTGCGCGAACTTGCATCGCGCTCTCCTGAAATCGCGGCCAGGCTCGACCAAGGAATGCGTGAGGCCGCCGAAATGGCTCGTGAGGCGTTGATCGATTTCAATCAGCAGGGGGCCCCGGCCCTGAAACATCTCGCTGAGTCCATGCGTCTTGCCCAAGAATCTTACGCGGGGTGGGGTCTTCTTCCGGATGCCGCGAGAAAGCTTCAAACCCGTCTTCTGACCGAAGGCGCCCTGGCCTGTAAACTGACAGGTGCGGGGGGCGGTGGATTTCTGATCGCGCTCTGGCCGTCGGATTAGTGAGCGGCAAGTTCCGCAGCACGCTCCATCAGCCCTCGCGCGACGCCTCGGAACGGATCGATGTCATGTAACTTCGCTTCTCCGAAGCGCTCGCTAAGTGACTTTCGAATCCAGGGAACCCTGGCGGTCCCTCCCGTGCACAAAACGCGATCAATCATTTCGGGTTTCACCCCCGCAGACCTGAGCGTGTCATCAAGGGATCGGGTGATCTCCTCCAGAGCAGCGGACGCATAGTTCTCGAACTCCTTCCGCGAAACATTCTCGCGTATGGCGATTCCGGGGTAATCAAAGTCCAATTCTGTGGTGAGTTCGACAGAGAGGCCTCTTTTGGCGCTCTCCACTTTTTCGAAGAGCGGGAATCCGAGCTGGTCATTCAGGAGCGTGAAAAGCTGCTCCATTTTATTGCGATCCATCCCGTTCAGCGACCATTGCTGCACGTTGCGGAAGAACTCCATCGTGTCCTGTTTCCGCAGCAGCGAAATTTCCGCCGGATGACAGATTCTCTCCATGAGATGCCTTGGCATTGTCAGGACATTGGATCCGAAAGGCACTTTGTACTGAACACCGGTCCCGAAATGGGGAGCGATCCGATGGCGCATGAGCGCCGAATCAAGAGCGTCCCCAGCCACGGAAACTCCGCCCATGGCAACCACGTCCGAGCGCTCGAATTGCTTGTTCCCCAGTCGGTAGACTGTGAAATCAGAAGTGCCGCCGCCATAGTCGGCCGCCAGCACCAATTTTTCTCCGCTATTTTCCAGGCTGCTGACGCTTGCGCCCGCGCGGTCGTAACCGAACGCCGCAGCAACCGGCTCTGGAAGAAACTCGATTTTCTTGAAACCCGCATTCCGCGCTGCCCGCTCAAGGCGCCCCTCCGCATAAAGGTCATCGGCATCGTCCGGAGCAAAGCGCGCGGGCCGCCCCATTACAACATGTGTCACGTCTTCACCAAAATGAGCATTCGCCCGCCGTCGCATTTCCCCGAGAAACACCCCGATGAGGTCCTCGAGATTGAACGGGCGATTATCGACGAAAGTTCCTATGAAACTTCGGCTGGGCAGCTGCTTCTTGATGGAGCGAATGAAGCGTCCGGTATGGTCGCGGGCAATGAATTCCTGAATGGCGGCATTGCCGAAAAAGACCTGATCGGAACTCGGGAAATAGAGCAAGCTCCTCAAAACGGCAGGGTCGGCCGCGTGAGGATCTAGCGGAGCAAAACCCCGGGCACCACTTTCATCAGCGGCGCCCAAAAGCGAGTTGGAAGTGCCAAAATCGATCGCGTAAATCAGCAAAGTTCTTTAAGTATCCATGCTTCTTGGCTCAGGACCAATTTGATTCGAATCCGCACCATACCGGATCAAAACGTTATGATTACTAGCGTCCGCAACCAACCTTTCAACTCAGGTACAGCAGCTCACGGCGGAAACCCTAGATTTTCGAGGCAAATCCCAATATACACTGTGAACCTATTCCATTCTGAGAGGAGGTGACAAAGCATGCCTGGCATTTTTATCCGCGAAGGAGATTCCTTCGAATTATCGATCAAGAAGTTCAAAAAACAGTGCGAGAAAGCCGGCATCCTTTCGGAGCTTCGCAAGCGCGAATCTTACGAGAAACCCTCCGTGAAACGGAAGAAAAAGGACGTCGAAGCCCGCAAGCGCCTCGCGAAAAAAGGACGTCCCCCACGCGCTTTCTGAGCCACAGAGGTCCAAATTAATTCCGGCCGGTATCGCTCCAGAGCGGTCCCGGCCTCTTTGTAAGAGCCCTAAGGAGCTGACGCCATGCCGACCATCAAAGAAAGTCTTTCCGAACAGATGAAAGCCGCGATGAAATCCGGAGACAAAGACACGCTCGCCTTCGCGCGAAATCTCCACGCCGCCATCCGGAAAAAGGAAATCGACGATCGCGTGGATCTCGACGATGCCGCTGTTCAGAAAATCATCGCGACCTCCATGAAACAACGCCAGGACTCAGTCGACCAGTTCCGCCAGGGTGGACGCGAAGACCTGGTGCAGAAAGAGGAAGCGGAGCTCAAGTTCCTTCGCACATTCATGCCCGAACAGATGGGCGAAGCGGAAATCCGCAAACTGGTGGACTGGGCCGTGACCGAGTCAGGTGCGAAAGGCCCGAAGGAAATGGGCAATGTGATGAAGCTTCTCATGCCCAAAGTTCAGGGCCGCGCGGATGGAAAATTGGTGAACCAGATCGTCAAGGAGCGGATTGGACAAGGCTGACATACTTCCAGTCGAATTTTTCGCCCGCGACACCGTCAAAGTGGCCCGCGATCTGCTCGGAAAGATCTTAACGGTCCGTTCAGATCCAACGGAGCCGCTTGAGAGTCCGAAAGCGCGAGTCACCTCGGCGAGAATCGTGGAGACCGAA
>Ga0154382_112_pt1 | contig 29355 bp, 25 predicted proteins | sample RifGroB1_FD_105626 | JGI IMG/M metagenome (GOLD analysis project Ga0154382, IMG submission 105626) | Bdellovibrionales bacterium GWB1_55_8 | reverse complement strand
AAATAGAGGGGGAGCGTCTTCACCTCAGAATCAGCCTGAAAGCAGCACAAGGTGCCGGTCTTACGATCAGTTCCAAGCTCCTGGCTATTGCGGAGGTGGTCGAGTGAAGCCCCTGCAAATCACCGCCCGGATCTCGCAGCGGTTTCAGCAGGCCACGATTCGTTCGAAGATCATCGTCCTCATCATGGGAACGGTTCTTGTCGCACTTTTCCTGGCCGGTGTTGCCTTGCTGGTCGACGACGTACTACGGGAAAGGCGCCGTCTTGTCGCAAATGTCATGGGCGTCGCGCAGGTCATCAGCTCAAACAGTACTGCGGCGGTCACGTTCCGGGACAAGAACGCTTTGAACGAAATTCTGGCGTCACTTGCGAGAAGGCCTAATATTCTCATGGCGTGCGTGTACGATTCGTCGCTGAAGGTGCTGGGTTCTTTTACGCGGCCTCAGGCGCTTGCGTTTTGTCCTCCTTCGCCCAGTGACCAGGTGTACGAATTTTCATGGGACAATTTCACCGTTTCCGAGCCCATCCTGCTTGAGAATACGCGAATCGGGACTTTGCTGATCATCTCGGATCTTCGCGAAATGAGGGAGGCGGTGTTGGTTCATGCGCTGATAACTCTTTTCACGATTTTTCTGGCGGCGCTGGCGGCTTTTTGGCTCTCGCGAAGGATCGAGCACTTTGTTTCGGATCCGCTGCATGAGTTGGCCAGAACAGCGCGGGTTATCTCGGAGAAGGGGGACTATTCAATTCGAGCGGAAAAGGCCAGCGATGCCGAAATGTCGCTCCTGATCGAAGCTTTCAATCACATGCTGGCCCGAGTGGAGGAGCAGAATCAGGAGCACGAACGTCTGCTTCAGGAGGCTCAGAATGCGGTCAGGGTCCGCGATGAATTCCTCTCGATAGCCTCGCACGAACTGAGAACGCCGCTCACTTCATTGCGAGGTGGAATGGAGCTCATTCACAGACTTGTCGATAAAGATCTTATATCCACCTACCCGAGGCAGCGTCTTCTTAAACTCCTTGCAACGAATGATCAGGAGTTCACTCGGTTTTCGAGACTTGTGGACGACCTGCTTGACGTCACTCGGATCAGTTCCGGGCATCTTACGCTGAGACCGGAGCTGGTCGATTTAAAACAGGTTGTTCACAAGGTGTTGCGTCAGCTCCAGACCGAAATCAATGTTTCGAGGTCTTCTATCGCGCTTGATCTGAAGGGTAGAGAACCGGGAATGTGGGATCGGTTCAGAATTGAGCAGGTCTTGTTGAATCTGGTGTCGAATGCGGTCAAATATGGGGGTGGTAATGCGATCACCATCGCGACACGTACAGATGAAGACTCGGCTGTGATCAGCGTGCAAGACCATGGAATCGGAATTTCAGCCAACGATCAGATAAATCTTTTTCAGCGTTTTGCAAGAGCTGCTTCGAGCAGGCATTTTGGAGGCCTTGGTCTTGGCTTATACATCTCTCGACAGATCGTGGAAGCTCATGGCGGAAAAATTCAAATTTCCAGCAGCCTCGGCGAAGGCACAACTATTACTGTGGAACTGCCTTTGCGGGTTGCGGAGCGCGACCGTGGAAGAGACTCTGCCTGAGGCAACCACCAGGCCCCGTCCAAACGATTCCTCGGACAAAGGGCAGGCTGACGGCGCGCGGACCGCGTGCTGCTTTCGCGAGCTTTTCGAGCGCCCAGGGACTCCCATCCAGCTCTCCGACCATCTCGCCGATCTCGCGATAATGGTCCTGCATTTCCTGAAAAAGTCCTATTCTTGCCTTGAGCTCCTGCTCGAGCAGGTCTTTTTTGGTAACGCCTTGCGCTTCGCGAAGCGGAATATGAACTTCGAAATCCTGACCGATTTCAGGCATCCGAAAGCTCAGTACTGACTCTGGCGTTACAGCGTGCGCGCGCTGCACGTTCTTGAACTCCGCGATTTGCGGGTTGCTCTTCAGCTGTTCGAGCGCTTCCGAAAGCACCCCTTTCGCGTAAACTGAAGCGTTTTCACCTTGTCGCGCATATTGAATCATTCTGTTCAAGGCCCATTGGGTCTCCCGGGTGCTGAGTTCGCCGACGGATTTGATTCGATTTGCGGAGTTGTGAAGACCCATGGCGAATGTGGCTACTTCCTCGAACGACATATAGCCGCCTTTCGTGTAGCTGAAGCGCGCTTCAAAAGCCGCATCTGACACGTTCTTTATGTAGCCATGGAAATGCGTGACTCTTCCGTGACCCAGTTCGTCTCTGAACTTCGCATGCAGGGCTTCGTGCAGCATGGTTTCGTCCGAGCGAACTTCCAGAAGCGACAGATGTGACATGAGCAAGGTCTTTTCACCGGGTAAAAAGGCACCATTGTAACCCGCTTCGAGGAGGCGCTGAGGGGAGTATGCCAGAAGAGTCTGGTCGAGATTTTGGTGAAGTCCTTGAGCCAGCAGGTTCAATCTGTTTCCGCGGCCCGGCTCGATTTTCAGGGCTGGAGTGCCATCGCCGAGTTCCAGCTCCGAGTAGTTGATTCCGAGACCTCCAAACAGGGACTTGGCCTCCTCGAACAGTTTCCCGCCACGCTCAGCATTTGTAAGCGCTTTCTCTCGATTGGCCCACTTCACCCAATCGTCATACTTCTGAACCCATTGCCTCTGGTCCTCGGAAATGTTCTTTGCTGCGGGCCTGACGCTTCCGGGCGATTTCGCTGGGTCTTCGAGGATCACGCCTTTGCCTGGAACTGCGCGATGCTTGAGATGGTCCTGTGCCGCGTGCTGCAGCATGACTCGATCCCATTCGCGCAGGGGCGCCTGAAGGGTCATTCCCGCGACGAAACGCGATTCGGTGATTTTTGCGAGCTTCTCCGCTATTTTGTTCCCGGCCTTGCTTTCCACCCGCTGGATCAGCCTGGAAACCCGGTCTTCGATCGAGGCATTCATGGCAGCCGGCTGAAGTACATCCAGCAGGGAGCGCCCCTCACGCGTGTGCTGAAGGACATAGCGCACCGCCGGGTTGTCGAGGGCGACCTTTTCGGCGGGTTCAGCCGATAGTGCCAAGGGAGTTCGGAGCAACAGCGCCGCTACAAGAGTTATGAACGCACAAGGACTCATCTTTTTACGTATCGGCCTGAGATTGCGATAACTTGCGCTGGTTTTTCCTTTTGACACGATGCGTCATATCTGCCATAACAAGGCCGCAATGGACTGGCTATTCAAACGCATGCCCCATCACGTGGCGTTCCTTGTGCTTGCAATCGTCTTGTTTTCAACGGGGTGTGCCTCGCGCTACCAGGTGATGAGCGATTATCGTGACCTGATCCGTGATAACCACCCGGATCGTGTCAATCGCTCCACCACGGTGCTCTTTCTGGTCGATGGGTTAAGTCATGCCGTACTCAGTCGTGAGATCACGAGGAATCCACGTGGAAACCTCGCTACTTACTTTCAGACGGCCCCCGCTGGAACCATCCCTTCGGCATTCACACTCTTTCCGAGCGAAACGTACCCGGGAATCACGACTTTACTGACCGGGCTTCCTGTCGACGAGCATGGCGTTTCAGGCAATCGCATGTTGATCGATGGACGCCAAGTGGATTTCGAACGCCCGCAACCCGCCAAGGAATTGGAGGCGCAGCTCTGGGATAAGACCGTTTTCGCGCGGCTTGCGAAGGAAAATCGGGTTGGGGTGAGTCTATCGTACAACTTCACCACCCAGGCCTCCGCAGCGCTCGGTCCCGACATTCGAGCCGGAATCGCTTACGCACGCGAGCGTTACGACCGTGTGGACGAGCGCACGTTGCGCTCATTGGAAATTCTGTTGAATCGTGCGGGAACTCACCATTGGCCGGACTTTGTTTTCGTTCATCTGGTCGGTCTCGACGCTGTTTCTCACAACCTGGGGCCAGACTCTTCCGAGGCTTCCCGCTACTTGCGATGGCTCGATGGAGCCCTCGCTCCGACGTTTATGCGTCTGCAGCTGGCGGAATCCGAGGGTCATTCCGTGCGCACCATACTGACCGCCGATCACGGGTTTGAGCCGATCACGACGTCCATTGACCTGCGAACCGCGGCCAGATTTTATCTGCGCAAATTTGATGACTATTTCACACCGGTGGTGGCTCCACGCTATGCCGCACTTCACCTGAAGACACCTCTCGCGTCGGTCGCGCTTCGTTCGGTGCTGCGCCCCCTCTCGAAACTTCCTCTTTTTGATGGAATAGCTATCCGCGATGGAGACGGGATTCGCTATGAGAGCCGTAAGGTTCGCCTGGAGATCGCCATTCGCAGCGGGAGTTGTGCCTCCTCGAATTACGAGATCTACGCGTTTGATCTGCTGAATGCGAAGGCAATTACCGGCAATTTCGTTTGCCCGGAAACGCTTGAATACGACAATCGTGGAAAGATGGAGCGTATCATCGCCTCGCAGCTTGCCGCATACTTCCATGCGAAAGGAGCTCCCGAAGCGGTGATTTTTGCCGCAGCCGGCGTGAGCTTCGTGAAAGACGGGGCCGGACAGCACGGTGGTCTGAGCGTCCGGGAAATGGAAGTTCCTCTCCTGATTCGCAATGCGCGATACGTCACGCATCGCGGTTCGGCTTTGCCGCTTCGTCGCGTGCTTTCGGATATCACTTCCGTTTCTGGCAAGGGCGCGGGATTTTCCCCTGCCGTGATTCAGGAAGGTAGTCCGACTGCGATTCCTGTTCGAAGGCAGCTCGCGTTCGGCACTCCGTCAGGCATGGACTGGCTTCGGGCTGAAATTGACCCCTCTTCGGAGGTGAAGAGGTGGGATTCCTCGGTTGAGCCCGGAATTTCGGTCGAATACCTCGAGAAGTGGAGTCGCAACTGGGGTTGGCTTGGCCAATACCAGCTGAGTTTCGCTCAATTTCGCGCAAAAAACGCGAGCCTCGCTTCCGATACGGCCTCGTCCACTCAACGATTTACTCAGCACCGTTTTGGCTTCGGACCGCTCTATCGTTTTCACGACGGTCTCGGATTTCACGTTTTACTCGGCGCTGGTCAGCATTTTTTCGCGGTCCCGGGGGAGGCCCAAGCGGCGTGGGTGCTTTCGCGCAGGTTCATCCCGCAATTGAGTATCGGATCGCCCTTCCGGCTGCTGACGCTGCCTATAGGAGATTTACAGGGACTGGCCGAGTTCACGGCGCTGTTTCCGCAGGGTTCTGAGGCAATCGCCTCACGCACCGGATACCGGGAGTCGCTGATGGTTTCCTTTGATCAGTCCGTCCGAACGTGGGATGTGCTCTCCTGGTTCGCGGGGATCGAACACGAACGGATTCCCTACCGCACAGGGCAGATGTCTCAGGTTTCCGCCAAAATCGGCGTGGGTTATCGAATCGTCTTCTGATCCTGGCAGAGAAGACACGCATTGACCGACTGTGTCAAAGGCTATATAGCTCGTCCCAAGATTTACAAAGGTTGGAGGAGAAGGTGATGCGAACTCGGGTGCTGGTCATGGTTTCGTTCATGGCGATGCTGATTTCGGTTCAGGGCCACGCTTTTGGCAAAAGAAAACCATCTTTTGAGAAGCCGGAGCAGTTTTCGAATTTCGCCTCGATGAATATCACCGGCGAGCGTGTCCTTGCTGAAATCGAAGCTCGTCGCTGGCAAGGCGAGCGCCAGAAGCTCGAAATCCGCGTGTTCGGCAGCCATATGGAACTCGATTCCCAGGCTCAGACCAGTCGCACTCCTCTGCTTTTGAAAGAGGAGGCACGGGCCTCTGACGGCAGTTTCGAAGTCCTCGTGGGCTCGAACTCGGAAGAGAAGATCGGGCTGGCGCTGTCCGATCGTTTTGAGTTCCTGGTCTTCTCTTGGAATCCCGCCACTCCGGACAGACTTCTGATCAAGGCTTACGTGGATGGCAGTTCGTCTCCAGTCGAGATCCGCTATGAGGCGCAGCCGGAAGAGAGCCGGGTGCTTCTCTGTAAAAGCCCTGGCGACGACATTCCTGAACTTTACTGGGCTCGTGTACCATTGAAACACAAAGCGCTCGCACGTTATTATACGTTATCCGGCAGCGGAACTTTCCAGTACCTCGATCAATGCTGGACTCGAGAGGGCGACATGCTGGCGATGTATCAGTATCCGTCGTGTGCGCTGGTTCTTTCAGAGGCGAGACTCCTGGTCGACCTTCGACGCGAGATCGGAATTTATTACTACTATCCCGCTTCAACCGAGCCCGCGCTGGATCGCTCTTCGCTGATCTGTATCGAACGCTAGGAATTTTTTGTCCGAGCATTTGAGTTGGTTGCGGCGCAATAAGCGCAAGCATTTTGTCGGGAATACCCTGACGCTTATCCAGCTCCTCCCTGGCTGGTTGCCCGAACAGCCGGTGGTTACATATTTAAGGGAAAATAATCGAACAACCGATAAGACGGGAGCATGAGACTCTTTAAAACGGTTTTCATTCTCCCGATCTTTTTCTCCTGTTTTCAGGCCTTTGCCCAGGAGCCGCAGGAAAACGACGCGCTCTCGCCCCAAACCGCCGCCTACATGCTGAGCGAGTTTGAAAACATCAGTGCGCGGGTGAACATGATCCTCTCGTCGCCATCAGGTGACGGTGCCTGTTCCAAATGCGACAACAGCCTTCTTGAATCCGCTAAAGACTACGAAACGAAAGGCAAGCTTCAGGAGGCGGCATGGATTTACGCAAGCCTCGGAATGAACGCGAAAGCCAATGAGCTTCTGGCCCGACTTGAAATCATCATGAGAGGGGAGCCTGTTGAGATCAAACCGCTCGGCGGGGGGGTGTCCTGCACTTACATCTTCAAATACAAGGACGGAACCAAAGCTGTTTACAAGCAGAACGAGTCAGACCAGTACAGTTACAAGAACGAAGTGGCTGCATACACCGTCGATCAGGTGTTGAACTTGAACATGACTCCGCTCACGCTGGCGGTGGATTTCGACACTAAGAAGCTCCCGCTAATGCATTGCTATTATAAAAGTGCGACAAAAGGCAAATTTACCGGAAGTCTTGCTTACTTTGTCACGGACTCAAAGACCGCTTATCAAGGTCTTAATTACAACGATCAGTCGAAATTGAAAGTGACCCAACTCGGAATATTGGATTCACTGGTCGATAACACGGATCGGCATTCTGGAAATTGGCTTGTGCACAAGTCGGGAAAAATCATTGCGATCGACCACAATCGCACTTTTGATGGTAGCTACTTCTCATTAGATGCCAGCCTGATGCTTTACCGGGACAGCCTGGTCGGTCAAGAGCAGCTCAAAAAGGTCACCGCTGAGGAATGGACCAAGGCGCTGGAACCGATTGTGACCAAAGCGCAGCTCAAAAGCTTTCTCGATAGAAGAAAACAGCTCATGAAGGTTCTGAGTATGGATGTGAAATGACCCAACTGATTCTCGCACGCTTACCTAAATTCGATCTTCTGAGTGAAAGTTTCGGCGCACTGGCGGCGATGCTGGTCGCACTGCCCGCGGCGATTGCCTTCGGATTGCTGGTCTACGCTCCGCTCGGGCCGGCTCATGCCGGGGCTGGCGCGCTTGCGGGGATACTGGGAGCGGTCGCGCTCGGATTGATCGCGCCGGCGCTTGGAGGAACGCCTCGACTGATCTCGGCTCCTTGTGCGCCAGCGGCTGCGGTCTTGGCCGCGTTCGCAGCCGAGCTGGTTCGAAGCCAGACAATCTCGGCGGAACATGTCGTTTCGCTCATCTCTCTGGTCGCCGTGGGCGCTGGAGGGCTTCAGCTTATCTTCGGGGCACTCGGCGGGGGCCGGCTGATCAAGTACATTCCTTATCCGGTCGTGGCGGGATATCTCAGCGGAGTCGGCGTTTTGATCTTGCTTGGCCAATTGCCGAAGCTCTTTGCCCTGCCCAAAGGCACGGCACTTTCGTCCGGACTGTTCAATCCGGAGCTTTGGAGCGGGCCGGCGTTAGGCGTGGGTCTTGTCACCGTTGCGGCCATGTTGCTGGCTCCGAAACTTACGCGGGTCGTGCCGGCCACGATCATCGCGCTCGCGTCTGGTGTAGCTGCGTATTTCGCGATCGCGTTCTTTGTTCCAGAGCTTCGCGTTCTTGCTGGAAATGCCCTGGTCATCGGCCCCATTGGTTTGCCCTCTGGTGCCGACGTTCAAGGAAGCTCCTCTTCTCTGAGCCGCTTGCTCGCTTTCACGGATTTGAGCTTTGCTGAGCTGAACCGGATTCTCGTGCCGATGGTGACGCTTGGAGTGCTTCTCTCAATCGACACTTTGAAGACTTGCGTCGTGGTCGACGCGCTGACCCGCTCACGCCACGATTCCAATCGCGAGCTGATCGGACAGGGTATCGGAAACCTTGTATGCGGAATCGTGGGTGGAATCCCCGGAGCGGGAACGAGCGGAGCCACGCTCGTGAATCTGAGCAGCGGTGGAAAAACCCGGGTATCGGGGGTTCTGACGGGGTTGTTTGCCCTCATCGCTTTCGTTCTCTTTGGTCCTCTGGTCGCATGGGTTCCATATTCCGCGCTTGCCGGTATTCTGGTCGTCGTTGCCTTCAGGATGATCGACCGGAAAACGTTCCGGCTTCTTCGGAGACGGACCACGATCCTTGACTTCGTCGTGGTTGCCGCGGTCGTGCTTACCGCGGTGGCTCTGAACCTCATCGCAGCGGCCGGCGTCGGGGTGGCCTTGGCCATTCTGCTCTTTCTCAGGGAACAGATCCGCGGCTCGGTCGTGCGTCGCAAAAGCATGGGCAACCAGATGTTCTCAAAGAAACGCCGGCCTCCATCAGAGATGACGCTCCTTGAGGAGCATGGCACGCGAACAGTGATCTTTGAGCTTCAGGGGGCGCTTTTCTTCGGTACGACGGACCAGCTTTTCACAGAGCTGGAGGGGTACATTGCGCGGACGGCGAATTACCGGACAATTGTTCTGGACTTGAAACGGGTACAGTCGGTGGACTTCACGGCAGCCCATATGCTGCAGCAGATTCAGTCGCAGATCTCGGAAGCGGGCTCGACCCTGATTCTAACCGGGTTGAGCGAAAGCCTTCCGGAATATCTCGAGCAGGTGGGTCTCATTCGCGGAAAGACGGCGATTGAAGTATTTCATAATCTGGGTGATGCGCTCGAGGCGATCGAGGACCGCGTGCTCGCGGAAAACAGACCGACAGCAGCGGACGCAGTCCTGGACTTCGGTGAGTTTGAACTGGTTCGCGATTTACCAGCGATGCTGAGCCGAGCAGAAGACGGGGAGCAGGCGCTCCAGGCGCTTTCCGCCAGTGTTCGTGAGAGGTCGTTGAAGCCAGGCGAAAGGGCGTTTGCGCAAGGCGAGAGCGGCGACGAAATCTTCCTGGTTCGACGAGGCACCATGCGGATTCAATTGCCGATCGCTGGTGGAAAGAATCATCATCTGGCCACCTTCGCACGCGGTGATTTTTTCGGCGATCTCGCGTTTCTGGATCGTGGCGTACGTTCGGCCGATGCGATCGCGCCAGAAGGAGCGGAGCTTTATGTCCTGTCGCGGGCCGCTTTCAACGAGGTCGCTCGGGCTTTTCCCGAACTCGGCACGATTTTGTTTTCACGACTCGCTCGTACGATTGCTTTCAGGCTGAGACAGGCTGATACGGAACTTCGTGCGTTGCAGGAGAGTTGAAAGTTGATTGGTTCGACGGCCGCATCACGCAGGCGAACGGGGGCTCCGAGCCCAAGTAATTGATATAATTAATAAAGATTAATTGACCCTTTTTGACTACTATCTCGTCTATGGGTGCAGATGGAGGATAGGTCAATGAATCACAGAGGGATAGCTGCAGCCCTGATGCTCCTTACGACGCTCCTGACGGGATGCTACGAGGTCAAACCATTCGCCTTGGCCTCAGCGGGAGACGCCCAGGGAGCGACGCCTGTGACCGCGACTTCGGGTGTGATCCCGAGTCCTGTCGCGGCCCCTCTTGTAGCCCCTCTTGTAGCCAATGACGAGGCGGTCGCCATCGAAATTTTATTTTGATCGCCCGACGAGACGAACGGTCTTTTTAACCTCGATTAACCTAGGAGAAAAATATGAAAATGCAAACCTTGTTCGGTGTTCTTGCGGTGTCTCTGATCACGGTTGTTCCATCCGCTCATGCAGAAGCCATCGCCGGAGGATATATTTCGGTTTCGAACATCAGCGCGGTATCGGAAACCACGGTGAACTACATGACGGTGGTGGGCGATGTGCAAGTGGTTCAGATGGGCTACTCAGGGCAGGTCGTCAGCAAAAGCGCGGTGACAGAGGGCATCGTCTGGATACCGGCGAATATCGGCAGCGGGCCGTCGGAAGTGATCCAGAAGGCACGTGAGGCCTGCTTGAAATTCGCGGTGCTCGCGATGAGCAGCTCCGACAAGAGTTTCAGGCTCAATATCGCCGGCGGCGCTGTTCCCGCAGCCAGCAATCCGCTGGGCCAGGATTCCTCTCTTCCAGTCTGGAATTTCAACGGAAATAGCGCCAACATCCTGAGTTGCGCCATCGCCAGATAGGATCAGACCGCGCTCCCTTGATCCTTCGTCGCAATTCCCCGATAGAGCGGGCTCAGGAAGTTCGGGAAGCCGGAGTAACCAATGGATTTCAATTTCTCAATCTTAAATCCGGCTCCGACAAGTGCTTGCAGGGTGTCCCGGTTCACATGGCAGCCGCAGCCGATCTTGCCCCACACGGGCTGAATCAGGTTCTGGATGGTTCGTGTGGGCCCAGGTTTGGGTTGCACGGCGTGTTCGATAAAATAGAAGCGGCCATCCCTTTTGAGCACTCGCTTGATTTCGGAAACGGATTTCTCGAGATCAGTGACAGAACAGAGAGTGAAGATACTCACCACCGAGTCGAACGAACTATCTGGAAAGGGCAGCTGTTCAGCTACTCCGGCCACGATATTCGCAGGCGGGAACGAGGCGGATTTCTCGACCATTCGACGCATTCCGGCGTTCGGCTCCAAGCCAGTGACCAGGGTCACGGCAGCCGGGTAAAACGGCAGCGAAAGGCCGGCACCGAAACCAATCTCCAGTACGTTCCCTTTGCAGCTTTTAAGCAGGTTTTCTTTGTGCCTGAAAAAGCGCCTGGAAATGAGGTTGTTGCCGATCGGGAAAATTTTCTCTTCGTAGAAACTCATCTGATTGGCCTCGCCGACTACTTCAGTCCGAGTCGTTTGGCCAAGCTGAACAGGTTGGATCGGTGGAGCCCCAGGTTTCTTGCCGTTTGAGCCCAGTTTCCTTTCTGGTGCTTGAGCGCGCCGAGGATCATCTGTCGTTGGAAGTCTTCGGTTGCGTCCCGGAGGGATCGGTGACTTTCGCTTCCAGGAGTGATTGAGGGTAAGTCTGTGGCTGTTTGCCTGTCCATGCCGGGGTTTGGCTTCAGGTCCGCAGGGAGGTCGGATGCTGTCATGTGAAGGTGTTTTCCGGCGGGGTCTTTGAGGCGGATTCGCAGAAGTGTTCGATCAATGACATTCTTGAGTTCGCGAACGTTTCCAGGCCAGGAATACTTCTGAAGTGTCCGTACTGTTTCCGGGTGAATGTGAATCGAGTCGACGCCCAGCCGGCGTTGATTCAGGTCGCAGAAATATCTAGTCAGTCCCGCAATGTCCTCCGGGTGGTCGCGCAGTGCCGGTACGTGAATGGGATAAACATTCAGCCGGTAATACAGATCCGACCGGAACTGCCCTTTTGCCACTTCCTCGAGGAGATTGCGGTTAGTGGCGGCAATGATTCGAACATTCACTTTCAAGATTTGATCGGAACCGACTCGTTGAATTTCGCCTTCCTGCAGGACTCTAAGCAGCTTGGCCTGCACTGAGAGTGGAACCTCGCCGATCTCGTCCAGAAAGAGGGTTCCGCCGTCCGCCACTTCGAATTTTCCCGCGCGATGCGAGTTGGCGCCCGTGAAAGCGCCTCGGACATGTCCGAAAAGTTCGCTTTCCACCAGGTTTTCGGGGAGCGCCGCGCAGTTGACGTAGATCATTGGGTCGCTCTTGCGGTGGGATTGACTCTGAATGGAACGGGCGACGAGTTCTTTTCCGGTTCCGGTCTCTCCGCTCACCAGTACCGTCAGATCGCTTTTTGCTCCAAACTCGATCTCTTTCCGGAGTTTCTCGATGGGCGGGCTTGTGCCGATGAGGAAGGATCCGATCATCTCATTGGCGGACTCCACGAGATCACGCGCCACCAGTCCTCGTTTTTCAACCGTTTTTTCGAGGGTATTGATCAGTTCGCCTGTCAGCAAGGTGGCTCCCGCCAATGCGCCCAGGGTCGAGAGGAACCTCTGGTCCAGATGATCAAACGCCCCGACGCTCAGCGAATCTGCGGCAAGGATGCCTACCAGTTCGTTTTTTACGATCAACGGACAGCCGAGGCACGAGTGCACGTGAACTTCTTCGCCGTTGTTTTTCTCGAGACATCGGTCAAAAGGATCGGGAAGGGGGCTATCCGAGGGGAACTGAAGCGGTTCGGTGGATTTGCAGATCATTTCAAAGCGAGGGTGTTCCTTGAGTCGGTACTGCGAAAAAAGAGCGCCCGGACGCATTCCGTCTGCAGCAATGAGGCGAAGAGATAATCCGTCTTTCTTCAGGAGTGCGGCGGCGTCGCTTCGAAGAATGGACTTCACAGTTTTCAGAAGTCGATCGTAGCGATCCTGAGAGTTGATGGATGACGTTAGATCTGTGGCAATGGCCAAAATGGCTTCAAGGTGTTGGGGCATGTTGTTTAAAATGTAACAAGTTATTAAAAAAATAACATCTATATGTTGTTTAAATGATAACCGGCTCATGTAAGTTATTGAAATTATGATTATTTAACGTTGGCCCGCTGGTTGCTCATAGGCGTTACAAAAGGAACGTGTATGAGATCAAACGCAAAACATTGGGCTTCATTGGTGGCGGTTCTAGTCGTCGCATTTTCGATTTTGGGTTTCTTTGGACGGGAGGTCTATCGGCAGGCTCCCCCCATTCCCTCGAAGGTCCTTTCCGAAAGCGGAGAGGTGTTGATGACGCAAGACGAGATTCAGCAGGGTCAGCTCGTGTGGCAGTCCATCGGCGGTCAGCAGGTGGGCTCGATCTGGGGTCATGGCGCTTATCAGGCGCCCGACTGGACGGCCGATTGGCTGCATCGGGAGCTTGAAACATCCTCAGAGCTTTTGGCGCGGCAGAGATTCGGCGCCGCGTTCGCTTCGCTGGACGAAATCCAGAAGGCCACCGTGAAGGCTGAGCTGAAGAAAATCACGAAGACCAATACGTTTGATGAAAAGTCAGGAGAAGTGGTTGTCGCGGACGTTCGGGTTCAAGCGATCAAGAAGAACCTCGAGTACTACTCGGCGCTCTTCAGCAACGACCCGTCCTTTAAAGGCCTGAGAGAATCCTATGCGATTCACGAGGCCGTCCTTCCGGATGCCTCCCGGCGTGAACTGATGGGGAAATTCTTTTTCTGGACCGCATGGTCGGCGGCAACTCATCGCCCCGGACAGCAAGTGACCTATACGAACAACTGGCCGCACGAGCCCTTGATCGACAACGTTCCGACATCCGCGAATCTCATGTGGTCGATCACCAGTATTGTTTTGCTGATTTTATCGATCGGCCTGATGGTTTGGTACCACTCCTTCAAGAAACAGGAGGAGGAGCTCGCGCCGGCGGAGATTCCGGCACGCGACCCTTTGAATGGGTTTCAGCTGACGCCCTCGATGAAGGCAGTCGCCAAGTACGTCGCCGTTGTCATCGCTCTATTTGGGGTGCAGGTCCTTCTCGGGGCACTGACGGCTCATTATACGGTCGAGGGTCAGGATTTCTTCGGTTTCCCGATGTCTGAGTACATTCCTTATGCGTTGTCGCGGACGTGGCATCTGCAAACGGCATTGTTCTGGATCGCTACCGCATTTTTGGCGGCTGGTCTCTTCCTCGCTCCCATCATCAATGGTGGAAAGGATCCGAAATATCAGGTTCTCGGCGTCAATGTTCTGTTTGCTGCGCTCTTGCTCGTTGTTGGCGGTTCGCTCTTTGGTGAGTTCCTCGCGATCCATCAGAAGCTCGATCTCGAGTGGAGTTTCTGGATTGGAATCCAGGGTTATGAATACACTGATCTCGGCAGAATCTGGCAGATCGCGCTTTCGGCGGGGCTCGTGCTCTGGCTGGTGCTGATGCTCAGAGCGATTGTCCCTGCGCTCAAGCGGAGTACGGCAGGTTCGAGAGAGCTTCTGGTTCTGTTTACCGGATCAGCGGCTGCAATCGGCTTGTTCTATTTTGCTGGCTTGTTTTACAGCGCAAAATCCCATCTTTCGGTGATGGAGTATTGGCGCTGGTGGGTCGTGCATCTTTGGGTGGAAGGATTTTTCGAGGTATTCGCCACCGTCGCTTTAGCGTTCATTTTTTCGAACTTGGGATTGATCCGCGCCGCAAGTGCGACGAGGGCAAGCCTCCTTTCGGCTTCGGTGTTCCTGTTGAGCGGGATTCCTGGAACTTTCCATCATCTCTATTTCAGTGGTACGCCGATTTCGATCACGGCAATCGGAGCGTGTTTCAGCGCGCTTGAAGTGGTCCCGTTGACTTTGATCGGAATCGAAGCGTGGGAAACGTCAAAGATGGCTACCAAGGCGACCTGGATGGCCAGATACGCCTGGCCTATCCGGTTCTTCACCGCGGTGGCGTTCTGGAATTTCCTGGGAGCGGGCGTTTTCGGTTTCCTGATCAATCCGCCTATCGCGCTCTATTATCTGCAGGGTTTGAATACGACAGCGGTTCATGCCCATGGAGCGACATTCGGCGTGTATGGGCTTTTGTCACTGGGCCTGATGCTGTTTGTCGCTAGAAGGTTGAAACCTGAAGGCGAGTGGAATGAGTCTGCCTTGAAAGTTGCCTTTTGGGGCATGAATTCGGGCCTGGGTCTCATGATCGGGCTGAGTCTGCTGCCGATCGGCGTGATGCAGGCACAGGCGAGCATGGAGCATGGACTCTGGTTCGCGCGCAGTGCGGAATTCCTGCAGACGCCTTTGATCGAAACGCTGCGCTGGATGCGCATGATTGGCGACACGGTTTTCCTTGCGGGCGTGGCATCGCTGACCTGGTTCATGCTGGGTCTGGTTTATGGCTTCAGCTTCAAACAGGAAACGGTTCCGGGACGCGCCGGAGAACTGGGAGAATTGTCATGAATGAGAATGTGAAACCCATCGAGTTACTGGTCGAAGAGCACACGGTCATCCTGCTCGCGCTTCAGGGTCTGCTTGGGCTCGCGGCGCAGGCGGAAGCCGCGGACGGGGCGGATTCAATGGATGTCACGGTCGCTAGCAAGGCCATTGAGTTCATCGTGGAGTTCGCGGACAGGCACCATCATGGAAAAGAGGAGAAGCTGCTTTTCAATCTGATGGAGCAAAGGGGATTCGCCCGAACGTCAGGCCCGCTCGCGGTCATGTATCACGAACATGAAACCGGGAGAGCACTGGTCAGGTCGATGGCGACATCGCTCGATAAGATCGCATCCAAAACGGATTATGAAGCGGAACTGGCGAAGTTCGCGGACAACGCAAGACAGTTCGCGCAGCTTCTTTCGGCGCATATCCAAAAGGAGAACCAGATTCTTTATCCGATGGCGCAGAAATATCTGACCTCCGACGATATGGGCGAGTTGGAGAAGATGTTTTCAGCTTTCGAGACCGAAGCCGCGAAAACAGGCGTCCAGGAAACCTATTACGAGCTGGGAAACAGGTTGGGATCCCTGGCGCCAGCTTGTGGCTCAGGAGACGAATCAGGGTGTGAGGGTTGCGGCAGTTACTGTGGATGACTGTGGCAGATTTCCTCGAAGAATGAATGATCTGAACGCTGACTGAGGCGCTAAAGCTTATTGCTTTAGTTGTGCGCGTGCTTGCCTGTTGACAGAGACGATTCTGATCGGTATCTATGACGCGGTGCATAAAACGACCGGGAAAGCGGATATTGCCCTCCGCCGAGGAAATCAAAAAAGGCCCCCGCAGAATATTCTCTTGCTCTTAGCGGGGGGGCTCTTGATCTACGGGCTTACCGGCTTTGGGAAGCTCCAGGCGCGAGATACCAGCGAAATGCCGTTGCCATCGCCTGCAGCAGCCAAGTCGCAGATGATTGTTCAGGTAAAGAAGCAAGACAGCTTTTCTTCGGCAACGACTGCGAAGTCACCGCTTGGTGCAACAGGTTCCAACAGTCCTCAACCAGAGCTGAAGTTGGTTATTCACAATCCGATTGAGGACGATGCTCAGGACTCGGAAGATGCTGAAGACTCATCCGCAGGTTTAGAAGTGTCAGAAGACAAACCTCTGTATCGCGGGATGCGCCCACCCGGTAGCCTTTTCCGACAGCTAGGCAATCGCGCCAATCAGGTCTGGCAGGTGGTTTCCGAAGAGCCCCGGGAGCACAGACCTCAAAGCAGCCTGACGTTACCCATTGCTCCCGCGCTGCGCAAAACGATCTCCGCCTCTCAGCTCGCATCAGGCTCGAAAACGCGAGAAGAACGGCGTGATATTTTGCCGTCGCAGAAACCGCGGTCTGTGGTCTGGCAACTGTCGCATGCGTGTAATGGACCCCAGCAGCCCGAGAAAATGCTGATCGGATTTGTGGTGAAAGCTTTAGATCTGAACCAGGATGTCTTGAAACAGACTTTTATTGAATTGAATCCGGAAGACCCTTTCGGCTGTGCTCAATACAGCAGGTCCTTGGCCGACTTTTTACCGAACGATTCTGACGAAGGAAGCTTTCAAGGATGGCTGTCAATCACTGGTCTGATGGTGGGTAAGCGCGAGACAGATGAAGTGGTTTGGCAAAATCTGGTGCGGCCCCGGCAGTTCGCGGTGGATGATCATGGGTCTGCAAGGGTCGAACTTGCCTGGGATCCCAGTTCCGATCCCGATGTGGCAGGATACCGGTGTTATTACGGACGGAAATCGCGTCAGTACACTCATGTGCTGGACACAGGAAATGCGAATACCTTCGTGGTTTCGGGCCTGACGCCTGGAAAATGGTATTTTACAATCACGGCATACAACAGCGCAGGAGTGGAGAGCGATTATTCAAACGAGTTCGAGACGGAGGTTCCCGGTGAGAGCAAGTAGGTGGTTATTCATTCTTGCGCTCACGGCCTTTTTGTCAGTTTCTTTTTGGAGCGAAAAGAAGTCCGAGAGATTGGACTCTCCTTCTTCGCGCAATGAAGAACCGGGTGCCGAGCCGCAAGCGCCGTCACCCGCAGTGGTTGCAGTAAGTGCTGATCCCGTTCCGTCCCCATCGCCCGAGCGCATAACCGCGACCTCTGAGTCACAGCCTACCGTTCCATCGTCTGATGTCTCTCTTTTCCCTCGATCGGTATTATCAACACTGGGTAGTCTGGCCCAAAGCACCTGGGATCATTTTTTGGCCATGAGTTTTGATGAAGTCAAAAAGAACTCTTCAGTTCTTTCGATCTCTACGCTGACATCAGGCGATCATAATAACAGCGGTTCACGACGGCTGGATGCCCCATCAGATGGTGATACCGAAAACACGGAAGCGGGCTCCGAGAGTGTGCCCAAACCGCGTTTTGTCCATTGGGGTGAGAAGGACGGATGTAATCCCGGGCAAAGAGAAAGTGGTGAATCCGAAGGCGCCGCCCGCCGTCCGCCTCAATTTGCCGGATTTTTCGCGAGAACTTACGACGAGTACCATAAATTACTGAAACAGACTTTTATCCCGGCGAATCTCAAAGACCCTTTTGGATGTGGATATTACGAGGCGCGGCTCGCGGATCTTTTGCCGGAGAATGTGCCCGAAGAAAGTTTCGGCGGCTTTCTGGCCTTGACCAGTGCCATGGGTGAAAAACGTACGGAATCGCAGGAAGTGTGGCTCAACTTGGGCAAGCCAAAAGGGTTGGCGTTGTCGGTTAAAGAAGGAAAATGACATGAATAAACCGAATATTTTATTGCTATTCCTGATGGTGACAACCGGCGTGTTTGCCGGGTGCGGACACCCGTTGTTGATCCAGGGACCAGACAATTCGGTGAATGATCAGGATTGTGCCGGACGATGTGTACTCCTGGAATGGGATCCAAGCCCGGATGCTGATGTTACGGGATACAGGATTTACGTCGGATTTTCCTCCGGCAGCTACCTCGAGAATGTTGATGTCGGCAACGTGACATCCTACACCGTGAGGAATCTTACGCCCGGTCAGACCTACTTCTTTGCTGCTACCGCCTACAACAGCGCTGGAATGGAAAGTGTTTTCTCAAACGAGGTCGTAATGGATCTGATGAGCTTCCTTTTCGGAAATACTCGCGTTGCGGGAAGCGTTTCTCCGAACAGGTGCACGACCTGGACGAGGCGTCCTGAGTTCGAGTTACGTTCTTTCAAAAATTAGCCCGATTTCGCTCGCCATGAGGCGACACCTAATAACTCGTAAACGCCATTCCGACCGGTGCGGAAATATCGGCGGTATAGCCGCCCCCGATTGGCGTTAATGCGCCTCCGCCACCGATTCCATAAGCGATGACTTCGTTGCTGTCCATGCTGAGGACATAGAGATACTGCCCCGATGGATCAACGGCCACGGAAACCGGATTGCTGCCGCCGGCGAGATTGTAACCCGTTCCCGCGTCGAGAGTGCCATCATCTGCATTCATCACAAAGGCAGAGATTTTATCTGTGCCGTTGCTCGTAAAGACGTAGCTTCCAGAGGTTGCAATCCCGGTTGACGAGGTGGCGCCTCCCGGAAGGTCGTAGGTTGCGCCATGCGCGTTGAGAGCACCCGTAGTCGCGTCAATCGTGAATCCCGATACAAACGCACTTCCGAAATTCGCGACGTAGACGTACTTGCCGGAAGCGTCGATTGCCAATCCCCGCGGATTGGAGCCCGTATTGTACGTGGCAATGAATGACAGAGCTCCGTTGCCGGAGTTGATCGAGTAAGCCTCGATCTTGCTGCTTCCGTTGTAAACCGCGTAGGCGAATTTGCCTGAAGGATCGATCGCCAGAGAGGTAAGCGATAAATTACCGGTCTGGGCGTTGGTGTTGGATTCAAATGTCAGCTGCCCGGAAGCCGCGATGCTGTAGCGTTTGATGACCGAGGTCACCGATGCGCCATTGCTATGACTTGCATACGCGAAACTGCCACTGGGGTGAATCACCAGGCTACTGGGAGACAACGGACCAGCGACATTCGTCAAAGCCGAGGAAAGAGCCCCGTTGGAAGGGTTCATAGACAGGTGAACAATTGAGCCCGGGTAAGCGATATAGGCAATTGCCTGGGTAGGGTGAATGGCAACAGCACCAGCAGCGCCGCCCAGATCGGCGGCAGTAGACGTTGCAAGCGCACCCGTATCCAGAATGGAAGAAGCAGCCGCTTTCAAGTTCCCACTATTTCCAATAATGGCAAAAGTCTTGAACGTGTATCCGTCGACGCCAGTGCGTGCTGCAAACTGACCATCGGAATTCGTGACTTTCAGATCGACTGTTCCGGGAGCATGCACCGGAGTCGTGCACGTGATCTGGGTGGCCGATTGGGCAGTCACGGAACAGCTGCTAGCACCCAAGAGCACGGAAGCGCTATCAAAGTTCGTTCCATCGATTACGATCGAGTGACCACCGATTGTTCCGCCGGAAGAGGCGGAAATGCTCGCGATTGTAGGAGCTGGTTTGAAGGTAAACCCGTCAGAAACGGTTGTGACCGGCGCGCCGGGATTTTGAACGGCCAAGTCGGCCGAACCGCTGCCGCCGCCCGTTGTTGTGCAAGTCAACTCGGTCTGACTGGCATTGACGCTGACGCCCGTGCAGGGCTGGCCTCCGATGGTGATGACCGCGTCAGGTGAAAGTGCTGTACCAGTGATCGTCACAACGGTGCCGCCGGTGACGGCGCCACTCGAGGGTGAAACGCTGCTCACAGTGGCGTCAGGCCGGAATGTAAAACTTCCCGCGGCACTGGGGCTGGCACCGGGGTTGGTGACTACCACTTCGCCAGTTCCCGCACCATGGGAGGAGGTGGTGCATTTTATTTCAGTGGATGAAATGAATACGACAGGAGCGCAGCTGGATCCGCCGACGGTGACCTCCGCTCCTTCCACGAAACCGGAGCCGGTGATGGTAATCTCTGTATTTCCCGCCATGAGACCTGCTGTTGGGGAAACTCCCGTGACCGTCGCAGTTGTGATGTTCACGCCGTATCCGTTCAGATCAGCAAGCGGCTTTTTGCCGCAGCCCAAGGATGAAATGGAAATCAGCGAAAAAGCCACGACCACTTTTATTATACCTGAGCCAACGTACAACCGAGTCATGCGCGATGACCTCCCGCCCATATATAGGTACCTTCCATTGTACCTTGTCGGAGCAATCATTGCAGATGATTAGATTTGAAGGGGTGTCCGCGCAGACACGTGCGGGATCAAACGGATTTATCCCGCGCTTTGCCTATAACCGGGGTAATCACGTCCATAGAAGAACAATGCGGTTGTTCATCACCTGCACCTTGGAAAAGCCGAAGGAATCAGAGATCCACTTGAAGGTCCGCTCGGAGTAAAAGGCAACGTGTGTCGGATCCAATCGATAATACCAGTTTTCGAAGTCACAGCCAGGCCCATGCAAAACGGTCGAGATTGCCAGGAGACCGCCGGGGTTCAGGAGACGCCTGAGTCGGGCAAATTCCGACGCGGCAACGTTGAAGTGCTCGACGACTTCACAACTGCATACAAAATCGTAGGAACGTTCCAGGGCAACGGGATCAGGATGGAAGTAGGGGTCATAACGGGTAACCAGGTAGCCGTCTGACTCCAGCATTTCCGATAGAACCGGGCCTGTGCCTGCTCCAAAATCCAATCCACTTGCTCCGGGCTGCGAGTGGGATCGAACGGCGTCGCAAAGAGGTTTCACGAATTCACGGTACCTGGGATCATTGACGTCATTGTTGTGTTTCAGATAGTGCGCTTTTTCAGCTTCCGAAGAGAGATGGTATTCCGGGGCGAGGAAACGCAGATCGCAAGCCCCGCAGGCAAAGTATCGTTGCCCTTGGATGGTCTCTGACGTTCTGCGAATATTTGAGCTCAAGCAAAGTCTGCAGTTCATACGTGTTCACGAGTTGAGTGTCTTTCAAGCCCGTTCGTAGCCAATATAGCGCAGGATAGCCTCTTAAATCGAAAAGGTTTTCGCCAGGAGTGCGAGTGGATAGCTCTCGGGTTGAGAACCTTGCGATAAAGGGGGATACTGATATTGACGCTTAACGCGGGGGAAAATCGTGATCCGACTTGTTTTTTTTACTTTAATTGCTCTGCTGGCGTGTAACGACGTCCAGGTAAGAAACGATTCTAACCAGGAAATCGTACCTGGCGACTCGCCCGGCCAGGACACCGTACCCATCGAATCCCCCGAAACTCCTGCTGTTTACGGTCTCAGCGGAAACCTGGAGGACGGCCATAACATCATCATTTCAGGAGCGGGTTTTGGGGTTTCAGGCCCGAGTATTGAATTGTTTGATGACTTTGAGAGTACCGCAGCGATTGGGAGTGAAATTCCGCTGACTTCGCCCAAGGTGGGCGGCTGGAGCAGCTATGGAACGTATCATCCGCAATATGCGGGCGTCGCGCATAGCGGTTCCCGCAGCATGCAGGTAGCCGACGGGGTGAAGCAGCTCCAATTCGTGAAGACCTTCACTGGCGCGACCGAGGTCTTTGCGTCGTTTTGGATGCGAGTGCCTGACGGAACAAATTTTCCCGGCGTGGTGAGTGGTCCAGGTAGTTTCTACAGTACCACTACAAATGAGCCCCACACGATTCCTCTATTAGCGCCTTACACGGTCGATGCAATTTCAACGAATGGAAGCTTCAAGATCGATCTGGGCGCTGTGGACGTCGCTTCCTCAGGCCCGCTGACCAAGGTCACTGCCAATCCTGGTCCCGGGCAGTACTCCTTGTCAGGGAAGACTTATACGTTCAGTCCCTCTGATGCGGGAAAGGATGTGCAGATCAGCTATCAGACCGGGCGGTCCGCGTGGAAACCGATCTGGTTCATGGATGGCGCAGCCGGATACTACACGGACGACAATCTGTTTTTTCCGTGTTGGACGGGAGGAAATTGGAGTGTCGCCTCGAATAACGCCACCAGTGTCGTGTCCGGCACGGATGGCCAGATCTATTACGCAAAAATTCTTCACACAGCCGATGACTCAAACCGGCCCGTGACTGGCGAGAACTGGGCCAGTTACTGGGCCTTGAGAAATCCCCCCGTTGCAGGCCACCCATGGGTCAGCGGCACAGTCTATTCGGCCGCCGCCGCCTGGTATCCTGAGAACGGGTTGAAGACAGGTGCGTGGTGGAGCTGGAATGGATGGATGCGCGTGGCGCAGTGGTATAAGGCGGGCACGAATCCCACCGCGGATATCGGTAGTGCATTCCTGCAGGCCCTCACCGAAAACGCCGCGCAGCGCTCGTATGCAGGGGCCACTCTGGATGGGGCGAACCGTCCGACGACTCTTTTTGCGACGAGCAATGGTAACAATGTTCCGCAATTTGATCGCATCAATGTGCCGGGCTGGGTTTATGTGAACGCGGGAGTTGAGCCCGTTTATGACGATGTGTATGTGGCTACGGGCCCCAACGCGCAGGCACGCGTGGAAATTGGAACAGGCTGCGCGGATGGCGTTTACTCCAGTTGCACGAACTTGAGTCTGGCCACGATCAACAGCTGGTCCGATCGGTCCATCAGCGCCTCTGTCCGAGCCGGGAGCCTTGCGGCTGGTCCGGGGCATCTGTTCGTCATTGATGCGGACGGAAATGCGAGCGCGGGCTTCGCGGTAGTGCTACCGTAAGCGCAAATCAATTTGTGCGCGAAAGTGTCCCTCGGACAATAAACTTGCTGAAACCATCTGACCAGGAACTCGTGAAAATTATCGTGGCAGAGTTGACGAGCTGAAAACTCGTGAAACTCTGCTGACCATCCCGTGCATTCAGAAGTTCAATGGAGTCTTCTGTCAGCGTACCCGCGGACTCTCCCCAGAGCCAAAGTTCGCTTCCACGGATTTCATAAACTTGTTCCGAAACGTCATGAATGAGCTGATAACCGCAATGCCAGTATCCACGGACCAGCTTCAGTTCAAAGGAGCTTTGCTCCCAGTTGAAATCGAACGCATGGCAGGGTGCCGTGCCCTGGTCCACTCCGTCAATGAAAAGCTGGACAGTCCCGGAGGAGCCCTGCCATGAGCCGCTGAAATCAGCAGCGTGAGCTGGCGTGCTCGAGACGGCCAGCGAAAAGAAAACGATCAGGGTGGCGAGTGAGGCAGCGGTTTGATTCGAGAACATGAGAGTGCTCCCTTCGGAATTTAGGTCAATCTATTGCGTTCCGTTGCGGGTGTCAACGAGGTGATTTGGCGACTCGTACTGAAGCTTTTAGTGACTCTATGGTATTGACTCAGGGAGCAAGGGTCTGGTTGTTACGTTATGATGGAAATGCGAATTTTAAAAAACAAGAATTATCAGAGATCCAACTGGAGGAATGGGTTGGGGTTTACGGATCAGATTGCGATCCATCCGCCGGCGTCGGATCTCAGGCGCGGTGATTTTCTATGGCGTCTGAGTTCCGCGCGCATTGAAAAGGCGTCGCCTTTTTCCACATTTCCTGAACACGATCGTGTTCTCATTATTTTGGAGGGTTCGGGTGTCCGCATCGTGCATCAGTTTTCGCCCGGTGAAGTCGAGATCACGGATGTGTTGCCATTGGAGCCTTACGAATTTCCAGGTGATGTGCCGACTGATTGCGTCCTTTTGGGCGCAAGGTTCGTATGCGGTTTCAGTGGCCTCAGGGGCGCAATCTTTCGAAATTCGCCAAAGCGATTCTCTACGTGTCGATTTGACGACGCCCCGTGGTTCTGACGAGATTCGATTGAGGCAGATTGACCAGGTCCCGGGAAAGCTGATCCTGATCAGCCTGGCCGGTTAGGATGCCCGCCGGGTATCGCCGGGCGCGGAAGGCAGAAGTTCTGGATTCAGGCGGTAGGCGCCATAGGTATTCACGAAGAGATCATTTCTTCCGAAGTACGACCGGGCTCGGTGAAAAAGCTTGTAGATCTTTCCGTCATGGACGACAGGGTCGTAACTGAGGCCCCAGAGTTCCTTGCACAGGGTTTCCTTCTCCACCGGAGCCGTCGCTTTTAGCAGGAGGGTCATGAGGTTCCTGACATGGGCGTTCCCGATGTTCCCCAGTGTGACTCCGCAGACCTCCATGGAGTCGGAGTCGAGCGAGGATCGAACAATGACGGAGTCCACTCCGTGCATCTCCTTGAGAGCCGCGAGTTCGAAAGTTTCGCTCTCATCCAGGCCAAATGCGGTTTTTTTGAGTTCCATCATTCTGATCCTGGGGAGAGGATCGGTGATTCGCGCAGCGAGGCGCGTCCAGAGAGCGGAAAATCCTCGTCCGAGTGCGACCAGAGCGAGATAGATCATCAGGCTCTCCCGATGGCGAGTCAGGTGCCGGACTCTCCGATGGCGCTCGGCCCGGGCGAGCTGCTTTCGTGCGGCCGCAAAGTCGCGCTTCCTGATGGAAACCTCGATTTCGTGTTTCGCGATATCGAGGCGGAATTCGCCCGCCTGCGGCGTGGAACCATCTCCCAGACGCATGAACTGGGCTTCGATTCGCGCAATAAACACGGTAGCCTTCCTCTGTTTGGCGAGTTCGAGAGCTTGGGTAAAAAAACTTTGAGCCGTCTTGAAGTCCGAACGGTTCCGGAAAACAAGACCGAGATGAAAAAGGCTCCGCATCTGTCCCCGACCGTACTCCTGCTGAAAGGCAAGCTCGTACGCCCTTCTGAAGAGGGCTTCGGCTTCACGCAGCGAACCTGCGAAGATGGCCGTCACACCTTCCTGGTAAGTCCGAAGATACTGACAGTAAGGATCGGACGCCCAATCGCGGATCTCGGCCCAACGCTTGAGCCAGTGCGATCTTCTTTTCAGATCGTACTGGGATTCCGACGCCGAGACGGCCCATTGCAGTGCGAAGACCTTTGAAGCCCGATCGGAGCTCTGAAATATTTCTTCGGCCTCGAAGTAGACCTGATTCCATCGGCCGTCGGCCACGGCCCTTAGCAGCTTGCCGAACACGGGCCAGTGTTGAAGCGCTTCAACGCCCAGCAGACCTGAATCGAAAGCTGTCTCCAGGTCGAAAAGGGAGTTCATCATCAATCGCCCCCCGCGTCGCCGCCGCCGATTTTTTTACAGCCGTTTTCCTCAAGGACCGGTTTTTCAGCGATCAGAGCATTGAGAGGGATGGGGCTCAGACCGGAGTCGAGGAGGTTTGACACCGGAATGACCTGAATGCCGCCCGGGATGGGGCGATCGTGGCGATCACGGCGGGGAGGAATGACGCATTCGACGATACCTCCCGTTTTCCACGATGACGATGAATCACCGCTCGCGAGAAGGTCTGCTTTCTTCCCGGTATAAACAACTGATCCTGAGCTGCCGGCGGTCGTATGATTGTCTTCCGTCAGGTCAAGATAAAATCGATCAATGCTGGCGCGGGATATTTTCCCTTGGCTGATCTGTTTCGCCTTGTGATTTCCCACGATGCCGTACTGATATGAAAAGTATCGATCGTTGACTTGGGGTGATTCTTCGAACTCTTTCAACTCTCTGAGCTGGAATCCATCCGATGCGCAATTGCAGCTGGCGTCGGGATTCGCCCTTTCCATGATCAGGTCTTCCTTGCCGACGGGAACCGCAAGGATAACATCCACATCCCGGCCCTCTCTCCGAAACTGGTAAAAACCGTATTTGGAAAGATCGAGTCCTTTTTCACGGAACGCAGCTTCAATGGAACTTTTTTCTGTCCCTTGAAGAACATGTCTTGCCGTGACCAGGATGCCGCTGCCTGGAAGCATTTCCGTCATTCCACCGATCAGATGATTCGATGAATTCCTCAGTTCGATCGATTGGGGTGCTTTCGGGGGTTCGGCATTGTCCGAAAAAAATGCTGTGGCAACCGCGCCGCCCATATAGACGGTAGTGCGGGAGCCGCCTTCGGTCTTGCTTGAGACGAATACCTCATCGCCTCCGTGAACCCTGACGGTCGCACTGGGCTCGCCCGTAACAAACTCCCGAATGACATCGAAAAGACCGGAGCTGACGGTCACGCCGACCATGTCATCCTTGGCCGAAGCATCAGCCGCTGACAAAATCAGGGCGTAAAACGCCAGCACGCAAATCGAAGCGGTTTTGGAGAAGGGCCTGTTGCTCATATACGTCTTTTGAGAGCAACAGCTGTGCCGCAGTAGAAAATGCCAAATAGGCGAAATTGCGCGATTTAACGGGGCCAGGGCTGTTCATTGATTGGTCATTCGCCCGTCGTATTCAGAGTGTCTCTTTATACACAGGTTTTACAGGGGTGGGGGCGGAAGACTTGCGGAAGGGTGTTTGGCGTCAAGGACGGATATAAATTGAATCAACGCGCGAGTCCATGTGGCTCGACGAAACAAAAGTGGATGCTGATCCAGTTGAGCAGGAGAACCTATGAAAAGAAGCAAGTTGTCTGTTTTGATGTTCGGAATTTTTACGACGAGCTTGGTATTTTCCAATACAGCGTATTGCGGCCAATGGAGCATGATCAGCCCGTCGGACGTCACCTTGAGTGCCGCTGATCAACAAGTCTGCGTGAGATACGTTGATTCAGAGTGCACCAAGTCAGATGACAGTGATTCTTCCATTGCCTATACGGTCACATTTGATCTCGAGCACGAGGATGGCAGACAGGAAACGCAGACGATGCACAAGGGATACGGTATCTGGAGTACTTCGCACACGGGCCTTCTTGGGGTCATTACCCTGGGCGCAGCCGAACTCGTCGCCGACCTGACTTTGAGTGTTACCAAGCTGAAACCGACAAAGAAAAGATGTGAAGACTTCCGAAAAATCCTGCTTCGAAAAATGTGTGAGTGAGTCGAAGCAGCATGAGATCAGACTCCAGATTTGCGCCGAGTTCGTTGTGGTGCAGGTCTGGAGTTCAAGCCTCCACTCGCTCCTGGTCCGGGCTGACCTAAATCGCCTCGCAACTTCATTTCGGGCACAAATTATGCCCGTTCAGTAGGCTGTAAATAGTGCATAGCCGCGCATCGTGCTACCCCCGACGCAACGAATAGGAGATCAGCCATGATCACAAAATTAGTATCGATTCAGGCACTTGTTCTTTTGGGATTAGCAGTATCAACTCAATCGGCATTCGCAATCGGCGTGGAACTCTCGTGCAATAGCGGGGATCTGGACGTTGTTCATCAGTTTGATTCAAATCTTGGCCACAATTATCTGATTCAGATTAGAAACAAGGGAGTCATTGATTATTTCAATTCCAACGGCGGAGTGTTTCGAAATAAAACGCATGTTGAAATCTCACCTTATACGGCGACCATGATCCGAGGTTACGTTCAAGACGGCGCGTTTGAGGCAGTCATGTACCAGGCTGAACGCAACGGAAAACCGGATTACGCACGTCCCACCTATGTGAAAGTCAGTATCCGTGGCGCTGGCGCTTTGGTGGAAACATATCTTCCAAATGTCGGAGCAGGACCTTTTTGGTATTTTGATAGCTGCCGATAATCCCGTAAACCGAAAGATCAGTTCGCACCATAGTTGAAAGACTGTCCAATGCCGCTAGTCGTATCCTTCGCGGGGGAGAATGATCCTGCGGCATTGCCGGTGACCACGAGAGACTCGGAAACGCCCTCCATGTCCGTGATGCCGCCCCTTCGGGTTATGATGCCCATGCCGCCGTTACTTTTCACGGCGACTGCAGAAGATGCGCGGACCCGGGCACCATTGTTACTGATTCCGTCTCCCGTGTTGCCCTGGATGTCACAGTTCAGAATGGATGCCACGCTACCTCGATCGATACTAAGCCCGCGACCGCTGTTCAAATGGGAGAGAAACCCCTGGGATACGAACAAGGACCCGTCGACCACACTGGCTCCATGCGAGCCATTATTACTGGTGTTCAGATTCAGGCCATGGAATTGACCGCCCCCGGTTAGAACCATTCCACCACCGACATTGTGGCTGGCAGTCACGTTGTCACCGATGAATCGTCCGCCGTACTGGCATCGCAGCCCACTTCCGGAATTTCCGTTAGCAGCGCCCCCGGCCTTGGCTCCGTTTGCGACAATGAGCCCCGAGTGAGCGGTGTACCCGGAATCCGAATTTTTCAAAGAAGTTGAATTCTCCGCGTAAATCGTGCCTCCGTTCGCCGCCGAAAACCCGTCTCCGCCGGCTCCTCCGAATCTGTACTTCGTGCCTGAGACGACGGCTCCACTGGCCCAAATGGTCCCGGCGTAATCAGCGAAGATGCCGACCCCCCAGCAATCCTGGACTTTTGCTGAAATCGCACGAACTGTGGAGCCAGTGGAGGCTACGATTCCGTCGGAGCCGGTCTCGATCACCTCGACGTAGTCCGCCTTGATGGTGCTGCCCTGATACGCAAACACCCCATTGCGGGCGAATTGGCGCACGCGAACATTTGTCCCCAGCCGAATAACGGCACCTTCTTTGGCCTGGATGCCCATCGGATCATTGACGTCGCCGCTGCCCAATAGTGGGCTCCCTGCGGCGTGTCCATTCCAGGCGTCGCCGTCCAGGGTGAGTCCGTCAAGGAGCCCAAGCTCGTAGTCTCCGACCAGTTGAACTCCCGCTTTCGATGTCCCTGAGCCGAGAGCAGTGAATTTGAGTGTGGTTTGGTCTTTTCCCTGTCCGACGATGTGGATGCGCCCGCCATCCACATGCCTGGGGACGATGCCTTGGCCAGTGAGCACATGCTCGCCGGATGCGATCGAAATGGTCACGGTCGCGGAACCAAGGATTCGCCTTCCGCCGAGATATTCAAAGATCGTGCTAAAATCTGCATAGCCATCGGGATATGGAATTGTCAGGTCTGAACGGATATCCCCCGCAGGCAGCGAGGTCCCGTTTTTAGAGATGAAGCCTTCGCCGATAACTCGCGACATGTCCGGAAATGCTGAAACGACAGACGTGCCCGGCGGTACATAAATCAAACCTTTGGTTGCGGCCTGCGCAGCAGTCCAAGCGAGGTCGTCATTCGTCGTGCCGTCGATGCGGGCGCCGGCAGATCGTAGGTCAAACCATTGCCCGCGGGCTGCCGATCCGTCAGTTCCAGCAGGGAGGGGACTTATAGAGGTCGGTGGCATGCTGCAGCCCAGTAGCAGTGCCCCACTCAGAAGCCATGCGAAAGTCGTCCGCCAAAGAGCGGCAAGCAAGTTCTTCATCAAATTCTCCTTCGCACCTCAATGTGAGCAATACGCTTTTCGGAGGTATTCTGTACGTACTTGAGAACGGGGATGCGACAGTGCTGATTTGAGCGCCAATGTTCTGACAACACGAGACTCGTGGCGATGAATACGTGTCCGGTAATCATGTTTGCTTTCAGTGAGTGACGAGAGCCA
>Ga0154382_158_pt1 | contig 29414 bp, 33 predicted proteins | sample RifGroB1_FD_105626 | JGI IMG/M metagenome (GOLD analysis project Ga0154382, IMG submission 105626) | Bdellovibrionales bacterium GWB1_55_8 | reverse complement strand
GCTTCGGAGCCAGCGGATCAAGTACAGGGCTACTATGCTGATGGTTCCTTGCGTTTGGCGACACCGCTTCCGCGCGAAGGGCATGGCTTCTTCCATCTTTTTCATGTGCGGGACCGTTTCTGGGGTTCTGAAGGTCTGGTCGGATTGATCGAAAATGTGGCCGCTGAGATTGCCAATGAATATCCAGACGGAGAGCGGCTCCAGGTGGGTGACCTTTCCGCGGAAAAAGGCGGGCAGATTACGCTTCATGCCAGTCATCAGAACGGGCTCGATACGGACTTTGTTTACTTCCGGACGAATAGGCGCGAGCAGGGGGATGATCCCGCAAAAGGCTTCACTGAACAATTTGTGGTGAAGGGACGTCTTTCCAAAAACTTTGACCTCGAAAGAAACTGGAGGCTCTTCCAGCTTCTTGTCGAGTCAGGTCGTGTTCAAAGAATGTTTGTGGACCCCGTGATCAAGAATACGTATTGCCGGCGTTTCAAGAAATCTGCGGAAGCCATTCAGACTTTGCGCCGGATGCGTCCTTTGTCGAATCATGGAGACCATGTCCATGTTCGTCTGACGTGCCCTGCGGAGAGTCCCGATTGCCTTGCTCAAGAAGAAGTACCGGCAGGCTCTGGCTGCTGAGCTCTGGCCGAGTACATTTTTTCTTGACGCTACGCACCGTATCCGATATCCCCGCCCCATCTTAATAAGGGGTGGCATATGAAATCGAAGGTGATGTTGGGTTTCGTTTCGGTACTGTTTGCAATCGGCTTTGCGGGCTCCGCATTTGCGGCTGCCTCATATTTCCCGACTTACGGATCTTCTTACGTTCGTTGCGAAGCGTTCACGACGTGTCCGAATGGCATGCCGATCCGCTGCTGGGCTTATGGAAATTCCTATAACTATACGGCCTGCACCTGGAGCGTGATTCCGGGCGCTTATGTGGAATGCACCGGGTTCAACGACTGGGGCCAATGGGCCGTCAGCTGGGCTCGCTGCTACTAAGCTTTCGTCTGTTCAGTCCTTAAAAAAGCCGCCACAATAGGAGTCCTATGGGACCCCTACTGGCGGCTTTTTTGTTTCTTGTGCAGGCGATTTCCCCTGTTTCCCAGGCGGCGCAGAGCCGCGTACCAGTCATTATCTCGTTTGGCGGAACCGGAACCGCGCAGATCAAACAGGGGGCGCTTGAGCGCGAGGCGCAGGTCGGGAGCAAGGTCGAATACGGCTCGATCATTCAGACCGGCCCCGAAACGACGGTCACCGTGCAATATCCCGATGGGTCCCTTGTCGCCATCGACGCGGAAACCCGATTCGAAATTCAGGAACGTCGGGGGGGCGTTCAGTCCAATGCGCTGCATGTCGGTCAGGCTCGCGGCTCCATCATCAAACTAAAGACGGGAGCAGTGCTCAAAAAACCGCGGTTCATGATCCGTACCCGGGCTGCGATCATGGGTGTGCGAGGAACGGAGTTCGTGATCGCGGTCGATCCGTCGGGTCTCTCCACGCAGGTCCACACGCTTGAGGGATTGGTGGACGTCGCTGCTGATGAAAGCGCTCTTCTCTCGGGTGGCGGTGTCAGTATTCCGAGCGGTCAATTCATTGAAGCGACCGAGAGCGGGCTGAGTTCCGCCCAGCCCTTCGATCGTTCTGGATTCGAACAGAGTTTGAAGCCACCGATTGCTGGGGGACCGGCCCAAATGGCCTTCACGGCCCCGGGCGGAGCCACTGTCCTGAAAAAATCCGTACCTCTTCCCAGCGCGGCGCCTGCTCTGCTCGACAGCACTGCACCTTTGGACACCCGGCGCGAACCCGAAGATCCACCCAAGGAAATCCCACAGCGAGGACTTCAGACGCCCGCCGCTGATCAGCCCGAAAAACCCGCCAAAACTCCGGAAAAAAACCGGCCTATCCGGTTGCTTTCATTCCAAGGGGCTTTTTTCTTCATGTCCCCGACCAAGGACGGGAACAGGAAAAATGGGACAGGAGAGTTGATCCGGGCTGCAGCTTTGAGCTGGGACCCTGAGCTTCCGATTCCGCTTCTCCCTTTTCTGTCCGTCCGGGGCCATGCGGGCGTCGTGTTGGCGCGCGATGGTTCTCTTTATAACCGCTTTCTAATGCGCGAGTTTCAGGCATTCGGAACGCTCAAGCTCTTGGATCGCTTCTTCGCGGAGGTGGGCGTGGGCCATGTGGCTTGGCCCAGACGCGAGTTCTCGGCGGGGCTCGTCTCGATGAACGTGGGCTTTCTTGGCGGCGCCGGCGGGGCCTTCAGTCGAATGTTCATCGGTCGCACGGAAACGATCACGCAGGCGCCTGAGGAAACGTTCCGGTTGGGGTTCGGGATTTCTTTCTAGTCTGAGGAGAGAAGGTCAGGAAACAGCTGGAAAGGCGTGCTGCAGCTTTTCGGAAAGATGCGCGATCACGGAAGTCAGGGCGACCTCTGCTTTCTCGTTCTTGAGCTTTGAAGCCAGGAAAACGCCCAAAGTATCCCAAAACAGGGCACCCAGCGCCTGGGCCGGTTTTCGGTCAGCATAGATCGCGTATTTGCGCCTGCGGAGGTTCAGATAAATCAGAACGCCGTTTTCGTCGGATTTCGCGGTGCTGGACGCGAACTGGTTGTAAAGATCCGTAGCTCGGCCAAAGGGGTCTTTTTCAATCCAGCGTCGGCTCAAGTGCACCCGAATTTCCGTGGATGATCGCTTTGCGAGTTCGATGAGCTGTTGTTCGATAGGATGAATGGAGGACGTGAGCGGAGCGTTACCAGTTTCCATGAGTGCCTCCTCCAGTGCCGAGGTGCTCCGGACGTGGCGATTTCGATCGTAGAATCCCAAGTCGGATGAGCGGCTTTTTCCAGTTGCCGAGTTCCCAGGGTCGCAGACGGAAATTTCCATAACGGCTGAAGTGGACCTCTGCCGAGGTCAGCCAGTAGAGAGTGAAGAGGAGAAGTCCGCCTGAAGCGGCAAAGCCCAGAATCCAGAGCCAAAGTGGTTGTCGCGGCGCGGGTGCCCAGGGACCCTGGAATCCGGCCGACCGAAGCGCTCTCTCCGCCTCGCCACTTTTGACAAGGGGGCTTTCGAGGGTCCGTAACAGCTCGAATACGGTTAACCCAAGTGCGCGATTCGGCCCCGAGGAGTCGAGATCGCGAATCAGAAATTCTGAAATGATCCGTTCGGCCTCTTTCTCAGGCAAGACCGCTTCCATTCCATAGCCGATCTCGATATGAGCCTCTCGCTCTTTCCAGAAAAAGACCAGAAGGACACTGTTCCCACGAGTCAGGCTCGAATTGAGCTGCCAGGCGTTAAACAGTTCGGTCGCCTTTTGCGCCGGGTCGGCACCTGCGGTCGAGCGAAACAGCGCGAGGACGATCCGCTCACCCGTGATCCGCTCGTGTTCGCTCAGCAGGGTATCCAGCGCATTCTTCATTCCTGACTGAAGAACTCCGGGATGATCGACCAAAGGTCGCACAGGCGCGATGCTGGGTAGTGGACTGGGTTCTTCCAGGGCACCCCAGGCGAGCAGCGGGACTACGGTGAAGAGGATAAGGCATACCTGTCGAAACACCTGAATAGTGTTCAATCACTCAGGCGAAGGTGTCAATCGTTAGGGGGGGCTCCTGGGAAATTTTGATTGATTGTCGGCTCTGCTACCGGTAATAACTCAGACAACGACGCACACCTCAGAAAACGTGGTGCCGGGGTAACACCCGGTCGTTTGAGGTGGAGGGGGATCGGAGCTTCTGGGAAGGGTTCCTGGACTGATGCCGATTCCAAAACCGCGGTAGCCTGCCAGCGCCGGTTCCATCGGCGCAGTCTTGCATCCCGCTTCATCAGTGCTCTTCATTCAGTATCTAAAGAGTACCTGTATCTTAAGGAGTAGAACATGCCCGCAATTACGATGCGCGAGCTTCTCGAATCAGGAGTTCACTTCGGCCATCAGACGCGCCGCTGGAATCCGAAAATGAAACCGTATGTCTTCGGCGACAGAAACGGCATCTATATCATCGACCTCCAGCAGACGGTCGACTTGACCCGCAAAGCGTGCGATTTCGCCGCTCAGGTCGCTGCAGAAGGAAAGAAAGTTCTTTTCGTCGGAACCAAGAAGCAGGCGAAAGACGTCATCCAGGAAGAAGCTTCGAGAGCCGGAATGTACTTCGTGAACAACCGCTGGCTTGGTGGCATGCTCACGAACTACCAGACCGTGAAAGCTTCGATCGACCGCTTGAAGAAAATTGAAGCATTGAAGAACTCCCCGGAGTGGACCGAGACGCCGAAAAAAGAGCAGGCCCGTTATGACCGCGAGCTCGAGAAGTTGATGAAGTCTCTCGGCGGCATTCAGGACATGAAGAAACTTCCCGGCGCCATTTTCGTGGTCGACACCGAGAAGGAACACATCGCGGTTAAAGAAGCGAAAAAGCTCGGCATCCCGACGATCGCCGTCGTGGACACCAATTGCGATCCTTCCGATATCACGCATGTCATTCCCGGTAATGACGACGCCATCCGCAGCATCCGGTTGTTTGCGCGCCTGATTGCGGACAGCTGCCTCGAAGGCACGCGCACGTTCCAGGAAAAACTTCGCGCGCAGGAAATCGCCGTTTCCGCGAAGGAAGAGACCGAAGAGAAGAAGGTTTCCCGTTTTGAAGGCGATATCGATCTTCAGGGCGTCGATGAAGCTGACCTCGAAGCCCAGGCTCTTGCCCAGGAAGAACCTGCTGAAGGCGAAGCCGCCGTCAGTGAGGAAAAACCAGCAGCGGCAAAGACCGGCGCGAAAGCAGGGAAGGCCTAATGGAAATCTCCGCGAATCAGGTGAGGGAGCTCCGCGAAAAAACCGGAGCAGGAATGATGGATTGCAAGAAGGCGCTCGCGGAAGCCGCAGGCGACTTCGAAAAGGCAGTCGACGTTTTGCGGAAAAAGGGCATTGCTTCGGCTTCCAAAAAAGCCGGCCGCGCCACGAAGGAAGGTTTGGTTTCTTCCTACATTCATGGCGAAGGAAAAGTCGGTGTCTTGATTGAAATCAACTGCGAGACCGATTTTGTCGCACGTACTGAGCAGTTTCGTCAGTTCGTGAAAGACGTTTCCATGCATGTGGCTGCTGCGAACCCGCAGTGGGTCAGTGCTGAGGAAGTGCCGGCTGACATTATCGCGAAGGAAAAGGAAATCGCGGTGGCGCAGATGGCTGCTTCCGGGAAACCCGCTGCTGTTCTCGAGAAGATCGCCGAAGGCAAGATCAAGAAATTCTATGAAGACAGCTGTCTCTTGAATCAGTCCTTTGTGAAGGATCCGAACAAGAACATCGAGCAACTTCTCAAGGAAACGATCGCCGGACTTGGCGAGAACATCACGATCCGTCGTTTTGCTCGTTTTGTTCTTGGTGAGGGTGCGAAAGAAGCAGCCGAAGCCGGTCAAGCCTGATTTCCTAACCCGAAGGCCGCAGGGCTCTTCGGGAGCCCGTAAGTGACGGTCAGATCCAGGAGGCGAGATGTCTTCCAGTAAGAAGCGAAGTGAGCCCTATAAACGGATTTTACTGAAGCTTTCCGGAGAAGCGCTTGCGGGCGATGCTGGTTATGGCATCGACACCGATGTCCTGAAACTCGTGGCTTCGCAGGTGAAGGAAGTTCACAAGCGAGGCGTGCAGATCGGCATTGTTCTGGGTGGTGGCAACATCTTCCGCGGCGTCAAGGGCGCTACGGAGGGGATGGATAGAGCCTCTGCCGATTACATGGGAATGCTCGCGACGGTGATGAACAGCCTTGCGCTCCAGGATGCCCTGGAACAGGAAGGCGTTCACACCCGCGTGCAATCAGCGATCGAGATGCAGGAACTTTGTGAGCCCTACATCCGTCGCCGGGCCATGCGACACCTGGAGAAGCGGCGAGTGGTGATTTTTGGCGCGGGTACGGGAAATCCGTACTTCACGACGGATACCACCGCGGCGCTTCGGGCCATGGAAGTCAATTCCGAGGTGGTCCTGAAGGCCACCAAGGTGGATGGGATCTATGATTCCGATCCGAAGAAAAATCCTCATGCAAAGAGATACGAGGAACTGACCTATCTGGATGTTCTGCAACAGGGATTGAAAGTGATGGATTCAACCGCGATCTCTTTGTGCATGGATAACCAGCTTCCGATCATCGTATTTGATCTTCACAATGAAAGTGCCTTAAGTCGTATCGTGGAAGGCGAAGCAGTCGGAACACTTGTGCACTGATCTGCACAGAAAAGGAGACTCTGTATGTCCAAGGCAGTGCTCGATTCGATGACTCAACTGATGGATAAAAGCATCCAGTCGCTTAAAGGCGAACTGGCGAAGGTGCGCACGGGCAGGGCTTCTACAGCTCTCGTCGACCCGGTTCACGTGGATTATTACGGTTCGAGCGTTCCCCTGAGCCAAGTGGCGAATGTCACGACTCCGGATGCGCGTACGATCCAGATCGCACCTTGGGAAGCGGGAATGGTCGGCGCCATTGAGAAAGCGATCCTCGCGGCAAACATCGGCTTTACGCCGCAGAACGATGGAAAGGTGATTCGTGTTCCGCTGCCGGCTCTGACCGAAGAGCGCCGCAAGGACATGGTGAAGCTTGTCAAGAAGATGGGTGAGGAAACCAAGGTAGCCATCCGCAATCATCGCCGCGACGCGAACGATGAAGGCAAGAAGCTGGAAAAAGCCAAGACGCTTTCCGAAGATGATTTGAAGAAGCTGATGGATCAGATCCAGAAAAAAACGGACGAGAAAGTAGCCGAAGTCGACAAAGTAATCGCCGGGAAAGAGAAGGAAATTCTCACTGTCTGAACCTTTGATCGCGGCCTCGAGCAGGATCCCGAAGCATGTCGCCATCATCATGGATGGCAATGGACGGTGGGCCGAGCGTCGAGGACATCCTCGCGTGTACGGGCACATACGGGGCGCTTCGAGAATCAAGGCGATTGTCCGCGAGGCGGATCGCCTGGGTGTTCAGGCTCTCACGCTGTACGCATTTTCGACGGAGAACTGGTCGCGCCCGGACACGGAGCTCGGCGTTCTCTGGAAGCTTCTTCGCAAGTACCTGATCAGGGAAACCGAAGAACTGAATCGCAAAAACGTAAGGTTAGGAGTGATCGGAGAGGTCGAACGTCTTGCTCCCGACATCCGCGAATCGCTCGGACGCTCCATCGAGCGGCTGGGTGGCAATACAGGCCTTCGTCTCACGTTCGCGATTTCTTATGGGTCCAGGCGGGAATTGCTCCGGGCAACTCAGCTCTTTGCCGAAGATTGCGTGCAGGGAAAGCGTTCTCCTGCTGACCTGAATGAAAAAATCCTGGCGGACTACCTTTGGACCGCTCCGCTTGGGGCGCTGGCTGACGTGGATCTGGTAATCCGAACAAGCGGTGAGAAACGGATTTCGAATTTCCTGCTCTGGCAGGCCGCTTATGCGGAATTCGTGTTTCCTGATATCTGTTGGCCGGATTTCAGTCCGGCGAAGCTCCAGGATGCCGTACGCGAGTTTGGCGCGAGGGAGCGAAGATTCGGTGGCTTGAATCCGAAGATCGAGAAAGGGAAGGCTGGACGGTAATGGCATCATCAGAACTGAAAAAACGTGTATTAACCGGCGTTGTCGGTGGCTCACTATTTCTGCTTCTGCTCCTGTTCGGCGGGTGGATCGGGATTTACCTTCTGACGCTCGTGCTGGTGCTCGGGATGGTCTGGGAGTTTTCTAAAATCGTGCTCCAGCAGCCGGATCGCGAGGAAAAACTCTATCTGATGATGTTCCTTGCCTGGTTTCTCGTAATCGCTGATCTGGCAAACCCGTTTTGGCAGGCCGAAGCTCTCACGACATCGTTCGTGATTCTTTCGTTGTACTTCCTTTTAAGTGCGGGCCGGCAGGGACCCACCCATTTCGCCGGCCACCTTCGAGACCTGACTTTCTCGCTTTTCGGCCTGATCTACCTGGTGGTGTTGCCGCTTTTTCTTCCGAGGATTCACGGGATGCCGCGCGGCGAACTCTGGGCGGTTCTGTTTTTCCTGATCGTCTGGTTGAATGACACAGCGGCCTATTTTGTCGGGAAGAAATACGGCCGACGGAAACTGTATCCTACCGTTTCCCCCCAAAAGACAGTCGAAGGAGCTCTTGGCGGCCTGGTTGGCGGTCTGCTTGTCTCGCTCGTGTTTGGTGCGCTATTCCTGCGGGGAAATTGGTCGGCGATCGTGATTGCTCCGTTGATTGTCGGCCCTGCGGCACAAGCGGGGGACCTGGTGGAAAGTCTTTTCAAGCGAGCGTTCGAAGTGAAGGACTCAGGATCCATTCTGCCGGGCCATGGCGGTTTTCTGGATCGGTTCGACGGGGTAGTTTTCGCCCTGCCCGTCATGTATGCTGTTTTGCGGCTTTTCGCCTGACGGAGATATTCATGCTTTCATTGCTTGGTTTCATCATCATCCTCGGCCCTCTCGTGATCGTTCATGAATTGGGGCATTACTTTTTCGCGCGGATTTTCGGAGTGAAGGCGGAAATCTTTTCCGTGGGTTTCGGTCCGCGGCTTTGGAAAAAACAGTTGGGTGAGACGGAGCTTCGCATTTCGGCGATTCCTCTCGGGGGCTACGTGAAGCTCATGGGGGAGGATCGCGAGTCTGAGCTTTCTCCCGAGGATATGAAGCGAGCTCTTCATAAACAGGTGCCCTGGAAACGGTTTTTCATATTCTTCGGCGGGCCTCTGTTCAATTTCCTGCTTGCCATCGTCGTGTTCATGGCGATTTTCGCCATTGGCGAACCCAAAGTCGCGAGCGTCGTCGGCCGTGTTGTGCAGGGATCGGCGGCGGAGCGCGCCGGCTTTGAAGCGGGTGATCGAATTGTTTCCGTAGAAGGAAACCTTGTGAAGAGTTTTGAAGAGGTCGCTGTCGTAATCTCCGAAAATCCCGGCAAGCAGCTTCGCTTTGAGGTCAAACGAAAGGACTCCGGCCAGGCTCAAACCGTCCTTGCGACCCCCGAGCGGTCCCAGGGCTTCAGCCTCTATGGAGAGGCGACTCATGTGGGTGACATTGACGGTCTTTCGCCCGCTCCTCGTGCCGCGACATTGGGAATATCCAATTTGGAATCTCCGGCCGGTCAGGCGGGATTGAGAACCGGGGATCGCATCACCGCGATCAACGGGATGCCGATCGCGAATTGGGAAGAACTCGAGCGCTTTTACCGGAACGCGGCGCCCGGCTCTGAACTCCGTTTGGCAATTGAGCCGACGGAGTCATCCGATAGTGAGCGCGTCAAGGAAGCTTTGCTTCGCAAACCTGAGTCCGGTGCGGAGATGGCGCAGGCGTGGGGGCTTCACTCGTCTGAACTATTCGTTGAAAAAACAATGCCTGATTCGCCCGCTGAAGCCGGTGGAGTTCGTCGGGGCGACCGCCTGATTGGCGTGGGACCGGTGAAGGTTCAAAGCTTTCTCGATCTCAGGAGCGCGATTCAGAAGAGCGGGGAAAAGGAAGGCAAGGTCCTGCTGAAGTGGGAGCGTGAAGGCCGTGAGTTTTCCGAACTTCTGAAGCCGACTGCCACAGAAGTGCGGGATCCCATCATGAACAAGGCAATGCAGTACACCATCGGTGTTGCCCCGATGCTGGAGATCGGCGCACCCGAGACTTACGTGGAGCGGATCTGGAATCCCGCAGTCCTGCTGTACAAGGCCACCGAGCGGATGGTGACGTTCGTCTGGCGCAATTTCGTGGCGATTCAGAAGATGTTCACGGGCGACGTTTCAGTCAACACTCTCGGCGGTCCGATCATGATCGGCAAAATCGCCGGAGAGTCGCTGACGCGCGGGTTAACTGCGTTTCTGGCGACGATGGCGATTCTCTCGATCGGTCTTGGGGTGCTGAATATTCTGCCCGTTCCCGTACTCGACGGCGGACATCTTCTGTTGCTCGGGCTCGAGATGATTCGTGGCAAGCCTTTGACCATCAAGACAATGGAAGTGATTCAGCTGGTCGGACTTTCACTAATCCTTCTGCTCATGGCCGTCGTGCTGAAGAATGACTTCGCTCGATTGACTTACTTCTAGAAAGATCGGATCTGAAATGAGGCTCATCGCCTGGGACACATCCTCGAGAGCAGGGGCTCTCGCTGCACTGGAATGGGATGAGGGCTCGCGTGAGGGCTGGCAAGGCGTGAAGCTCGTGTCGGAGTGGACGCTGAATGTCGATCTGACGCATTCAGAGCGGCTGCTATGGGGCATTCATCAGTTGCTCGAGTCAGCGCGGTGGAAAATCCAGGATGTTGATGTTTTCGGCGTAGGCGTCGGACCCGGAAGTTTTACCGGAGTGCGAATTGGTGTCACGACGGCGAGAACGCTTGCGCACACGCTCGGAAAACCGCTGGTGCGTTTTTCGAGCCTTGCCGCGCTGGCGAGGCCGGCCGCGCTTTGGCTCGCGGAGCAGCCGATAGTCGGCAAAAAGAAGGTCGTTCTCGTGGCCGCGACAGATGCCTGCAAGGGCGAATTGTTCGCTCTTTATGGAAACGCGCGCTCGATCATGGATTGCATCGCCTGGGCTGAAGGCGACGCGGGCGGTTATTGGAAAAGAGGTGTCGAGGAGCGAGTGATCGCACCTGATGACCTCTTGAAAGTGCTCAAGCGCAAGCTTTCCGAAGGCGGTGATTCGGGTTATTGGCTTGCCTTGGGTGAGGGGCGCCAGAGGTATCCCGAGTTCTGGAAAAAATTACCGCAGGATCGCGAGTTGCGGGTTCCACTGCCTTTTGCCAACCAGGTTCAAGGGCGCATGGCCGGGCTTCTGGCCTGGGAGGCTTATCAGGCCGGGCTCGCTTCGGATGCCCTCAGGGTACACCCTCGTTATCTCCGCGCATCTGATGCAGAAATCAAGTTGAAGGCCGGGCTCCTGCCGCCAGGCCCCACGCGCGGTAACTGATTTATGGCGCTGGATCCGATCTTTGGTCCGATCAGTGCGTTTCTGGCTTCCGTTACCTGGGCCATCGGTTCGGCTCAGTACTCCCGGATGAACGAGCATCACTCGGCTTTCGCCGTGAACTTCGCGCGCGCTCTCTTCGCGCTCCCGCTTTTCGCCTTGCTCGTATTTGTCTCATCGGGTGGATGGTCAGCCGGTATTCAGGAGTTTCGAACCCTCGAAGCGCGGCACATTTACTGGTTTACCGTTTCCATGATCGCGAGCTACGGACTGGGAGACGTGCTTTTTCTCTGGAGCACCGCTCGGATCGGGGTTCCGGCTGCTTTGGCGATCGCGTCTTGTTACCCCCTCTGGACGGCGATTGCGGGTGTGCTGTTTCGGGGAGAGACGCTGAATATCCCGCAGACCCTTGGTCTTGTGACCGTGGTGGCTGGCGTTGTCGGGGTGATTTTAAGCGCCCCCAAAAAAAATTCGCTGAAAGTATCAGGTTCCGGGACTGTCTTGCGTCTGGGCGTTCTGCTTGCTTTTCTGACCTCCTTCATGTGGGCCTTGAACGGCTTCGCGGTTTCTCATGCCGGAAAGGATCTCAGCATGCCGGTGGCCAATACGTTACGAATGGCGCTGGCGCTCGGATTGAGCACCATCATTGGACGGGTGCTTGCTCCGCGCAGCTCGATACTGATTCCTGCCCGAACGTTGAAGGCCTTTGTATGGGTGCTGGCACTCGAGGCTTTCGGCGGCTCCTGTCTGTACGTCTATGGCCTGGCGCGCTCACCGTTGGCGATAGGCGCCACACTTTCTTCCCTCGCACCTGTGTTGTCGGTGCCGGTGGCGTGGGGGCTTGGTTTGGAAAAACCTTCGGTTCCCAGGACTTTGGCCGTTCTTGTTACCGCTTTGGGCATTTTGCTGCTGGTAGGGGGAGCCAGTCTTTAACTCACAGTGTTCTTTAGGTGAGAGGCGGAGTTGTGTATACTGACGCCCGATGAGAAAGATCTACATTGTCCCGAATTTCGTCACCACCGCGAACATGTTTTCGGGTTTTTACTCCATCATCGCCTCAATCCACGGTGATTATATTGCTGCGGCTTGGGCAATTCTCGCGGCCGCCGTCTTTGACCTGCTCGACGGAAGAATCGCGCGAATGGCGCGGGCCACGAGCGCCTTCGGCGTGCAGTACGACAGCCTTTCGGATCTGATTTCTTTCGGGGTTGCGCCGGGCATCCTGCTTCATCAATGGTCTTTGGAGCCTTTCGGGCGGCTTGGATGGATCGCTGCATTTCTTTTTGTCGCCTGCGGCGCGCTTCGGCTGGCGCGATTTAATGTCACCACCGGCGTGATTCCCAAAGGCTACTTCCAGGGGCTCCCCATTCCGATGGCGGCCGGCCTGGTGGCCACTTTCATTATTTTTTCCCGAACGATCGGCTGGGATGCCTCCGATCATCTTGTGGTTCTGGCGATCGCATTCGGCCTGGCGGGCCTCATGGTGAGTACTGTGCCCTTCCCCTCTTTCAAGGAATTGAACTGGCGCTCGCGCGCCAGCTTCGGGTTCCTGATGATCGGCGTGATTTCCATGATCCTGATCGCCATGAAACCTGAAGTCACATTGTTCCTGGTGCTTGTGGGATATCTGGCCGGGAGCCTTTTGTGGAATCTTTGGCGCCTGGTTACCGGAAGGCATTTGCCTGCTCCCGAGCATTGAACCATTTGCCCCTCCGGCCGCAGTCCGTTAGAGTGTAACGAAGGGGAATCATGAGTAGAACGGGCATCCTTTCGCGGGCTATACGTACACTGGGCTTCTTCGTGGTCGGGACTTTGGCCGTGGCAATCCTGACGCCGGGGGACTCGGCCGCGGATGTGACGGTTACGCCCGTGAATGCCGGCGGGCTCGCTGTGGACGGCGAGAAAGACGTTTATTACGGCGCGATCACCGCGACGAACGAAACTTTGAAGTCCGCGCTTTTTGACTCGACCGACCGGACTTACTATGCCGTCGATATCACCAAGACTCAGGATGCTGAAAGTGGCGGAGCCTATCCGAACCGACTTCTCTTTGACGTCGTTTCGACTGGCGCGAAAAGCGACGGCAAGCAATTGCTGTTGACCATCAGCATTGACGGCAATTCCGACGCCAAGGCGATTCCAATTTCGTCCGTGGGCGATGGTAACGTTGCCTGTGATTCAAACCTTTGCCAGGATGAAAAAGCGATCGCCGGCTTTTCGGGCACACGTTTTTACGCAGTGAAGTACACGCCCGGAACACGTCTTCGGGTCGGGATTTACCCGGCGGAAGCTTGCCTGTCTTACGACGTGGAGTTTGGCACGGCAACGGGTTGTTCCGGTTCCAATGTCGAAGCGCCAGCGGCGGCTCCTGGAGGAGAAGCAACTGAGCTTCTGCTGACGTTCTCGTTTGCTACCGCCGACACGCCAACCGGGCCGGCGACGGGTACGGCGCAGGAACCGACTGATGTGACGCTTCATTTTCAGGTGGATCGGCCCAAGTTCGTATGCGCGGATCTTTCGAATGTCTATTTTCCTGGCGACGGTGAAATCGCACTTCAAACGGACGGGTTCGGCATCGTCACCGAGAATGCTTCGGCCCTTTCGGGCCGCGCGCCGGCAACTACTTTGCTGGTCCTCGGGAACGATGGCGCTGCGCCGGATCTTACTTCGACCTTCGCGACTGGGAACAAGATCCTGGCGCGCCTTCCTCTCGGCGGTGAGCGAGCAGTGACCGGTTTTGACAATGCAACAGCTTCTGGTGAGCATGAATACGATGTTTCGTTCATGATGCGGGATGCGAGCGGAATGCTTGCTGTCGCTGATTACTCGTCCTGTAAACTGGAGAATCTCCAGACTTCAGGAATCGACAGTTTCCTGAAAAATGGAAATTGCTTCATTGCGACTGCGGCGTTTCGAACGGGAGACGCGGCGCCTGTCCGGTTGCTCCGCGAATTCCGCGACCGCGTCTTGTTGCGTTTTCCGGCAGGACGCGCATTTGTCCGTGCTTACTATCGCCACTCTCCTGATGCGGCAAAATGGCTTCAGGATCATCCGTTGTTTCGGGGACCGGTTCTGCTCGCGTTAACGCCTCTTGAGCTCGTGGCTTGGCTTCTGCTCCATCCGCTCGCGTTCGCGCTTCTGCTGGGTGGTGCCGCTTTTTCGGGTGGAGCGCTTGCGTGCGAAATTCGGAGAAAGGCCTTGTGAGAAAGCGAATGCTCTTCCATGCGGCTTTCTTGTTTTGTTTGAGCGCGCCGGCTTACGCTGAAACAGGATCCATTCAGCCGTATATCGATCAGTTGAAGAAAGACATGCCGCCTTCTGAGGGGAAGCGTGAGGGATCATTCATTGAATCGGTCCGGCAGAAGCTTCCGTCCGAGCCTTCGGGAAGTTACATCGATCATCTCAAGTCCAATTTCGAGCAGGCACCCGAAAGGAAAAGCGCGATTGAAAAAGAACGCGCGCGGCAGTCTGCCGAGGGAAAAAATCAGACGAGCGGGCCGATTGAAAAGCTGAAGACCGGCAAATCGGAACTCGAGTTGCGACGTCCCGGCGAAATCGGAAATGCGATGGGTTTCCGTATCGGGGCCACGCTGACCCGCGACATTACGGCCACGAACGGCGCAGGAGCAAAGAACTATTCGGACATTTACGGCGGCGACCGTGTTCCCGAGATCAGCCTGTTCTACGAGTTCCAGCCGTTTCATAGCGAATGGTTCGGAAATGTAGGTTTTTTCGGGAACATGGGCGTGGGGTTCGACTCGGGCAAGGGGACCTTTCAGTACCAGCCCCCCAACGCGGGTGGCGGAGCAGCGTTCACGGCCGAGTCTCGGACGCGTTTTAAATTCTTTTACGCACCGGTGGTGGCCGGGATGAATTATCGCTTCAATCTGTTCAGGATCGTCAGGCCTTTTGTCATGGCGGGGCCTGCGCTTATTCCGTACTGGGAGACACGGGACGACTCGAAACCCGGTGTTAAAGGATTTTCGCGAGGACTCTATGTTTCGGCTGGAGCGTCGCTGCTGCTGGACTTTGTCAATCGTGCCTCCGCATGGGATCTTTATGAAGCTCACGGGGTAAAACACTATTATCTGACAGTGGATTACAGTCGCCTCACCACGTCCGTCGGGGATGTGCTGTTCAATGTGAATGGCTTCAGTGCCGGCTTCACCTTTGAGTTTTGAATGTGGAAATACGTCGCCGTTGTTTCTTACGTTGGGACGGATTTCTGTGGCTGGCAACGCCAGAAAACTCCTGCATCCGGCGGCGCACCCAGTGTCCAGGCCACGCTTGAACAGGCTCTGTCGAAGATAACGGGGGAGCATCCGTCGATTGTCGGGAGTGGTCGCACGGATTCCGGCGTTCATGCCCTGGCGCAAGTCGCACATTTCGTTCTGAAGGAGAAAGAGTGGTCGCCACGAGTCCTGATGCAAGGCCTCAACTCGCTTCTGTCGCGACCGGGACCGGTCCGAATACAGATTCGCAGCTTGAAAGGCGTTCCCATTGATTTTCATGCCCAGCGGAGCGCCACAAAGAAACAGTACAGTTATTATTTTCAGCAGGGGCCCTGCGCGCTCCCGCATCTGGAGCCTGTGAGCTGGTGGATTCGCAAGAGCCTGAATATTCCTGCCATGCAGGAGGCTGTGTCTATTTTGATCGGAGAGCACGACTTCAAACCTTTCCAGGCGTCCGGCGCGAGACCCGGTCCCACGGTGCGGCGCATCTTGGAGGCGGAGGTCTCGTTCGAATCCCTCAGTTTTCCAGGCCGTAGTCTGACACCGGACTGGAGCGGGGAAGTCGGGTTTGTCCGTGTCAGAGTCCTGGGGACGGGTTTTTTAAAGCAAATGGTTCGCGGCATCGCCGGAACGTTGTTGCAGGTGGGCGATGGACGGCGTGAGGCCAGCTGTATGCAGACTATTCTGGATTCCGGAAGGCGGGATCTGGTTGGACCGACTGCGCCAGCCCGGGCCCTTTGGCTGGAGCGTGTCTGGTACCCTCCAGAATTTGAAATCGGCTAGGCTTTCTCGAGGTAACCAATTGACAGCTCCGGCTTTCCTCGTCTAGAACCGTTCCACTATGGAATTTAAGATCGAGATGGAGAAGCCTTCCAATATCACCCGTAAGTTCACGGTCCGTGTGCCCGCTCAAGTCGTGGCCAATCGCTTCCAGCGAGGACTTGTTGAAATTCAAAAGACCGCGAATTTGAAAGGTTTTCGACCGGGCCAGGCGCCGATCTCGATGATTCAGAAACATTTCGGTGAAGACGTTCGGCATCGCGTCTATCACAGTTTGATTGATGAGTCCTATCGCGAAGCCTTGAAAGAAAATCAGGTTCGCGCTGTTGGCAGCCCGAAGATTGAGTCCCCCGAACACAAGACGGGTGAGGGAGCTCACGATCATGCCATCAGCGAAGACAAGGAATTCACTTACACCGCTACGGTCGAAGTGCTTCCTGAAATCGATGTGAAGGGCTACACCGGCGTTTCGCTGACCAAAACCAAAATCGAAGTGAAGGATGAAGAGGTTTCGAAGATCCTTGAGAACATCCGCAACTCCCAAGCTGAGTTGATTCCCGCCGCAGGCGGCCTTGTCGGCGCTGATGGCAAACAGTCTTCTCGTCCTGTGCGCACGAGTGATCATGTGGATCTGAACTTCGCAGGCGGACTGGTCACGGAAAGCGGTTTGGACGAGCGTCCCGGCATGAAGGGAAGCCGCGTGCTGGAGATCGGTTCCAATACGATGATCCCCGGTTTCGAGGATGAAGTGGTCGGAATGCGTTCGGGCGAGACCAAAACCTTCCGCGTTCGTTTCCCGAAGGATTACCACGACAAGGATTTCAACGATAAGGAAGCGGAGTTCACGGTCACCGTGAACGAAGTGAAAGAAAAGAAACTTCCTGAGCTCAACGATGAGCTTGCGAAACAGATGGGTTACGAAAATGTGCAGGATCTTCAGGTCAAGATCCGCGAGCACCTCCTGAAAGATGAAACCGAGCAGGTTGAAGGCAAGCTTCGCAGCGACCTGATCCAAGCCATCATCGAGAAGAATGCGTTTGAAGTTCCGGTGTCCCTGATTGAAGCACAGACGCGTGCGCTGGCTCAGGACTGGGCGGGAGAGCTGAAACGCCAGGGCGTCGACGATGCCACGATCCAGCAGGCGGTTGGCAAAGAGCTCGAAAACATCCGCAAACGCGCCGAAGGTCAGGTTCGCGCCAGTCTTCTGCTTGAATCCATTGCGCAAAAGGAAAAGATCGAAGTTTCTGAAAAGGATTTCGAAGAAGAGCTCGAGAAATCAGCGGGCTCAATGCAGGTTGAGCCGCAGAAGCTTCGTGAGTTCTACGCCAAGGATCCGGGCAGGAAAGAAGATTTTATGTTCCGGATGCGGCAGGACCGCGTCGTGAAATTCCTGCTCGATGCCGCCAAAATCAAGGTTAAGTCCTGATTTCTGAGCTGTTCGGGTTTCATGAACTCCACTCCGTAGCGGTAGAGTACCGTGTCGGAGTGGCCAAAAACCTCGATGATGTTTTCTTTTCGGCTCACCCTTCCAACGAGGCTGAACCCGAGATTCATTTCATCGCTGTTCACGACTAGCCGGATCCACCGGCGGTGTTCGATGGATTCGAACGTCTTGAGAAGGCATCCTCCCTGGGAAATGTTCGTGATGTAGCCGGATTTAGATCCAGTCCTTTCCGAGAAAAGATCCCAGGTTGCTCTTTGTACCAAGTCGAAGCGTTCAAATTGTCTGAGCTGTGCCATGATCTCCTCCCGAGCGCGGTGTGGGATCCGGACCAGAGCAGAAAATATGCCACGCTTGCTTGCGTCTAATTCGTTTTCAGCCGATTACGAGCGAGAAGGCTCGTGCAAAGATGTGCAGCTCGCAATCCTGTAAAATTCCGTCTAGTTGTGCTGCTGCAGCGGCCTACTACCGGTAGGGTTGCTTAACTCGATATGCATTCTCGGGCTTGCGAGTGAAACTCCGATGCGCTGGAGTCCCGCCAGCACGGATTGGATCACTCGGTCCGCGATGATGTATTGGGTTGCGTAATCGTCGATGAAATAGATCAGGCGAAATTCAATCCAGGATTCCGCAAGCTCACTCACCATCGCAAGCGGCAGGGGTTCCTTGCGAACGCCAGCAGTTGCGAGTGCGGACAAAACCATGGCTTGCTTTGCGGCGTCCACCGGGGATCCGTAGGGCAAACGGAATGTCTGGCGCCGGACGAACGGGCGTTCCCGCGCTGCGAAGTTGGATACTTGCGCCTGGCCCACGATCCTATTCGGGATTGTGACAAGTTCCTCGCCAAAGGCCAGAAGCACCGTCGCACGCCAGGAGACTTCCCGGACTTCGCCGATCCACTTTTGGCCCTCATGTTGAATTTCAACCCAGTCCCCGATCTCAAACGGTTTATCGAACTGAAGCGCAATGCCCGCGAACAGATTTCCCAGGGTGTCCTGGAGCGCCAGGCCGAGGACCAGGGAGAGGATCGCGGATGTTGCGAGGAGAGGGGTCAGTCGAACGCCAAAGACATCGGTTGCAATCCAGCCGGACAGGACCAAGGAGAGAACGAGCGTGAAAAGGTTCACGATCAAAAGAGGGACGCCTACCCGCATATGACTGAGGAAGAGGTATTCGAATAGAAGGATCCGTGAAACCTTCACGAAAATAATCGTGCCCGACGCAATCGCAGCGAACCCAACGTACGCGGCGATTCTGGGGCTGGCCCCTGAATGGGGGAAGATCGTTTTCGTGATGAGTGCCTGGTAAATCCCGAACAGAATGAGCCCGCCCAGAAGGTGAAATACGAGATTTTTTCCAAGGTTGTTCAAGCGAGCGTGTCTCTCTTTTGACACGTTGCGTAAAAATAACTTGTAAATAGCCCACGCGCCAAGGCTCAGCCCTAGCAACAGAATGGCAGGCTCAATCTCCGCAATTTCCTGAACCCTGGCAAGCGGGATCCATGACTGGGTGGAGCTCATGACTGCTCAGGGCGAGTCAGGCGGTCTTCCAGTTCCTCGAGAAGACGGCGTACGCTCTCGGTATAAGTCTTCAGCTTGTCCAGGCCTTCGCCGGCTTTCCATTTGAAGCCGGGGACGGACACGCCTTTTTTGCTGCATTTGTATTCGAAAGGTTTGATGTCCCGAGCGGGTTTTGCCAGGGCCTTCGGGGCCGATGCCGGGCGGTTCTCAATGCCCAGGATCTCTTCTTTTCCCGAAGCCTCTTCAATCAGCTCGGCATGCTTCTCGACCGGGGTAGTAAGGAGGTCGCGAAGGAGTGCGCGATTCTTCAGGCCGCGATCCAGAAGGAGTTGTTTCGTTTCCTGCGGCAGGCGCGTGAACCCGATGCACTCGGTAATTCGGGATTTCGGTTTGCCAAACGCTTTCGCGATCGCTTCGTAGCTCGTATAAGACTGAGCTTCCAGGAGCGAAAGATAGCCTTCGCCTTCTTCAATGGGATGCAGGTCCACGCGGTCCAGGTTTTCGCGAAGAGCGATTTCATGGGTTGCTTTGTCGTTTGTCGAAAGAACCCGGGCAGGGATGCGTTCCATTCCCGCTTTCTTTGCGGCGCGCAGGCGGCGTTCGCCGGCGATCACTTTATAACGATCGCCATCCTGAACCACCAGGATGGGTTGAAGCACGCCGTGCTCCTGAACGGAATGTGCCAAAGCCGCGATTTCCGAATCATCGAAATGGACGCGTACCTGGAGCTCCGAGGGGTCAACCTTGTCCACGGGGACGAAGTTCACCAGAAAAGTCGTCAGGTTCTTAAGGTGGGTATGAGTGGCGCCAGCTGAAGTCCGAGCGGTGGAATAAAGCTGTTTCAGGTAACCACTGCCTTCGCGAGTCTTGATCTTGGTTTCTTCCATGATTGCGATCCTTTTTTTCCGGCTTAGTTGAAGAGCAGTTCTTCGGTCATGGCCTGAATGTCCGTTGAGCCACTTCCTTTGGCATTGACATCAAAGACCGTTGTACGACGCTTGGTCGCTTCGTTCAGGTCGGCGCTGCGATTGACCACGGCGCGAGTACAGTTCTCCGAGAATTGCGCGCGGAGTTCACCTAGCACTTCCTGGCTGATGACTTCGCGGTTGTCGTACATGTTGGGGATGATTTTCACCTCGAGCTGCTTGCGGAATTCACGTTCCATCTGTTCGATAGTCGTCATCACCAGAGACATTCCGTGGAACGAGAGTGGGTTCGTCGCACAGACCACGTTCACAAGATCAGACGCTACGAGCATGGACCCGTTCAGGATCGACGCAGCCGGGTTGGTATCAGCAACGATCAAGTCGTAGTGCTCGGCAACTCGCGCAACCGCTTCCGAGAGACGATACTCGCGTCGAGTCTTGTTGTTCAGCGGAATTTCAATATTGCAAAGACCCAGGTTGGCGGGAATCAGATCAAGCCCCGGGCCGACGTTCATGATGGCGTTCTCGATCGGGAGATCATTGATGAGGACGTCATAGATGGTGGCATGTTCATGCGCGTCGAGTACGTCGAGGTTCACGCTCAGGTGGCCTTGTCCGTCCAGATCGATCGCAAGGACATTCAGTCCGAGCATCGAGGCGCGCATCACATATTGGGCGGTCAGCGTGGATTTGCCGGTTCCGCCTTTCACGTTGTAGAACATCTGAACTTTATGCTTGGGAAGCTCAGGGCTGAACCCCAGTTTGTTGATGACCGGGCCAGCCGCTTCGGCCCCCGTCGGGGTTTCCATCCGGTCGCCGTGGCGACCGATGCGCAGGTTGCGGAAGTAGGCCTGCATGTCTTCAAGCGTGATCATCTTGCGATCGACGTTTCCGACTTTGCGGCGAACGGTCTTCAACAGGCCTTCATTTTCGAGCAGTGAAATCTGATCACGGCTGATTTTGGCTGCGGTTGCGAACTCGGCAGGTGTAAAGCAAAGATCCCGAAATGAAGCCATCGTACCCTCCAATGGTTGGCTAACTTCATGTTTGTGGCAGGCCGAAAGCCGTCGCCACGAACACTCAAACATTTGCGGCAGGCCGGAGGCCGTTGCCGCGAACATTAAAACGAATTCTATGCTGTCAAAATTCTCGCGCAAGAAAAATGACGGTCGATGACTAATTAAATTCGGTCGCCGCGGCGACCGGAATGAGCAAACACCCGAAGGGCCGTTGTCATAAACCTGTAGTTTGTGACAGGCCCCGAAGGGCCGTTGTCATAAACCTGTAAAGTTCGCCGCGGCGACCGATTAAGAGCTCGCGCTTTGATAGCGACGAAGTCCCTTTCGCCAGAGAATGGTGTTCAGGCCCAGGAATCCCAGCATCACGAAGGCAAGCGCGAAGTATTCCCAGGTTTGCAGACCATAGAGCAGGGCGCGCGCAGGAACGCTCCCGATAAAGGCGAAAGGGAGCACGGTGGGAATGAGATATCGGATCATGCCGGGATAAATGGCATCGGGCTTCGTCGCAAAGGCAAAGAACTGGTAGTAGAGGCGAACCAGGGCCCAGTTCCGATCGGTCCAGAAAATCCACACAGCAAATGCAAACCGCAGAAGAATGGCCGCGCACAAGCCCACTAGAAGCCAGAAGACCAGTAGAAGCCACTTCCACCCACCGGGAAATCCAGCCGGGGCGGCATAATGAAACGCGATAAACAGGCCCATGAAGAAATTGAAGAGTGCGGTGAGGTTCATCCAGCGCGAAAGGATCAGAAAAAGCGGGTGGATGGGCTTCGTGAGCAGGATGTCGAGGTCTCCCTTATTCACAAGGTCCGAGAAATTGAAAAAATTTCTCTGAAAGAAAGTAGTGAAAAGGGCGTCCGAGGCAAAAAAGATCCCAAGAAAGAAGAAGACCTGGGATTGTGTCCACCCGGCGATGACGGGCACGTTCGCATAGATCACTGAAAAGAGGGTCACCTCAGTCGCGATCCAGACCAGATCCACAATGATCGAGGTCAGAAAGTTTGTGCGATAGACGGCCTCACGAACGAAGTTATTCTTGAGTTGAACGCGGTAGATCTCAAAATATCTGGCCAACGGGCTGGAAAGACGTTCTGTCATTCACCCTCCCAAGCTCAAATACCGGCGAATGCCGATTTTCCAGGTCATCCGGATCAAAAACCAAAGACCCAGCATCCAAATCAGGGCGATTCCCAGATGGTGCAGAAATTCAAGATGCGTCCATCGCCCAAGTGCGTATTGAGTGGGTCCGAAGACATAGAGATAAAAAGGAGTCGATTCCCAGATCCAGCGCATCGAGGCGGGGAAAAGATTCAAGGGAAGCAGTTCTCCTGAAAGAATGCTCACCACGAGGTTTTTAACCATCAGCATGCTGTAAGCGTCTTCCCAGTAAAATCCCATGGTCGAGAGGACGGCTCCTATCTGGTAATGGATGACGTTTCCCATGACGGCCATCACCATGGCTCCACAAACGCGCACGGGCGAAGCTCCGCCGAGCCAGAGGGACAGTATCAACCCGAGAATCAGTGATAAACCGGCGATCAGGAATCGCGGAGCGGCTCCGCGCAGGTAAATGAACTCCACCACGCTCACGGGCCGAAGCAGGTAATTGCTCAATGTTCCTGTGCGGATCATTTCTCCGAGTTCAAAGTCCTGGTCACCGCCTCGGACCTGGCTGAAAAGGACGCTGACAATCGTGTAATGGATCATGTCCGTGAAAGTCATGCCGGCGACTTCCGTGGCTCCCCCCAAGGTAAAGAGCGCATGCCAGAACACGAGTTGAATCGCCGCGGGAACAATTGCGGAGCCAACGATGTCCGAAAAGAATTCGACCCGGTATGCCGTGGCGTCTCGAAAACCGTTTTTCAGCGTCGCCGCCCGCCAGTCGAGCGCAGTGTTCATGGCCGGGAATCTCCCTGAATTCGGTCCTGCTCATACAGGCGTTGAATCACGGCCTCGAGTGTTTGCTCTTCCAGGCCCATGTCAACGACCTGAAATCTGGCGAAGAGGCGTTGCAGGATCGGAACAATCTGACCTTGGCGAACGCTCAGGTGAGCTGCAAGAGATTCGGCCTCTGTTCCATGCGTGAAATGAATCTGCTCTTTGGGGATCCCGGCACATTCGCTGAGTTCGTCCAGTGAGGGGCGCTGCAGAAATCGAATTCGCAGGCGGCGTTCTTCTTTTCCGGTCAGGCCGGTGGGCTCACCGTCATAGATCAGCTCACCCGATCGAAGAATCAGAACGCGTGAGCAGAGGCGTTCGATATCCTCCATGTTGTGGCTTGTCAGGATGATCGTCGCCTTTTCTCGGAGATTGAACTCGCGTAGAAACTCGCGAAGCTTGTGGGCAGCGAGGACATCGAGTCCGATCGTCGGCTCATCCAGGAAGATCACCTTGGGCCAATGGAGGAGCGCTCCGATCAGTTCCATTTTCATCCGTTCGCCGAGCGAGAGACGGCGAATCTGGGTATGGAGATGACGCTTGACGTCAAGTAGCTCGGCCAAAAGTTCGAGTCGTTCCCGGTAAATCGGAAGAGGAACTTCGTAAATGGCGCGCAGGAGGTCGAATGCATCGACGGCTGGCAGGTCCCACCAGAGCTGGGCCTTCTGGCCCATGACCAGCGCGATCTGGTGTCGAAACTCAATGGATCGTAGGAAAGGCTCGTACCCGAGGACTCTGGCTTCGCCGGCCGTCGGAGGGATCAGGCCGGAGAGGATCTTCAGCAAGGTGGTTTTGCCTGCGCCGTTTGCGCCGATCAGACCATTGAATGATCCGGGCTCAATGCTGAAGCTGACTTTCTTGAGCGCTTCGTGAACTGTTTTCTCGGGGCGGAAAAGGAGCCCAAGGGCTCCTCTGAATCCCGGTTTCTTCTGGACAGACTGGAAACTCCTGCTGACCTCCCGCACCTCAATGACGGGTGCGGAGGTGGAATCAGAGAGCTTCGTCATCGAGAAGAGCTGAGCGATCTGTCGCCTTCCGTTGAATCAGTCTGCGGACACCTGGCAGGGATTTGCCAGTCAGGCCATCGACGTATCCATTATAACGTGTGCTGATCCTTGCTTCGCCGACTCCCTTGGGATCCAGGACGCGCCGAGCAAAGTCCGCTTGAACCGGGAACGCCGTAATCAGCTGGGCGTTGTGAGAGAAGGGATCGACGACGGTGTAGATGAGCAAATGAGAGTTGGCTTTCGGATTGCCGGGCTTCCTGAGAAAGGGAACCAGGTCCGTATAAATTTTGACGGTCCGGGTCTTGCCGTTCTCGTTCGGGACTTCAACGCGTTCAAGCAGGCGAGAGGGCTCGAGCTGCTCAAAGCGAAAGTTGCGAATCGCACGAGCCGCATCACGGGATGTGCGATGAATCACCTCGCGTTCGATGGCCTCGGAGCGAAAGGCAATCTTTCCGATGAAGGAGGTGATGTTCAAGAGCAGGGTTCCTTCATTCGTATTCGGACCCAGAACACCGGCCGGGAGATTGAACCCGCGTTCGATCTCGCCCTGAACCCAGCGCGCTCGTTTGAATCCGAAGGGCGTTTTGAGGTTGCTGAAAAGGTAGCCATAGGTGTGTTCCATTCCGGCATGTACGAGATGGCCGGCATTTTCGTGGACGGGTATCTCAATCGCCTGCCCGATGGTCTGAAGAATGGCTGGGTGAAGAATCTGACCCTTGGCGCCTTCATCGAAGTTGATGCTGCGGCCCCAGAGATTTTTCAGGTCGGGACGTTTTGCGTCCGCCTTCATCTGAGCCACGAGACCCGGAACGAGTGACTCGAAGAGGGAAGAAAGTTGTTGGGCGTCCTGGTGCTCTGAGGCAGCGACCATGGCGCGAGTCACTCCGGCCCAGGGGCAATCCTCAGCTCTCTCTCCGTTTTGAGGGCATGAAAACGGGGGGGCTTGCACGGGGGCTGCCGACGCCGGAAGGGCAATCAAGGTGATCAGGCCAATGAGGGTTCTCAGGACTTTTCTACGCATGGGATTCCCTTTCGCTTACGATTTGACCCGCGATTTAACACGCAGAGGTCAAAGCAGCAAGAAAAGGGCGTGTTGCGCTGTGTTATTTCCTCGAGGGCAGTCGTTCCAGCGCAAACGTTGTTCATTCCACTTGTACTACCCGTTTGTACTGAGTTATGCGTGCGCGAGCCGCCCGGTAGGGTAGGAGGAAACATGCAAGCCAGGGTTAACATTATACTGCTGATTTTTGGAGGGCTGGTTCTGGCCCTCGCCGGGTGCAAGAGCCAGGTCAGCTCCTGTGAGCTCAGCGTTGGGGAACACAAGACTTTGGCTGAAAAACCTGCGCTCATTTCCTCTGCGTTCACCGTGGATCTGGTTTGCAAGGACCGCTCAGGTAAGGTCCTCCTCAATGAGCCTGCGTTGGATCTGCACGAAACCGATTTCAAGCTTTTCGAGAACGGTGCCCCGGTATCGCCTTACGAAAGCAGACATTCGTTCTTCAACTCCCCTCAGAGGTTCCGTTACAACACGCTTCTTCTTCTTGATCTGAGCGGAAGTGTGCATGCATCGGATCTTGGCGTCTTGAAGGCTGCCGCCGATTCATTCATCCGGACGCTCATCGCGAGCGACCCCGCCCATCACCATGTTGCGCTTTATGCGTTTGATGGGCGCCCGCAGATCCATCAGATCGCGGATTTTTCCAACCAGCCGGATTCCCTGACGGAACTTCTGAACGCGATTCAGTGCCCGGGTCCCTATTGCAGGGATGAGTCCACCAATTTGAATGGAGCGATTATCAATGGGCTTGGAATTCTGGAGATGACGGCGGACCAGCACCTGATTCCGATTCAGGTGGAACACCTCGTTGTGTTCACGGACGGTACGGACCGGTCAGGTTTCTTCTCCGATCAGGATGTCCGGACGATGCTGCGGCAGGTTCCGGATCATACCTATCTTTATACTGTCGGCCTGGGTGCCGAGATTGATCAGGCAGCGCTTCGTGCGATCGGAAGGGATGGCGCTGAGATGGCTTATGAGACCTCCCAGCTCATGGACGGGTTTACGAAAATTGCGAAGCGGATTGAGCGTCAGAGCAAACGTTATTACCGCTTGAATTATTGCTCGCCTCGGCGCAGTGGGCAACATCGTCTCAGGATCGATGTTTCGCGCCAGATCGAGTTCGGCGGGAAGAAGCTTCAGGCTTCCGGGTCTTTTGAGACCGGATTTGATGCGAGCGGATTCCAGAGCGGGTGTGCGCTCGAGAGCGCGGAACGGCGGGGTGAATTATGAAAAGCTGGGTTATCGCAGTCCTGGCGATCGCTACTTCCTGGAATGCGGTCGCGCTTGGTGCCAGTTCCTGGACCGAGCCGTCGGCGTTGAATAAACTCGAAGGAATTTTCTGGTCCTGGCGCTGCATTCCCTCCGAGAGTCACGGTATTTTTCAGGCCCGCGTTCACAATCGGCGTTCAGAGGCGCTTTCGCAATATTTCTTCGCGCTCGCATTGGACGGCGCCTCTTCCCCTGCTTCGGATTCCTGGACCCAGGTCAGTATCCAGCCTTATGAGTGGGCCTATGTCGGTGCAATCCGGATAAGCTCGTGTTCGGAGTCCGCCTTCATCTGGTACGCGCCGGCACAATAGTATCAGCTATTTGCACGGAATTGCGTCCGTATGACTGGATAATTTCCGGACCCATATATTCATGTCTTCATAAGCGCCGTAAATGTCGCAGTTGTTCACGAGTCGGCCCATGAATTCATAGCGCAGGTGATAGAAGACGCTGTTCATGCCGAAGCTTCTGGCTCGCGCCATGGTATATGCACAGACGTACTTTTTGCTTTCCAGCGTTCTTTCGAGATGCGCAAGTATGTGTGACATCAGCCCGAGGCCGCGCATTCCGGAGAGGGTGGCGCAGTCCGTCAGTTCGGCAGCCCTGTTCGCAGGATAAAGCTCCGCGCTCGCTGCTGCCGCGATCACATCGCCTTGAGCGCAAACCGCGAAAAGACTTTCCTTCTGGAAAATAGTTTCGAGATAACTTTGATGAATGAGTGGCGAGGGATAGCTCTCGAAAATCGTTTTATAGAGTTCAAGAAGTTGGGGAATGTCCTCCCGGCGAGCGAGGCGGACTATAAAACCATCGGGCAGGGGTTTTCGAGCGCTCGACTGCTCCTGACTCATCAGCTTTTCGATCAGCAGGATCTCGTCCATCAGGTTTTGTGACGTAAGTCGTTCCTGAGATCGGAACTTGCTGACCACGAAGGCGTCTTCGCCGTTGTGATAATACTTGAGTACGGCCTCGAGCACGTACCCGAATTTCAGAAACTCTTCCCAGTCCTCATGACGGGCCATGCAGATGATTTTGTCAAACCCGTTGGCTTCGGTAATCCAGCGCACCTTCAAGATGAAAGCGGTGAAATCCGTTACGAGGTAATTGGATATTTTAATCCGCTGATTGTAGACATCGATGAAAAGCGTGGCCTCGTAGCCAGGCCCGCTGAGCTGATGTTCGAGTCCATAAACAAGCCCGACCGCTTTAACGACCTGGCCTTCGTCCAGCGTCAGCTCCGCCAGACCCAGTGAGCTGCGTTCCTTGCTTGGGACGGGTTTAATATCAGCGATCAGTTCCTTGCCGTCATGTTTCTTAAATTTCATGCTCGTCGTGAGTATACCTATTCCGTCCTACAGGTCCACTCACTGCGACCGATTCGTCATTGAGGCGGACGGCCTGGTCTGTGCGTGAGACCGGAAACTAGTTTGAATATTCAAATCTGGAAAAAGCCCGGAGACGCTGCTACTGCTGAAAATTCAGTGTTTCACCAAATATCCAAAGAAAAAATTTCGGCCTGGCTCGACGATCATCTTCGCCGCTCGGAGTCCTTGCACACAGTCCCGTTCATGGTGGCAGCGCTCATTGCGGGAACGGCAGCGGTTCTTTATGCCGAAGGTTTCCGGTATGCTGCGAACCTTTCCGCCCACTGGTTTCAGAAATTTCCCTATTGGTTTCTTGTCTTCACGCCGTTTTGTTTTCTGGTCGGCTTTTGGATCGTTCATTTCTTTTCTTCTGAGGCCTCAGGCAGCGGCATTCCGCAGGTGATGGCGGCAAATGAAATGGATCACGGGGCGGATACGCCGAAGATTCACGCCCTGCTGAGCCTCAAAACAGCCTTAGTAAAGGTTATCAGCTCGCTCTTTTGTATTCTGGGCGGAGGGGCGATTGGAAGGGAAGGTCCCACGATCCAGATCGCAGCCTCGATATTCCATTTCGTGGGAAAAAGGTTTCAGCGGTTCTGGCCGCAGAAGCTGAATCATCATGCATTGATTGTATCCGGTGGAGCGGCAGGGATTTCAGCCGCTTTCAATACGCCGTTGGGCGGAATCGTGTATGCGATCGAGGAGCTGGCGTCCGAGCATTTCAATCATTTCCGCATGACCGTCATCCTGGCCGTCATCGTTGCGGGTTTGGTGGCACAGGCTATTTCCGGGCCTTATCTGTATCTGGGATTTCCCTTTTTACGGGGAGTCACGATCGCAATCATTCCGAGTGCTCTTCTCGTCGGTGCCGTTGCGGGGTTGGGTGGAGCGTTTTTCGGGAAGGTTCTCTTTGCGCTGGCCCGATGGCGCCGGGGAATCAGCGGTTTCTGGCGACTGTCGTTTATTACCCTTGGCTTGGGCTTTGCCTTTGCTGTCCTGAGTCTCGTGCTTACCAGAACAACCATGGGCCCTGGCACCGCGCTGATGGAAGAGCTTTTGTTTCGCAAAGGAGCCGTCGCTGATTTTGCCGAAGTCGGGGCGAGGTTTTTGGGGCCGCTGGTTTCTTATCTTTCAGGCGCCGCTGGAGGGATTTTTGCTCCTTCTTTGGCTGCGGGCGCGGCAATTGGGTCGAAGCTGGCATTTTTGGTTGGCTCGGAGCACGCCAATCTTCTCGTACTGCTTGGAATGATCGGTTTTCTTACCGGGGTGACCCGTGCACCGCTGACGGCTTTTGTGCTCGTGCTTGAAATGACGGATCGGCATTCCGCGATTTTTCCGATGATGCTCAGTGCTCTGACGGCATACGGGTTGGCTAGGCTTGTGGATTCAAGATCCTTCTATGAACACATGAAAGAGTTGTATTTGAAGTAGGCGCCGCAGAGCGTCACAATTGAGTTGACTTTATGCGTTATGAGCTAGTAGACCCTCTCCATTACCGCTCTGAAGGAGAGTTGAATGCGTCTATCGGCGATAGTGCTTTTGGTTACCGGGTTATGGGCTGCCTCCGCGAGTGCTAACTCCGTCGAGCGAAAGTTCGTATGTGAGCTCACGCGGATTCCAACTCAGGTTTTCACCTTTTCTGTCAAAGGTCTTGGAACTGAGGGCGTTGAGCTTGCTCCGCAAAATTCTCCTAAAGCTGAAGGGCCCGTATTTACGAGGTCCAGAAACACCACGCTTCGACTGCTGGTGGAAACGCTGAACGGACAGGGTGGTGATCCCCGGACCATCAGAAAAGGGCTGCATCTGTTCGGTGATGACGTCGGATGCAATTTCGCGGACCTCGTTCTTTACAAGAACTCGGGCTACAGGCTCGGCTATCTCAGCGCGCGATATGTTTGCGGCGGTAATCCAAACGAATCTTTTTACAGCACTGTCAGATGTTCGGTTTCTCGTTGATTCGGGCTCAGGTCCGTTAGCGGTCACCTAAGAAACGAAGCA
>Ga0154382_191_pt1 | contig 29724 bp, 20 predicted proteins | sample RifGroB1_FD_105626 | JGI IMG/M metagenome (GOLD analysis project Ga0154382, IMG submission 105626) | Bdellovibrionales bacterium GWB1_55_8 | reverse complement strand
AACAGGCTTCCAAAATCCTTGATTTTTCCAAAATTCATTTGCGCTATAACGGTGAGTGGCTATCAAAACTCGAGTTTAAAGATGTATTAAAGCTCTGCCAATATTTCTCCTTGAATGACTTCATCAGCCGAGAACTAATTCGTAACCGACTGACCAAAGGTGATCGCGTTCGCCTCGCGCCTCCTGTTTCTTGCGGCGTTCTTTCAGCTTTTCGACGGGGTCCAGATCACCGGCTCGGGTGTTTTAAGAGGCTTCGGGAACACGCGCGCATCGATGTTTGCCAATCTCGTGGGCCATTGGGGACTGGGAATTCCGATAGGCGCCGCCCTCGCGTTTGGCGCCGGATGGGGTGTTTTTGGTCTTTGGGTGGGCCTTTCCATCGGGCTGATTTTTGTCGCCACTACTTTGACGCTGCTTTGGCGCTCACTCGTCAAATGACAGCAAATTGATATTGTTGACGTTTTAAGATGCATTCCATTCTGTCGCAAATGACTCGCCTGTCCAACGCAGGCCGTCACGTTTTCATAAAACTTTTTTCCATCATGTTCTCAGAGTCTTAAGAAAAACGGCCGATGAGCAAGGTAGGAAATTTAACCGGGAATGCTCGTATTTTTAGGTCTCGCAGTCGTGGTCCTCGCCGTATTTGGCGGGTTTGTTCTCGAAGGGGGCAAACTCCAGGTACTTCTGCAACCTGTCGAACTGCTCATCATCTTTGGCGCGGCGCTGGGTTCGTTACTGATTTCAGCTCCGATACCGTTGATCAAGTCCATCATTCAGCAAGCTCTCGGCTCTCCGAAAGACAAACAACAGTCGAAGGCACAATACACGGAACTTCTGCTGTTGCTTTATGAACTCTGCAAGACAGCGAAGATGAATCCGCTCTCGCTTGAACCGCACGTGGAAAGTCCTGAAACGAGCGAGATCTTCAAGCGCTATCCCGGTGTTCTCTCGAATCACCATGCGGTCGAATTCATCTGCGATACGCTGAAGGTCCAGATCAGTTCCTCGCTCTCTCCTTACGACCTCGAGGACCTGATGGATACGGACATTTCCGCCGCCCACGAAGAGGAACATCGCGCTCCGGCGACCGTTGCCCGAATCGGCGATGCAATGCCGGGCCTGGGCATCGTCGCAGCCGTGCTCGGTGTCGTGATCACGATGGGTAAGCTCACGCAAGGTAAGGAAGTGATCGGACACAGTGTCGCCGCCGCGCTTGTGGGAACATTCCTCGGCGTGCTCGGTTCTTACGGCTTCATGCAACCTCTGGCCGCGAAGATGGAGAACAATCTCGCTGAAGAGGCGCAGGTATTCCACGTCATCAAAGCCGCGCTCCTCGCATTTGCCAAGGATGCTCCACCCAAAGTATGCGTGGAATTCGCCCGGAGGCGCGTTGCCCCGGGGTCACGCCCGAGCTTTGAGGAAATCGATCAGGCCACCTCGTCGGGCGGTGCTGCCGCAAGGGCGGCCTAATGGCGGAAAAAGCAAAAGCCCCTATCATCATCCGGAAGAAGGTGATGGCCGGAGGACATGGCGCGCACGGGGGCGCATGGAAAGTGGCTTTCGCGGATTTCATGACCGCGCTGATGTGTTTCTTCCTCGTGATGTGGCTCATGGGATCTGACGATGAGACTCGTGCCGCGATCGCGCATTATTTTAACAATCCAAACACGCCGTACAAACAGGGGCGCGACCCTCAGTCTGAAATGGCACGTCCACTTGGAGACAGAAAAGATTCCGGCGACGCCATCCTCAAAGGGCTGAATGGATTGAATCCCGACGATCTGATCCAGAACCCCGTGCGCCCCGTGAATGACCAGCTTGAGACGCACAAGGAACTAGCGGATCTCGCGGCCGAACTGCTTGAAGGTCATATTTATGGCCTGGACGTGAATCTGGATTACGTGAAATTTTCAGTTCCTGAAGACCTGATTTTCGCCCCCGGTTCAAGCCGGCTCAAGGCGGAGGCCGGAAAGAACCTCGACAAACTGGGACAGCTCTTCCGCGGTTATCGCGGATACATCACGATTGAAGGCCACACGGACAACCCACCTTCGAGCCTGGGCGGCTTCGCGAATGCTTACGAATACTCCCTGGCGCGCGCAGTTGCGGTGATGAACTATTTCATCGAGCATCACTGGGCCCGTGAAGACCGTCTGATGCCCCTTGGCAGCGGCGGACGCCGCTCCGTGTCGCCAAACACCACGCGCGAAGGACGGAAAATGAACCGGCGCATTGAATTCACACTGAGTTACCAGAAGTCCCGCTGAAGTGGTAAAAGAGACTGGATGAAAGCACTTCTCCAGCACCTTTCCCGGAATCCAGAAATGTTTCTTTTTTCGCTAGTGTCGGGAGCGCTCCTCTCGGGCGCCATGGCAATGGCGCAGCCCGCGACAGAGGATTCTTCGTCGATCTGGATCGGGGAAATCCGCGGAACCATCAATCCCGCGAGCAGCAGTTATTTTCGTACAACGATCAAGAGAGCGGAGACCGCGAAAGCCGATGCGGTTGTTTTTGAACTGGATACGCCTGGCGGTTTGCTCACCAGCGTTCGCGAGATGGTTCAGGTTCTTGATCAAGCTTCCATTCCCGTGGTCATTTATGTCACGCCTGCTGGCGCCTCAGCGACGTCGGCGGGCGCGCTGCTGATGCTCGGAGCACATGTGACCGCGATGGCCCCCGGGACGAATATCGGAGCGGCCCATCCAGTCGGACCTCAGGGTGAGGATATCCAGGGTGCCATGGGCGAAAAAGTGACGAGCGATACCGCCGCGTTCGCAAGAAGTATCGCAAAGCAGAAAAACAGGAACGTGGAACTGGCGGAGGCGATTGTTTCCAAGAGCAGGAGTTTCACTGCTGAAGAGGCACTCAAGAACCGCCTGATCGAATTTGTCGCCCCGAGCGCTCCTGAACTCCTGAAACAACTTCACGGCCGGAAAGTCCAGGTAGGGGAAACCATCAGAACCATCCGCACCGAAGGTGCGAGCATTCAAAGACCGGAGATGACGATCGGGCAGAAACTGCTTCATCTGCTCGCAAATCCCAACATCGCAGGCCTTCTCATGACCATCGGCCTGATGTTGATTTACGTGGAAATTTCAAATCCTGGAATCACGATTGCCGGCGTACTTGGCGGCATCTGCCTGCTCGTCGCGTTCATGTCTTTCCAGCTTCTGCCGATTCGGACCGGAGGCCTGCTGCTACTTGCACTTGGCGCTATTCTCCTCGTCGCCGAGCTTGTTGTCGTCTCAGGGGGCGCACTGGCATTCGGAGGAATTCTTTCCTTTGTTCTCGGGCTCATCTGGGTGATCGACCCGTCCTCCACCTCAGCTCCCGTCAGTCAATACGTGTGGATTGCAGCGGGCCTGACTCTGGGCTCGCTTGTCGTCCTCATCGGAATCGCGGCCGCACGCATGAAACGGCTTACGCGAAAGACACTGGACTCCATCGGCGGCGGCGAAGTTTTGGGTCTTGCCGGCTATCACGGCACCGTGGAATTCGTGGATTCCTCCGGACACCGCGGCAAGGCCCTGATCCGAGGAGAACTCTGGGATTTCGAATGCAAAGACGCGGTTTCAGCCGGTGACAGCATCGAGGCGATCGAAACCGCCGGAATGCACGTCGTCGCCCGGAAGGTTCCCTAGACTACAGCCATTTGACCAGATCGAGCATCATGTCGATCGGGTGCGATTCATGGCACGCACGAGGAACAACACGAACGCCCACGGACTGCGCACCCGTCTGACCAAAGGCCAGTCGGGCTTCCCAGGTGGAATCCCGCCCGTCGTTCTCGTCAACCGTGCAAGTCATCGGGTACGTCTGAAAATGTGACCGCTCATCGACTTCAGATTCGTTCGAAAGCACCGTCTGAACCTGAATGTCCTGAGGCCGCAGATTCGGATGGCTCAAGCGGACTTTCATTTGCAGAGTCTGACCGAGATAGGTCGCCTCGCCTTCGAGTCCCTTCACATCAATATCCACGAACGAGATTCCGTTCCAGTGCTCCTGGAGCCGTTTCCGGGAAGCGCAAAGCCTGCGAACTTCCACGAAACGATCACTCGCCAGCTTCACGGCATACTCCTGGCCTGGGCGATAAAGATCCCGATCGTACTCCGATAACATCCGCTCCGTATTGAAATCAGGCGTGATCGTCGCAATCGACTCCTTCATCATCTGCGTCCATTGTTCGGGCACGCCGCCGCGCGCGCGGGCGGCAAAGCGCGGCAGAACTTCCCGCTCCAGGAGGGCATACAGATGCGAGCTGTCAAACGTGTCCTGAAATTCAGGAGACTGAGTCATCCGCTCGTCGCCGATCACCCAGCCGTTCTTTCCATTATGGGCCTCGGCCCACCAGCCGTCGGCGACGCTCAGGTTCAAACAACCATTCATGGCCGCCTTCATGCCTGAGGTTCCGGAAGCCTCGAGAGGACGCGTTGGATTGTTGATCCACAGATCAGAACCCGAAACAAGCATCTGCGCGACGTCGATCTCGTAGTTCTCAACAAAGAGAATGCGTCCTGAGAACTCCGGTTTTCTCGAAAGATCAATCACTTCGGAGATCAGGTTCTGCCCAAGTACGTCGGACGGATGTGCCTTTCCGGCGAAAAGGAACACTACCGGGAACTGCCCCGACAGGAGTTTCGTGAGACGTGCCGGATCCCTGAACAAAAGATTAGCCCGTTTGTAAGGGGCAAATCTCCGCGCAAACGTCGCAATGAAGGTGTCTTCGCTGAGGTTCGCAAGCGCCGTTGCAAGGTTCGCAGGATGCTCGCGTCTTTTTTCCCAACTTTCCCGGAGATGGTTCTTCAGCCAGTGAACCAGCTTCTTTTTCAGCTCCACATGAGTTCGCCATACGAGTTCCGGCTGGAGATTCCGGACTTTCGCGAAAAAGTCCTTGTCAGAGAGATGATCCCTCCAGTCCTCACCGAGTTCATTCGCGAATACGGCCTGCCACTCAGGCGCGATCCAGGTGCTGGCGTGCACCCCATTCGTGACGGAACCCACGGGAACTTCGCTCTCATGATACTGCGGCACCATGCTGTGGAACATTCTCCGCGATACACGTCCGTGAATCTTGCTGACGCCGTTCACGTAACTGCTGCCACGCAATGCGAGGAGCGTCATGGAGAAGTTGCCATCGCGACCGAGACTTCGTCCAAGCTCCTGGAGCCTGGAGAGATCCTCACCAATATGCTTGGCGAAGAGCTCCAGATAAGGCGCGACCATGGACTCCGGAAACTGATCATGTCCGGCGGCGACTGGCGTATGCGTGGTGAAACCCGTCGAGTGGCGAACGTATTCAAGCGCCTCCTCGAAACGAATTTTCTCACGCTCCATCAGTTGAATGATCCGGGCAATGACAAGAAACGCCGTATGCCCTTCATTCATATGGAAAACCTTCGGTCGGATTCCAATCTGTTCAAGCAGCTTAAACCCGCCGATTGCGAGAACAAACTCCTGCCTCAGTCGATGGTGCCGATCCCCGCCGTAGAGCCGGTCGGAAATGGAGCGATCCGTCGGATTGTTTTCCGCGATGTCAGTATCGAGAAGATAAAGATCCACTCGCCCGACTGCGACCCGCCAGGCCTGCATCCAGATCGGTCCGGACGGACTATCCACTGTGAAGCGCACGCGTTCGCCTTTGGAATCCAGAACGGGGCTGACAGGAAGCGTGCCGAATTCGTTGGTCTCGTAGACTGACTCCTGAGTTCCCTCAGGGGTGATTCGCTGCCTGAAGTAGCCGTAACGATACGCCAGGCCCAGCGCACACAAGGGAATGCCCAGATCACTTGCCGTTTTCAAGTGATCTCCGGCAAGGATTCCGAGACCGCCTGAATAGAGCTTCAACACATGGGAAAGACCGTACTCCATGCAGAAGTACGCCACTTCCGGAGATTTCTTCGCGCTCATGTAGTGCGAAAACCTCGAAAGAGTCATTTCGGTCCGCTCCGCATAACTTTTGGATTTCGCGACGCTCTCGAGAGTGGCGGGCTTGAGGCGCTCCAGGAACGTGAGCGGGTTACGACCGCTATTCGCCCAAAGCTCTTCATCCAATTCCGACAGAAGTTCAGTGACCTCGGGATTCCAGCTCCACCAAAGATTTTCATGGCTGAGCTTCCGCAATTTTTCCAGAACCGGCGGAAGCTTGTTTTGAACCGTGAACCGCCGGACGTGAGCCGACGCCCGCGAACTGTCAATGGGTTGCGTCCCTTGCGCCGCCGAGAACGCGCGGAAGCGATCATAGGTCGCCGATTGCATTCGACTTTGCGCCTGCGTAAGCGCCAGCTCGTGCGCCCTCCGGTAATTTTCCCCGAACTCGCTCCAGCGGGAACGCGACGCGGTCTGTAGAACCGCCTGTTTCAGACGGGCAAGTTCCTCAGGGGAAGAGCGCATGAACTCCTCAAACACATGCAGGAGCTCCTCGCGCGTGTCATCAAACGACGCGGTCTTGCGCTTGAGAACGTGAACGCCGGTTGCATTCCAATCACCGAACTGCCGGGCCCAGAGGCCATAACCCGCGAGATCACTGGAAACCGTGGGCACGCCGAGCGCGATGCTCTCCTGTGGCGTGTAACCCCAGGGTTCGTAGTAAGACGGGAAAACGCTGAGATCCGTGCCCGCAAGCAGCTGATAGTAGGTTTCCGGAATGAGCGGATCCTGTCCGTTCAGGTAAATCGGAATGAAAACGATATGAACCGGATCATCCTTGCCGTTTCGGAATCCAAGCGGCGCCATTCGGTTCATGATGGGATCGTGTTCCTCATCGCGCAGGCCATGGGTACTGTAGAAGTGCTCACCCGTCGGCTGTTTCTGCTGATAAGCGCTGAGGATCTTCGGACGAGGACCGGTGTGGCCCGCCGGAAACATGAAAAAATGAATGATGCGATCGGAACTGTCGCGACCAGACTCCTTCAGTTTGGAATTCAGCCGAGAAAGGGCTTCAAGCGTCAGGTCGACGCCTTTGTTGTGAAATTCGTACCGGCCAGCGCTCACGAAGAGCTTGGTCCTGTCGGAATAATACGTGTGCCCGGTGGTGAGGCTGGCGATCTGCAGAAGACGAGCCCGGGTTTTCGCCACGGAGGCCTCGGTCATAAGCGCGGGATCCGGAACTTCGTCGCCCAATGCATTGAGCAGAAGCACATCGGGCTTTTTCCGAAGCAACGCCTCGCACTCTTCGGCAGTGATCGCACTCACGGTCGTAAAACAGTCGGCCACCCTTGCTGAAATGCTCTCAAGAGAATGTTTCGCCGGAACGTTATACTGCTGCGCAAGGTACTCGGGCTGCAGCTGATCGCGATTCGCGAAGTCGTATTGGAACCGATGGGAGGACAGCGTGCGCCCCAGCATCGTCGCATGAGTCGTGAAAACAGTTCCGATCTCCGGAGCCTTGTCCTTCAGGTACAGGAGCGCACCGCAAGCAAGCCACTCGTGACAGTGGGCGACGGTTTGAATATTTCGGGGAAGGTAATGCGCGCCGAAAATTTTCTCGATGACAATGCCTGCTGCACGACCGAAAAGCACGGGCTCCACGTAATCGTGCCCGCCCAAAAGCGAGTTCAGGCCATATCGCTCCCAATATTCCGCAAGAATCCGGTCTTTCTGCTCGAAAAGAGCATCAAACCGGAGCAGCAGGGCCTTGGGTTCGCCGGGGATCAGCCATCTGCCCATACGGCATTGGACATTCAGGCCCGAGATAGTTTTTAGGATTTCCGGGTTCCAGACCTCGTCGCGAAAAACACCCGCGAGCGACATGTTCGGTGACATGTCCGGCCCGATCACGACGTAATTTTCGCCGTAATACTCGTGCATTTTTGCAACTTTTGAGGCGATGACGGTGTGGATGCCGCCAACCATGTTGCAGACTTCCCAGGAGATCTCAAATAGCAGTCTATTTTGGTTCATGCTGTAGCTTCCTTGCGAGCCCTTAAGTTTAGTACGGATTGGCGGAAATCGGTAAGCACATTCATAAAATTGATGAATGCCTCGTACGGGCTGCCATAAGGACTGAAGTAAGCGTGGACGTCGCCGTCCGCCATCCACTTGGTGCACATGTAGTAGAAATGGTCGGAAGTCTGCAGTTTTCGCCACAGATCCAAAGCAGCCGGATTGTTCCGAGACCTGACTTCCTTCCCAATCTCGTAAATTTGCGCAAGAGCGCTCTTCTGCATGTGATTCCCCTGCCAAGCGGTCAGATCGCGATCAACGTCCGCCCAAGACACGGTGCGTCCAAAAGAAATGGGTGCTACTGGCTGATGGCGCTCGAGCACTTCGCTGGGGGTTCGGAAATCCCAGTCCGAATGTTTCATGATCTCGGCGGGCAAATGGTCGAGGAACTCAAAAATCCCGGTCGACTCCCACTGATGTTCCCCAAAGGTCTCATAATCCATGAACAGGTTCAGCGTCTCACCATTGCCGCTGATTCGATGAACCCAGTTCGCGAACTTCGGCGCGGTAAGCGGAAATTCCGGCCACGCACGATTCGAAAAACGGAACGCGATGTCATCTGAAAGTCTGTAATTCTTCAGCAGCAGCTTGAACCCGGGCGTGGAGGATTCATAAACGAAATTGGGACTTCGCCATCCGAGAATGTCATCCGCTCCTTCGGCGATCATGCCTTTATACCCGAGACTCGCGACAATCTCGCCCACGCGATCGTTATAGATCAGCTCCGTGTTCCGAAACACGGTAGGGCTCTGATTGAAATATTTCTTCATCAGCTTTCCGTGTTTCGACACTTGATCGCGAAACTCCGGCTCGTCGTAGACACCCGACAGCGAATGGTAATAGGTTTCCCCAACGAACTCGACGCATCCTGTTTTCGCAAGCGCGACAAAACTGTCCAGTACCTCCGGAGAATAATCGCGCATCTGTTCAATCGCGACGCCGGTAACCGCGTAGGAAATACGGAACTTTCCCTCAAATCGGTCAATCAGCCGGAGCATCGCGCGATTGGTCGGCAGGTAGCACTTGCGCGCCACCTTTCTCATGATCGTCGCGTTCTTCTCATCGTCAAAGTACTTGTGATCCTTCCCGATGTTGAAGAACGGGTAGTGTTTCAGGCGAAACGGCTGATGAACCTGAAAATAAAAACAAACGGAAGGCATATCGACTTACCTCTTTAACTGAAACGCGCAAGCGTTTTGCCATAGACCTCGATGGATTTCGAAGCCGCAGCGTCCCACCGCAGGCGCCGGACTTCCTCGCCTGCCATGATGCTGATGTCCTGCGCGAGTTCGGGATACTGCAGAACGCTGACGATCAGGTTCGCAAGCTGGTCCACATCCCAGAAGTTCACCTTGAGAGCATGACTGAGAACCTCTGAAACGCCCGACTGCCTGGAGATGATCACGGGAGCATTGAAGCTGATCGCCTCCAGCGCTGTGAGACCGAAAGGCTCGGAAACCGACGGCATCACGTAGCAGTCCGCCATCGAGAACATCTTTTCGACTTCCGGTCCCTTCAGGAATCCGGTGAAAAGGAAATTCTTACCGATGCCGAGTTCATTCACCCGGTCCATCATCCGCGGGAGCATGTCACCAGAACCGGCCATGACGAAAAGCACATCCGGCACATGAGGGACCACGCGCGCGGCTGCCTCGACGAAGTAGTCAGGGCCCTTCTGAAATGTCACGCGTCCAAGGAAAAGCACGATCTTCGATGGCCAATCCCGCTCGCGCCGGTAACTGTCCACCGTGTCCTTCGAGTAAACGCCATTGTGCACGACTTCGATCTTGTCGAGTGAGGTGCCATGGCGCTGACTGATCGACGAGCGCGTGTAGTAGCTGACGGCGATTACCGTATCCGCCGCCGCAATTCCCTCTTTTTCAATCTGTTCGATCTGCCAGTTCGCGCCGTGACCGGAGCGATCATACTCGAGACTGTGCACATGAAGGATAAGCGGGAGTCCTGTAAGCGCCTTCAGCGCAATCGCTGCTGGAAAGGTCATCCAGTCGTGAGCATGAATGACGTCGTAATTCCTGTCTTGAGCGAGCGCCATCACACGCGCGGTGAAGCGCCCAACTTCCCCGAACAAATCACTGTAATGATCGGCGGCCGGGCCCTCGTCCAGGGTTTCGGGCAGCATTGCACGAATCAAAGGCGGAAGCCGCTCCTCGACTGTTTCAAGCTGCTGAACGAAGACGTCTTCCGGGGTGGGCGCCAATGGGGTGCCATCAGGCGCGAAACGCTGTCGCGCAGGGTGCCGACGGAATAGGTTATCTCTTTTTCGAATCACGGTGTCCGGAGGAACTCCAAGGTAAGGCGAAAGAAACGATGGAACACGCAAAAACCGGATTCTCCCATCGGCTTCCTCGGTAACCGCTTCCGTCGGACTGGCGGCTTTTTCGGCCTCTGGCGAGCCGGGGGAAACGGTCTTCGCCACCAGGCGCTCAATGAAACGAATCGCCGTCTGTTCACTGCTCTCAGAGGTACCCTGTCGCGGAAAATTTGCGACCGGTCCCGGGCCGGCAACTCCCACCTCTTTCGCGAGAACGCTTGGATCGATGAGACGCATGTGAGGGGCGTCTTCTTTCCCGAACAAATGCGGCACGATGAAGTCGATTTCCACACCCTGGCGCGCAAGGGCGCGCGTCAACCCTTCGCAAGCGGTACCCAGGCCCCCGCTGATATGCGGCGGGTATTCCCATCCGAGCATCAGCACTCTCATTTACTCACCCTCCGAGCCACCCTGAGAAGTTCAGATACGCTCCAGGCCTGAGCGGGCGTGCCGCCACTCTCATGCGGCTCATCCCCATCGAAAACCTCAGCCACATGACCGAGACAGCCCTCCGTATCGAGGTGATTCCCCAATCTCTCGATGAGAGGATGAATTTTTTTCTTCATTTTACTTTCGCCATGCACCTTTAACACCGCGTCCGCGTAAATGCCGATCAGCCAGGGCCAAACCGTTCCCTGGTGATAAGCATGGTCGCGTTGATGAGGTCCGCCTGCATAACGGCCAACATATCGTGGATCTTTTGGAGAGAGTGTTCTCAGCCCGACAGGCGTGACCAGATCGCTTTCCACCTTCTCGAGAATCCGTGTACCCATCTCGCGCGAAACTGCCGAATAGGGAAGAGCAAGCGCCCAGAGTTGATTGGGTCGGACCGAGAAATCCGCTTGTTGCCCGTCGTGAGAGTCAGCGAGAAATCCGAATTGATCTGACCAAAACCGTTTCAAGAAAGACCCTTCCGCTTTTTCAGCAATGGACGCCCACTCGCGTACAAATGTGGGGTCATGGGCCCGGGCCCAATCCATGGCGAATTTGACCGCATTCAGAAACAGCGCATTGATGTCGACCGCAAAGCCCGTACGTGGCGTCACCGGCTGCCCATTCCAGAGCACATCCATCCAGGTCACCGCCCAGGGTCCGGGTTGAAGAAAGAGACCGCCGTCGTCGGTCACTCGAACGCGCTTATCGGCTCCGGACCGGAGCGCGTTTAAAATTCGACAGACGGTCGGCATGAAATCAGTGGCAAAGGGCGCCTGCTCACGAAGCAACTGAACCGCCCTGATATAAAGCAGAGGAGTATCAATTCCCGTCATGATGAGATTCTTTTCCGGAAAATCCGCGACGATCCCTTGTTTCACCAACCCTTCGATAATCAGGTCTCCATAGCTGCGAAGAATCGCATCGGCCCGATTCAGGTCGTCAGACTCAAGGCAAATGCCCGGGAGTGCGATGAAAGCGTCCCTTCCCCAGCTCCCAAACCAGGGGAAACCGGCGATGATAGAGTGAAAATCTCCCGCTTTCGAACTGACCAGATATTTCTCGGCGGCCCATTCAAGCTTCTCGACCACCGTTTCCCACTGACCGACTGACCTTCTGGGCGCCGTACGCGCCTCAACGGATTCAGCCGGAAGAGCATCCGTACCAAGCTCGAAAACAAACGAGCAATCCTGCTCAACACGGAGCCGGAATTCTCCGGGGACGTAGGAATCCTCCAGCGCCGGATAACCTCGCTCATGTTCCGTGCGGTAGAAAATACTTTTCACCCATTGCCCGCGAGTGGCAAACTCGGATTTCTGTCCGACCACTCTCATCTGCACTTCGGGCAGAGAATCATAGAACCGGAAGCTGACAATCCCATTCACTTCCCGCGAAGCCCCGTTCAGGAACGGATTCTCAGAAGTGAGCTTGTGCCAGGGCCTGCAAAGCATGAAGGGCCGGAGCGCGACCGTCATCGGAGCACGCACCCCGCGGATCTGATAAAAAATCCGAATGATGTCTTTCTCGTAGTCGAGCTCAAACGTGCGCTCGAGCGTCATTCCATCGACTTCATAGATCCAACGCGGCATGGGGCGAAACGAGAAGGAACGCAGGTGCTGAAACCCTTTCGGTTCAGTTCGATCGCCAAAGTCAAAGCTGCTCAGCATGAACAGTCGGTCATCTTTCTCAATATGCTCACCGACGCCCAGCAGAATGTTCAGTGGCTCGCCGTGACCCGGCTCTCGCACCGTCAACAATGAATGATACTTCCTGCGCGGGATCCGATCGACTGAACCCATGGCAAAGGAACCTATGCGATTGGTTTCCAGCCATTCGCGCGAAAAATCTGTGATCTCCACGTTACGCTCCATGCGACCGGTCAGAGCCGGCTCGAGACAACGATGTTGATTATGACAGCTGCTGATGTCGAGACAACGGACGTCCGCAGATTCATATACTAATTAAGGGTGACGGAGAGTTTTTTTCAATTTAAATGCCGCAAAAAAATGAAATTGCGCGCAAATGTCACCGAAATGATGACGCACTCAAGAAAACCGAATCGGTCGTGTTAAGAAGAAGTCAAGAAGCAGGAACTAACGCGGCCACATAAGAAGCTTCATCGCGACTCAAATGCTCCGCAGGCAATTGCTTGAGCAATTCTTCAACTTTAGGCGGCGAGAACGACTGCACTGCATAATGCACGAGCAAAAGCGTCGCAAGAGCTCCTCGCCGAGGATCCAAGCCCGATCGCGCGTTTTCCAACTCCACCAATCCTTCACCTCTTGCGCCCGCAACTGAAAGAGTCAAGGCCTTCATCAGACCCAGGACAGCGGGAGTCACGGCATTCTCGTCCCGCAGTTGCGCAGCCTCCTGCAGGAAAAACGCAACCTGCTGCCACTTGCGATCCGACAGCGCCTGAGCCCAGAGCTTCCGGATCTTTCGGCCAGGCTTGCTTTCGTCGGCTGGACTTTTCATCAAAGACCGCCAGTCCAGATTCTCGTCCAACTGATCGAGGAATTCGAGATCCAGCGTGGCAACCGGCGCCTGCGGCAGTTTTCGATCCGCGAGCGAACGGAACCTCTTTGATTGCGACGGATTCTCAGCGAAAAAGGGTCCCGTAATGGTTCCGACGGAAGACTCCTCAACAAGGAACTGCGACGCGATCTCGAACGCCTTACGCCGCATTTCCTGCCCCTTTTCCTCGAAAGGAAGGACAAGCTTGCGAATCGTGTCCTCGTACGTGACCTTGTCTTCGTCAGCCAGATCCTTTGGAGCCGGAATAGCGGCAAGCTCCCGCGTGAAGTCCAGATAAACGGAGGCCACCTCGTTCAGCACTTCCGCGCGGATCCTCGCCCAGGGCAGCTTCACTACCTTGATCGCGGCGTTCTCGATCTCACGAATCACCTCCACGCGACGCGTAATGTATTTTTCGTGAGCGCGAAGCGGAGCCGTCTGAGCCATGGACATGCGGTTCAGCTGAAATGCGCGCGGAATCGAGACCGTCAGATTCGGCAATAATGCGTACTTCACAAGAGGATCGGCATCCTCCCATCCACTCGCCACCTGGCGCAAGAGGTAGAGTCGATCCCGGAACGACAGGTGTTTGACACCTTCGAGCGCGAGGGCCGCCCAGACAGTACGGTTCTCACCCTCGGTTTTCCGCACTCGTTCCAGCGCCGCACTCGTCTGCTCGAGATTTCCCGCCCTCTCAGAAGCACCGCCGCCGGAAATTCCGAGCGCCGCCAGAGCGCGAAAACGATCACAATCCTCCGCCAGTCCCTCGGCGCAGATAACCGGTGTATCGAGCGCACCACGCAGCTCAGCGGGATCGGCGGACAACCACGCCAGAAACAGCGTCTTTCGCCTGAGCGCATCGAACTCTTTGGGCTTCTGTTTCGATCCGGCCAGATAAGCCCGGTAATCCGCAGCAGCCGCGGCAACGTCATGCCTCTTTTCGGAAATCAATGCGCGGGCGAGCAACGCCTCCGATGCGTTCTGCGACTGCGGAGCGGCCACGATGACCCTGCTGAAATGGCCCCGGGCAATGTCCGGCCGGCCGACCGCGAGCGCCGCCTTGCCGGCAAGATTCAGGCAATCCGTATGCCGCGCGTTCCCCCGGTATTCAGCGACAAAACGCTCGGCCTCTTTCAGAACGTCGTCGAAACGAGACTCCTTATAGAGCCCTTCGATGATCTTGTAATACGAGTCAGCCGCGACCGACTGCAAACGTGCGTGAAAATCCGTCTTCTTCCAGGCCTTCTCGTCGAGAAACGCTTTTGCGATCTCGTAAAGATCTTTCCAGGCGGAGCTCGCGAGATACGTATCCAGCACCAGGCTGGCTGAAGGTATCGCGTACTTGGAAGCAGGAATCGACTCCGCGAATTCCACCATTCGCTTCGTGGCGTCCACGATCGCCCCCTGAGCGTAAAGCGCGCGGTTCGCCTCAAATAGAAAATTGTCCCCACGAACTTTTTCATCAGACTTTTCCGCCCGATCCGCGTGATCATCCACCCAGCTCACCCACTCGCTGAAGATAGGGTCGGGTTTACGATCGGAATTCTCGGAAAACGGGCGCGCAGCGACATCCACTCCGGCCAGGCGACGCTGCTTTAAAACCTCATAGCGCGCAGCGATGGCCTTGATACTCGGATCCGCCTGCCACTTGCCATGCTCGATCACCCAACGGTAGTGCTCCGTGGCTCCCGGATAATCCCCGATCAGGAACAGGGTTTCAGCCAGGTTGTAATGGACGCGCGGGACCCGCAGGTCGGATTCCTCCACGATCCGGGTGAAAGCATCGTAGATGGCCGCAAGATTCGCGCTCAGCGCCTTCACGCCATCGGCGTTCTTGTTTTTCTGAATGACGGAGTGAAGGCCGTCTGCCGTCTCAATCAGGACTTTTTGCGCCGAACGGAAACCTTCGGCGAAGGCGGCGTTTCGCGCGCTGGCATCATAGATCCGGACCATGTCGCGGGCGCTTTCGATCAGCTGCGGATACTGACGCTTGTTCCGCTGATGCTCATAAACCGTGAGAACGACATCCATGATCTCAGGACGGTTGCCTTCGGCCAGGAGCAGCTCATCCTTCCAGGTCAGCAACTCTTTCTCATGCGCGTGGGATCGCAGCAGACGCGTGAAGCGGAGAAGCATCTTCCCAAGAGCGGGTCCGGTCTCGAGTTTGCGGAAGTACTTCAAAGCGCCAGAGGCGGGAAACGCGGAATCACCCTGCTCGAAGCCCTCAAAGTAGAAAGTCGCGGAATCCATCAAGCTGTTGCTCACAAGCGCGGAATCCGTGGTCCCGTCCGGAGCAACGTCCGCGAGCTTCTCACGATAGTAAGCGATGTGGCGCTCAATATAGGACAAAGACTTGTGAATACTTTTCAGATTGAAGTGAGACCAGGCCAGCTTGTAAAGAGCGAAAGGATAGTGCGGATTGTCCGGCAGCTTCTCGACATTTGTAAGAAGCGCGACCGCACGTGAGTGGTCGTTGGCGGCGATCGCGAACTCTGCGAGCGCCATATACGCGGGCGGAGTTTCCGGGGCATCAGGGAACTTCGCCACCAGGTGGCTGTAGTCTTTGGCGGCGCTGTTTTTGTCGCCGAGCTCCTCACGCGCCCTGGCGCGCATGAAATACGCCAGCGGCATCTCCTCATAGCCGGGGTATCGGCTGATCAGGGCATTCAGCGTATCAATGGAGCCCTTCATGGCCTTGTTGTAAGCACCCAGCTGCACCGCCTGCTTGCCAGCCGTGCGATGAGCATTCCCATGCGCCACCCGAAAGAGAATCGCGCCCTGCTGCTGCTGCAACTCCGCGAGCCGCGCCAGAAGAACCGGCTCCTGCCGGGTGTTCCGGTATTTCTTCAAGAGCGCCGAAAGTTTCCCGATCGCCTGCTCCTGCGAGGCCGCGGCAACTTTATCAACATCACGCTCGTATTGCTCCGTCAGGTCCGCCGCGGAAGCCGCAGACACGAAAAGCAATGTCAGGAGCGCGACCGAGCGAAATCCGGCAGGGAGCATCTCACTCCCCTTTCACTACCGCGAGCTTGAAATCGGTGTAGCCGTTCAATGCCGCGGACGCGAGCACGGATTTCACCGTCGCGTAAGGCGCGCGTTCATCAGCCATGACGATCACCTTGGCGTCAACCTTCACATCGGAGTTCGCTTTTGCAATCAGAATCTGGCGCTTGCGCTCAACCTCGAGGATTTGATTCAAGGCTTTTGAACTGCCATTGGCCTGCAGATCAGTCTTCTGAAACCGGAATGCCGCCAGATTCACGGCAGGTTTACCTTCGACCTGAACGACCGTTTCTGAAATTTCAATCTTGAGAGCTTCTGCCCCGAGATCCTGGGTCTCAGCCTGCGGAAGACGCGTGCCCTGGGAAGGACTCATGGCCATCGCGCCGCTGGAAAAGCTCTTCAAAAGGAAAACAAGAATGATGATGAAGATATCGGCCATCGAGGTGATCTGTAAACTCATGTCGCCGCTGATCGGACGTCTTTTTCCAAGAAATGATTTCTTCATACTTCCCTCGATTCTCAGAACCCGCCCAAGAGCACCACGGGGACACTCTTGCGGAGCGCCTCCATCGCGGCAATCACTTCCCGGTATTCGGTTGCATCACCGGCCATCAATGTAACGGCGTTCAGGTCCTTCCACGTCCCGGTCAACAAGGCCACTTTCCTGGTGAGTTCGCCGTGATCAGGCTTCCCTTCGGAGGCCGGGATACGCGTCGTCGAGTTGGACTTTCCGGCAACCTTGAGGATCAATTCATTTGCCGCCGCAAGTTCGATCGTCACCGTCACCGAAGGCGGCGTTGCGTTCACGGCCTCTGCGCCCGCGGCGGAGACGCCGGCATCCAGCACGCCGATGGCAATATACGAGGCCGAAGCCAGCATGAACGCGATCAGGACCACCATGGCGTCGATGATCGGCGCGAGATTCAGGTCAAAATCCTGGCTCGCGGAGCCTTTCGGCCCACCTTCATGCTGAATGGCGCCGCTCATGCAGTCCTCCGGGGCATTTCAACGACATCAGCGGATTTACGATCATGACCATTCGACATAGGCGAAGCCGTGGACTCCTCTTTCGAAGGCATCTCCTCGGCGGCGTAGTAACGCTGCTTCAGGATGTCCATGACGCGTACCGCGGATTGATCCACGTCCGCCATGAGGCGATTCGTGCGATTGATCAGGAAACTGAACGCGATCATGCAGGGAATGGCGATCGCAAGGCCCAGCATCGTTGCGTTCATTGCTTGAGAGATCCCGGCAGCAAGGAGAGCGGACTTCTGTTGCGGATCGGCGTGACCGACGGCGGCGAAAGACTCGATCAGACCCGCAATCGTCCCGAACAAGCCGAGCAAGGTGGCCACGTTGGCGATCGTCGCGATAAACGAGGTGCGCTTCTGAATCTGCTGGCCTGCTTCCCCGACCGCGAGCTGAAGGCCGTGCTCAATCAGAGACTCCGGCTGATGGGCTCGCAAAAGGGCCTGCTTGGCAACCCTGGCGGCTGGCTTTTCAGGATATTTGTCGCAGAGCGAGACCGCGTCACCGATTTTTCCACCGAGCACCAGTTCCGCCAGTCGATCGAAAAACCCCTGCGAGTCATGAATCGGGTAAACCCTGAAAAGAGCCCGCGACCGCTCGGCCATGATCACGATCGCAATCGCCCCGGTTATGAGCAGTGGGAGCGCGTGGACGAAACCTGTTTTGATGAACTCGAGAAAACCCATATAAACATCCTCCGTTCAGAACAAAGTTTTAGGCTGATAGTTGATGCTGATCTGGTCAGACGCAGAAAAGCCAAGCACCAGATCAAGATCCGTGATGATCAGCTTCTTTCCATCGACAACAAACTTGTCCGCGGGAATCGTCTCGACGCTTCCATCGGCCCGGAAAACCCGAACGATCATCTCCTCGGTTCCGGTAGGCGCGCGCACCAGCGTGAACACGCTTTTATGTTCGATGATGGACTTGCCGATCTGATCCAGAACCGGCGAATAATCATTCTCGGCGATGTTCAGCGCGATCGAGCCATTCCCGACAAGCTCGCCCAGCTTCAGGTAGCGATCACCGCGATCAACTGCGAGCGAACGGATATTCATGCCTACATTCTCATCGTCATTATCCCTGCTGAGCTGAAGTGACTTAACAGCCGCCTCGGTGGTAGGAACGATCGAAACAACGAAATAGCTGCTCGCATTGGATTCGCCATCAAGTGCCGTAAAGAAGGAATCCAAAGAGGTTTTCACGTCTTCCACCGCGATCAATTTGTCCTCAAGCGGGCAGATACTCGGGCGGTAAGTGTAGCCATCGACCGTTTTTGCCGGGCAGCTTGTCCCATTTGCGCCATAGCGGCAGTTCTTGGCCGGGTCCGAGCAGCAGTAACCATTCACGCCGTTGATGTCTTCGGGATTTCCTGAATTCAGCGTGAGCAGACTGGCTTCGTCACAAGCATAATTCGAGAACGGGGAAAAGCTGGCCGGCGGCGTCTCGGGGACGATCATGCTTTGATCGTCCTCGTCGGAGACGAAAACAATCCCCCTGAAAGAGTTTTTCCTGAAAAACGCCGTTTCCGCGGTCTCATTGTCGTTCAGCAACTGAAGAACCGAAGCAAACCCGCGTTCAGACCCGTGACCCGCGCTCCCGGTCGTGACATTGACGCGAAAATCACGAATGAGCTGATCGGTCCACGCCGTCAGAGCCGCTCCAGAGAGAGGCGTCTCGGGCGTGGTGGACACGATCGCCTTTCCGGAACGGACCGTATTGTTTTCCACCGTATTGACGCATTGGCTGACGCTCGCCTCCCCTGCTCCAGGGGTCAGGCAATTTTCAATGCCCGTATTTGAACCATCGTCCCGAACGGCGCATTGGCTGACGCCCCCGATAAAATAGGGCAGCTCCTCAAAGCAGAGCGCGGGAATGGGGCCGTCATGCAGGCCTGGCAGGAGCTTTGCGTAATCAGAACCCCAGGCCGTGATCAGATCTTTGTAACGAATGCCCGAAAGAAATGTCTTGGAGTCATTGTCGTAGATCGGATTCGTCACCGGCTTTGCTTTCGTGCTCATGTAATCTGACGAATACCCGACGCTGCCGGAAATCACAGAATCCAGAAACCCCGCGAACTTGGGGTTCGCAAGGTAAGCATCGGTCGTGATGACCGCGACACGGATATCCCAGGTGGGTTGCATGTATTTTCGCGCGAACCCTTCAAAACCCGCGCGAAGCTTCTCCTGTGAGACGTCCATACTCGAGGAATTATCCACGACCCAGAGCAGATCAATTTTGGTATTGATCTGCAGTTGCGAGCTGAAAAGTTCCTCCTGTTGCGCAAGCCGGAAGGATCCGGGAAGCTGGCCCGTGCAGCCCATCGCGACCAGTGCGAAACTCAGAACCGGAAGCTGTTTGATGGATGGGAAGCACGACTTGGCCATTTTCACTCACCTCTTTGCGCCGGATATGGCGATCTTTCGCCCACATTCGCGCGCTTCGGAGTCACCGTTCCAACCACTGAAGAGCTCACCCTTGTCCTCAAGGTCAGCGAGCTCTTTTTTCAGCTGTGAATCCAGCTGCGCGGCGACAACATCGCCGGTGTCCTTGTCGGAATCGAGCCATTTACCAAGCTGCTGACCGACTTCCTCCGTTCCGCCGATCGCATCCAGGAACTCGTCTTTCGGGATCTTGCATTCCTCGGGGCAGTGCGCTTTCCCGATACAGTAGTTCGCGGTGATCACCGCCTTCGGCCCCGCGATGGGACCGATGATGATTCGCTCGGGATGACCTTTCACGCGATCAAATCGCACCGGTCTTCCATTCACCCGAACGCAGAGCGATTTGGAATTCACATCCTTGTGCTTCAACGTAAGCAGGTTCTGGTGCTGACTGCAGAGTTCATCGCTCGAGTGGGCGGCGAGCTTCGGATGACTGAAGCTGGCGCGGAAGCATTCGGGTTTAGGAGGTTCCGGGGCAGGGACCGGAGCGTTCACGACCGGAATTGCCGCTCCGGCGGTTGGCGATACGCCTCCCGCAGCGGGAGCCCCGCTTGCGGCACCCTTGAGGTCCGCGCTGCGCGCGTTGCTCGTTTTTGATGGTGTAATGCCAGCTGCCGGCGCGTTCACTGAGCCTGCGTCCGCACCCACACTGGCTGCGGAAGGTGCCGATCCGGATGACGATCCAGAGGACTCCCCAGTGGCATTCTTTTTCGAACAGCCTGGCCCGGCAGCGATGGCTGCGAAAATCAGAAGCGCTGAGGCAGTGTGAAGAACAGTGCTGGCTTTCATCGGATCAACCCTCTCCGCGGTGCAGCACGGTATTTCAACTGCCCCGCTTTATTAATCTTAGTTAACAAAGCATAGAAAGTCTAACAAATAAAAATGTCCTGTTAATACGTGGTGTTGAAATTCCGCGGGGCCTTTACCGCTTAATACAGGACATACTAGGCGTGCCCTGGCCTGCGGATGGAGTCACGGAGTAGCAGATCACGCTGTTCTTCTTGTCGATGATTCGCGCGTAGAAATTTCCGTCCTCGGCTTTTCCTGACTCAACCACCAGATCAGAGACCGGGACGACGGAAGCGGGCCTTCGGCTCACCGATCCTTCGGCGTGAATAGGCTCGGCCACGATGACATGCGCTGGAAGCTCAGCGGCGCAACCACCCAGAAAACCCGAGACAAAGAATGCCGCAACGACGATTCCCAAGGAGCGCAATTCCTGTTTTGTCATCTTCGAGGTCTCCCAATTTGAACTCAAGTGTCTCTGACTCATCGGAAAAATTTGCCCACACCTGTAGTATTTTAGTCGGAATTCAACACCCCACCCTTCCGCGCCGGTAAACTGAAGCCTTTCGTAAAAAAAGCGGTAGTTTAAAGGTATGACTTGTCGCGCGTTTATCCATTTCCTCTTACTCCTTTCACAGGTCCCAACGGGATGGTCTGCGGAGCCCACATCCGATGAGAATCATCGATTCCTGGAGTCATTGGCCAACAACACGGAAATCACGCGCTCCCTCCGGACAAATACAAACCTGAAAAAATCGGAGGACCAGGGACGGTTCAAGACAGCGATCGCGAAAGACGCCGCGCTCAGGGCATGGACCCAAAAGGGGCTCGATCTCAAAGGCCTCTTTGCAGGCGATGCGGGAGTGACCGAAGGCTATTCAGTCGGCGAACACACGCGAAGAGCTCTGGACACCTTTTCCGAACAAGAGAAGTTCTATCGACTTGAAAAGACCGCAGTCAAAGGTGGCCGACACGACACTAAAACCTTCATGCGTCACGCACTCGCGCTCCATGACATCGGAAAATCCCTGGCGGTTCGAGCAGGAAACAAGAAATGGCAGCATGAATTCACGAGCCCCATCCTGAAGACCTCGCTGCAAGCGCTCAAATTTTCCACTGGCGAGATCAAGCTTGCCGCCGCACTCATCGAGCACGACATCATCGGCGAGATGCTGAAAGGCGAGATCTCCACGCTCCAGGCCGTCGATAAAATGAGAATCCAAGCGAAGACCGCGGAACTCCCCCTTCCGGAATTTCTCAATCTCCAGACCCTTTATTTCGTCAGCGACGCAGGCGCGTATCCCTATCTGCGCGAGAAAGTATTCGTATCCGAGAACGGAAAACTGGTGCCCTCAAATCCGAAATTCGTGGAATTTCGCAATCTCCTGCTCCGAAAATCCGCTCCTTGAAAGGTCAGCCCATGACGCTCGAGAGAGCAAGGAAACGTGATTCCGTCATCTCTTCCATCGCGTAACGAACACCCTCTCGACCCTGGCCACTTTCCTTCACGCCTCCATAGGGCTGGTGATCGTATCTGGCTGTCGGCACGTCATTAATGACAACCCCTCCGACCTCAAGATCACGGTAAAACCTTTCAATGACAGTCCAGTCGCGCGTGTAAATACCCGCCTGAAGGCCATACCGGCTTGAGTTGATGCGCGAAATGACCTCGCCCACCTCGTCGAATTTCGCAGCAACCATCACAGGGCCGAAGATCTCCTCTGAGACCAACTCACTCTTGAGCGCGAAGTCCGCATCGGACGGAAGAACAAGAGTCGGAGCAACCAGGTTAGTCACCTCACCCGAACCCGACCTCGTCTTCGAAATGATCGAATCCCACTCCCTCGCCCCCTCCAGAGCCGAACGCACACGCCTGGCGGATCCGGAATGAATCAACGGTCCCGTCACAACTTTTTCATCCGCAGGGTTTCCGAAAACGGTCTCTTCCGTTGCCCGAACAAGATGATCGCGGAATTCTTTCCAGCGTTCGGCGGCCACCGCGACGTTCTGAACGGAAATGCAGGACTGCCCCGCATAACCAAAAGCCGCGCCGGAAATTCGTTTGGCGATTGCCGAATACGTTTCGACGGGCACATCAGGCATGACAACGAGCCAGGCATTCCCCCCCAGCTCCAATGCGGTCGGCTTTTCAGGAGCCTGGCGGCGAACCTGCCACCCGACACGAGCGGACCCGGTAAACGAAATCATCGCGACTTCAGGCGCGCGCGTGAGTTCGGCCGTCAACTCATCATCAGCGATGACGGCACTCACCAGCCCGGGCTCGCGAGCTTCAAAGAGGCCCGCCAATTTCAATGTGATCAAAGGAGTGGCCGGGGAAGGCTTGATGACGATCGAACAACCACAGGCCACGGCCGGTGCGATCTTGTGAAGAGCGAGATTCAGGGGAAAGTTGAAGGGCGTGATTCCAAAAATAACGCCTCGAGGAAAACGGGTATGGATCCCGAACCCCGGACGCCCGCCCGCAGCGGCATCCAGCCGCAACAACTCACCAGCAAAGCGCTGGGCTTCGCCCGCGGCCCAGCGAAGCACGGAAATCGCACGATTCACTTCCGCGGTCGCGAAGTGGATGGGCTTGCCCGCCTCCTTCCGAAGAAGCTCCGCAAACTCACCTCGCTCTTTTTCCAGATCGGAGGCCACGCCCTCGAGAAGCTGCGCGCGTTGCCAGGCCGTGGAGTGACGCCAGCGCTTGAAAGCCGCGGAAGCCTGTGCGAGGCCCCTTCCCGCTTCCTCGCGAGTGACGAAAGGAACCTTGCCCAGCTCTTCTCCCGTATAAGGATTATGAACGACGAGTTCCCGCATATTTTCCTTACATATGGAGCGCACGGCCGCCGACCGCGAGCGCCGCTTCCTTCACGACTTCCGTCAATGTTGGATGCGCATGGCAGGTGCGCGCTATATCCTCGGCGCTTCCACCGAATTCAATGACCGATACGGCCTCCGCAATCAGCTCGCTGACGCGCGGCCCGAGCATATGAACTCCAAGCACGCGATCAGTTTTCGCGTCGGCGAGAACCTTAACAAACCCTTCCGTCTCTTCCATTGCTTTGGCACGACCGTTGGCCATAAACGGAAAAGAACCTGCCTTGTACTGCACGCCTTTTTCCTGGAGCTCCTCTTCCGTGGCTCCGACACTGGCCAGCTCCGGCCAGGTGTAAATGACATTGGGAATCGCGTCATAATTCACGTGGCCCGCTTGCCCCGCCATGATCTCAACGGCGGCTATCCCCTCTTCTTCAGCCTTATGCGCCAGCATAGGACCGGCGATCAGGTCTCCGACCGCATAAACCCCCGGAATTTTGGTCTGATAATGCGCGTCCACGCCCACGCGGCCGGCCTTATCCGTTTCTATTCCGAGCTCAGAAAGCCCCAGGCCCGCGCTGAACGGTCGGCGACCGGTGGACACGAGAACGTAATCACATTCAAGTTCGGATTGTTCGCCGGTCTTCAGATCCTCAAGTTTCACCCGAAACCCGGAGTCCGCGTCTTGAGAACCCGTGCACTTTGTAGAAAGCCGAAACTCAATTCCCTGCTTCGCAAGCGCCTTCTGAAGCTCTGATCCAACCTGATTATCGGAGAATGGCGTAATGCGATCCAAAAATTCCACGACCGTCACCTTTGCGCCCAGCCGACGCCATACCGAACCAAGCTCGAGCCCGATGACCCCGCCCCCGATCACCACCAGATGTTTCGGAACCTCAGGAATGGAAAGAGCCTCGGTGGAGCTCAAGACGCGCTTGCCGTCGAATTTCAGAAAAGGAAGTTCAACCGGTTCACTGCCGGTCGCAAGGAGCACCTTCGATGTCACAAGTACACGGCTTCCGGAACCGGTATCCACCTCGACGGTTTTTCTCTCGCCCTTCACTTCCTTCAGCTTTCCGGTACCAAGAACATGTTCAATTTTGTGCTTCTTGAAAAGGCCGGCAACCCCGTTTGTCAGCTGACGAACCACTGCATCCTTGCGCTTCATCATCTGCGCGAGATCGAGTCTCACGCCCTCGCAGGTGATTCCATGCTTCTGAAGTTTTCCGGTGACCAGCGCGTAATGTTCACTCGATTCCAGAAGCGCCTTCGAGGGAATGCAGCCGACGTTGAGACAGGTACCACCCAGTGTTTTTCTTTTTTCGATGCACGCTGTCTTCATTCCGAGCTGGGCGGCTCGAATCGCCGCGACATATCCCGCCGGCCCGCCGCCGATAATGACCAGATCAAACTGTTCCTCGCTCATACTCGCTCTCCTAGTACTTGAGTCCAAGTTTTTCCGGGTGCTCGATGAAATCCTTCACCGCCACCAGAAAGCTCACCGCCCCCTTGCCATCGATCAGGCGATGGTCATAAGAAAGCGCAAGATACATCATCGGACGAATTTCCACTTTGCCGTTGATCGCCACGGGCCTTTCCTGAATCTTGTGCATTCCTAAAATCGCGCTTTGCGGCGGATTCAGGATGGGCGTCGAAAGCAGGGACCCATAAACGCCGCCATTGGTGATGGTAAAAGTCCCGCCTGAAAGATCCGGAATGGAGAGCTTTCCGTCGCGCGCCTTGATCGCGAGCTCATAGACTTTCTTCTCGATCTCGACAAACCCCATCTCACCGGCTCCACGAACCACTGGAACGACAAGACCGCGATCGGTTCCGACCGCGATGCCGATGTCATGGAAATCATGATAGAGGATGTCGCTGCCGTCCAAAGAGGCATTCACCTCCGGAAAGAGCTTTAGCGCCTCGACGCAAGCGCGCGTGAAAAAGGACATGAAGCCAAGCGAAACACCGTGCTTTGCCTTGAAGGCATCCTTATGTTCGCTCCTGAGCGCCATCACCGCACCCATGTCCGCTTCATTGAAAGTGGTGAGAATCGCTGCCGTGTGCTGCGCCTGCACCAGGCGCTCCGCGATGCGCTGCCTCAGCATGGACATGGGAACACGGCGTTCGCCTGGAACCGGCCTCACACGCGCCGCTTGAGACAGAAGATCGCCTTTGGTCGCGCGTCCGTCTTTGCCGGTGCCCGCAACCTGAGAAAGATCGATGCCCTTTTCCGCGGCCATTTTTCGCGCTGCCGGGCCCGCCTGGACGCCACTCATGGTTGGCTTTGCTTGAGCAGGAGCAACTGGCGCCGCAGACGTGGGCGCTGCTTCGACCGCTCTCGCAGCCCCTTTAACAGAGTCGTCGATCTGCGCGATCACCTCTCCAACCGTGGCGCGCTCGCCCGCCTGCTTGAGTATCTTCAATGCTCCGGCCGACTCAGCGACGACTTCAACCGTTGCCTTGTCCGTTTCAATCTCAAGCAGCAGGTCTCCCACTTGGATGGCCTCGCCGTCTTTTCGCGCCCATTTCAGGATGCTGACTTCCGTGATCGACTCTCCAACGCTGGGCGCCTTCACTTCGTGCTTCATTTTTTTCCTCTTTCGCCGGCATCACTGAACGCCTTCGCAATCAGCGCTTTCTGCTCTTTCTCGTGTTGCTTTGCTGAACCCACCGCCGGGGCGGCATAAAAGTCGCGCCCCACGTACGAAATCCCCTTACCTGCTCTTTCACCGAAGTCATCCGACCCGCCGGCCCAGATCGCGAATATATAGGGCCAAGCGCCCATGTTCCGTGGCTCTTCCTGAACCCAGACCACCTCCGCAGCAGGGTAGCGCTTCAGGATCGCCTCAAGTCTCGCTCCTGGCCACGGATAGAGCTGCTCGATGCGCACCAGAGCGATATCCGTTCGATCCCCGCGCTCGAGCAGAAGATCGTAATAAATTTTACCGGAGCACAGGAGTACTTTTCTTACGCCGCCGTGAACATCCGAAAAAACGGGATCATCCAAAACTTCCTGAAAACGCGAGCGGCTGAACTCTCCGATCTCGGACACCGCCTGAGAATGGCGAAGCAGACTTTTCGGAGACATGATCACCAGCGGTTTTCGGAAATCCCGTCGCACCTGCCTCCGCAAAGCATGAAAAAGCTGCGCGGGAGTGGTGAGATTCGCTACGGCCATATTCCCCTTCGCGCAAAGCTGTAGAAATCTTTCCAGCCGGGCACTGGAGTGCTCAGGACCCTGACCCTCAAAGCCATGCGGCAGCAATAAAACCAATCCGCTGGAACGCGCCCACTTTGACTCGGCCGAAGCGATGAACTGATCAATAATCACCTGGGCACCATTCGCGAAATCCCCGAACTGAGCCTCCCAGATGACAAGGGCGCTCGGGTCGGCGAGCGCATAACCGAACTCGAACCCGAGCACTCCGATCTCGGCGAGATGACTGTTGTAGACCTCGAATCGCGCCTGGCCGTCGCGAAGTTTATTCAATGGAAGATAGGTTTCGCCCGATTCGAAATCGTGAAGCACGGCATGCCGGTGCGTGAAAGTGCCGCGCTCAGAGTCCTGACCTGACAGACGGACAGCGTGTCCTTCCAACAGGAGCGTCGCATACGCGAGCGACTCGCCATTACCCCAGTCAATGGATTTTCCGTCCCTGACGGTCCGAAGTCGCGCTTCCAGAAATCTGGCAAGCTTCGGATGCAGCTTGAATGAGTCCGGGACGCGGTTGGCTTTCTCGGCGATTTCAACCAGCTGCTCCGCAGGGACCGCAGTATTGACCGGCTTCAGCATGTCTTCCAGCGTGCCCGCCTTCAGACCTTCCCATTTTGCGCCAAAAGTCGCGGGCGCGGGGTGTGGCGCTCGCGCCCTGGCGACCTTCTGGGCATCGAGGAGTTTCGCCAGCTCCTCATCCACCAGCGCCTTCGCCTTCGCATCGTCCAGCACACCTTGAGCGACCAGGCGACCGGCATAAATTTCCCGAGGTGAAGCATGAGCTTTGATCTGTCGAGCCATCACGGGCTGGGTAAAACCCGGTTCATCGCCTTCGTTGTGACCGTGCTTGCGGTAGCAGATCAGATCCATGAAGGCATCTTTGCGATAGCGAGCCCGGTATTCCGAGCAAAGGCGCGCAACGTACCAGACCGCCTCGGGGTCATCGCCGTTCACATGGAAAATCGGGACCTCGAGCATCTTCGCGAGATCCGTCGAGTAAGTTGTCGAACGACTCTCACCCGGTAAAGCAGTGAAACCGATCTGGTTATTGATCACGATGTGAAGCGTGCCACCGGTGGAGTATCCGGAAAGGCCGGCGAGATTCAGCGTCTCGTAACAGACCCCCTGTCCCGCAAACGATGCATCTCCATGTATCAGGATGGGAATGACTTTCCTCCGTTCGGAATCGTCGAGGTAGGTCTGTTTCGCCCGGACCATTCCCTCGACCACCGGATTCACGAATTCGAGATGGCTCGGATTGGACGCAAGAGACAGATGAACCTGCCGCCCCCCGCTCGCGACGTGGTCAGTCGAATAACCCATATGGTATTTCACATCCCCCTCGCCTTGAGAGGGATCGGTCGTATACGTACCTTCGAATTCCGTGAAAATGTATTCGGGTTTCTTTCCAAACACGTTGGCAAGCACGTTCAGGCGTCCGCGATGAGCCATGCCAATCACGAACTGCTCGGCGCCAAGCTCGGTGCTCGCCTCGATCATGCAATCGAGCGCAGGAATCACCGCCTCGCCTCCTTCCACGGAAAAACGTTTCTGCGCGACATAGCGGGTGTGCAGAAACCGCTCGAATGACTCGCTTTGCGTCAACCGCTTCAGAATGAATTTCCGGGTTTCCGAATCGAGCTCGATGCGGTTTCGCGAGGTCTCCATTTTCGAACGGAGCCACTCGCGTTCACTTCGATCCTGAATGTGAGTGAACTCCACGCCCACCGAACCGCAATAGGTTTCGCGAAGTCGCGTCAGGATCTGCGAAAGCGGTGCGGGCTCCATTCCAACCAGCCGAGCGGCGGTGAAAGAGCGATTCAGATCCGCATCCGAAAGACCAAAGCGTGCGAGCTCAAGGAGCGGATGAGACGCGGGAGGGGGCGCAAGAGGGTTGATGTCAGCGAGAAGTCTTCCCAGCTCCCGGTAGGCCGTGATCAGTTCAGCGACCTTCGCTTCTGAACTGAGATCGGGTCCCGCAGCGGCAACTTCAGCTTGCGGCGTCGCGCCCGGCGCGACGGCAGAGCTGGTTCCGAAATCCAGTCCTTCAAAAAAATAACGCCAACTGGAATCGACGGACTCAGGATCCGCAAGGTAGCGCTCCAGAAGCTCGTCGATAAATGCTGCGTTCGCGCTCTTTAAATAGCTGAATCGTTCCATTTGAATGTCGCCATTGCCATTGCCATTGCCGTGCTCACTTTAGCACAAGGCCGTCCGCTGAGGGACCTGGAATCCCCCCCGAAGGCGGAAATCCATCCGCTCTTATCGCAAGACGTCAAGTAACCGAAATCTAATGCTTCTGCTGCAGGATCTCGGAAAGGACTCGGCCTTCCGATGCCGCCGGAGCCACTACACCACCCATAAACGTCAAGGTGGGCGCAAGATCCACCACCTTTGCTGGCGTGGCGTAAACTCCCGTGCGCACTCCGGGTCCGGCCAGAATGAGCGGAACAGTCCGGTCATACGCGTACCCAGTCTGATGAGTGGCGGCATCCTGATCGTCCACCATGTAGAAAGGCCTCGGGATGACGACCACGTCCCCACTGCGTCCGGGCATGTAGGTCTTCAGAATCTGCCGTTCAAACATTTCCGGCGGCAAGCGCCGCTGCAGATATTCACCCTCGGTAAATACCTGCGCGATCCCCTTCATTCCAACGATCGCACGCTTGGCTTCCAGCTGAACTTCCGCGAGATCGAGCTTCTTGTCCTGAACCGCTTTTCGATTCATATAAAGGTTCAAGTCGTAGGAGAGGGAGACCCAGCTTCCGCCGGAGGGCTCACCGAAGCGCTTTTTCAAGCGTTCATCAATAGCCGACACCATGGCTTTTTCGCTGATTCGCCCAGCCTCCACTCCCAGCGATTTAAGCCACTCGGGGTTCGGTGGGGCGCCGTGGTCGGCGGTCAGAACGATGACGACATCCTTCAACCCGCCGGGCAGCTTCTTTTTGACGAAGTTCAGGAAGCCTGAAATCACCCGGTCCTCGGCGACGGTCATCTCTTCCATCTCGCGACTGTTCGCGCCGAAGACGTGCGCCCCGTAATCGTGGCTCGAAAAACTCACCGCGAAGAGATCCGTTGACTTGCCACGACCCATCTGGAATGCCTCAAACGCCTCTTTAGCCGCGTCCGCGGTAATCTCAAGGCCAACGGGCGTGATGAAGGACTCCCAGTTTCCGAACACAGTCTCGTGCGGAAAGGATTTTCCG
>Ga0154382_192_pt1 | contig 29733 bp, 30 predicted proteins | sample RifGroB1_FD_105626 | JGI IMG/M metagenome (GOLD analysis project Ga0154382, IMG submission 105626) | Bdellovibrionales bacterium GWB1_55_8 | reverse complement strand
TCAATGCGACAACCGCATACCCCGATGAGTTCATCCAGCAAAGAGTGAAGGGCAAGGTAACCGCACAGATCGTCGTCGACCATCGCGGCGTTTTCACGGGAGAGGTCAAAGCAGTGCATGGCAGTGAGCCCATGCTCAACACCTTTGTCCTGGCGACGCTGATCCACGCGCTCCGGGAGCCCCTGCTCCGAAACACCTGGATGGACCTGAACGAACCCGGGGCTTCCGATCGAATGCTCCTGGTTTTTCAGTTCGACTTCGAGCTTTTCGGTCCGGGCGGAGCCCCCAAGAAAGCGGAATTCGCCCACTTCAAGAATGTATTGAGTTTCCGAAAAGATTCTTACGTCGAGCCTGCTCTCAATCAGGCCATCAATAGGATTTTCACACGCTATTTGCCGCCGATCATTCCCATCCCGGGCGGCTTCTTCATCGACTTCATTCGAGCTTACAAATTTTTCGAGAACATGGCTTCGCCCACTCCCGATCCGGACGAATTACGACGCAGTCGATTGGAGCTGAAGAAAGAACAATGGGAAAGCGTGATCCAAAGAAGAGCCGAAGGCTAGCCTCAGGTTAACCAGTCAGGATCAGCCTCAAAGGATGTCCGGAGTTCTGTTTTCTTCTCCGAGGAAAGCCACGAACTTTCGATGCCGTTCAAAATCAACTGTCTCAGCTCATCATCTGAGAAGGCAAGGGCCTCATGAAGTCCTCTGAACTCCTCTGAAAGGGAATTTCCGAACATTTTCGGATCATCTGTATTGACCGTGACAAGCGCCCCCCTTTCGAAAAAGTTTCGAATCGGATGCTTTGAAAGAGACTCAACCACTGCCGTTCGGACATTCGAGAGCGGACACATTTCCAACGGGATACGATTTTGGACGACGTAATCCAGCAAAGCCGGATCCTCTCCGATCCTCGTGCCGTGTCCGATGCGGTTCACTCCAAGTTCACGGATGGCTCCCCAGACGCTCACTGCTCCAGCCGCTTCACCGGCATGCGCGCTTGTGTGGAACCCGAATTTTCTGGCGTCCTCGTACACGTCGGAGAACAGTGCAGGCGGGAAATCACCCTCTGTTCCCCCTATTCCAATTCCAATAACGCCGAGATCCTTGACCTCAGCGATGTCTCGCAGAGATCGAGCTGCGCGCTCGCTTCCATAATCCCTGACAAGGTCAGCGATGAGCGCGACTTCGATTTCAGGAACCTGCGAAAGGCCTTTGCGAACGGCTTCTGTGATTTCCTGCGCCTTCAAATTATGACGGGCAAAATCAGGAGGAGAGAAGAACGCTTCCACATAACGGATATTCTGGGCCCGCAAATCCTTCGCAACAGCGGCGGCAATGAGGGTAAAGTCCTCGTATTCCCGCAGAAAACCATTCTTCCAGACCCAGGTTCGGATGAAATGCGAAAAATCACGATACCGGAACTTCTGCTCCAGGGCGGGGAAGTTTGGAACCGCCGGATCGCCCCCGTATTTCTGAATCAGCTCCCAGAGCGGCGCCAGCGGTATTGCGCCCTCAAGATGAAGATGAAGCTCAACTTTTGGAACTCGATCGTACCAATCATTCGCGTGAGACATGAACGACCGATTATCACGATTTCCAATCAGTGCAACCATTCTCCAGGTTTGATCGGGTCTGATTCCAGTACCTCGTCCGCCGTGGCGTCGCGCGCGGCGACTCCCTCGATTTCAAACTCAAGATCCTGCCCAGCGAGCGGATGATTTCCATCCAGTTGCAGAGTGTCTCTGGTCAAGCCCACAATGCGGTAACGCTTGGTCGATCCGCTGCCCTCGGAAACCAGCACTTCCATTCCAACGGTCAAAGCCCTCTTTGGATCAAGCCTTACCCGAGGCATTTCAATCGCGAGGCGCTGGTCATAAAAACCGTACGCCTCCCTGGCCGACAGGAAAACTTTCCTCTTCTCCCCTTTTTTAAGGTCCTGAAGAGCTTTCGAGAGATCCTTCAGCGGCGCCGAATCATTCGAGCCGCCTGTGATGACGTCTTGATTGAAGGTGGAACTCAGCACCTTCCCCATTTTATTTTTCAGAACGCAATGAAATGAAACGATCCGAGCCTTCATAGTGGTTCCTTTCAAATCGAGCAGAATGTTTTTAAACGAGCGTGCACAGAAGCAGGCGAAGGAAACAGACTAGAGTCGGGAAACTTCCATCAGAAAAGAGGCTCCTAAACCGTACTCCAAATTGAGCTGGAAATACCACGTCAAATTTAAGATTATTTTCACGTATCTATCCCGAGCCCATTCAGGTAACATGATTGAGTTCAGTCATTCGCTATCTTTCGAGTCTGCGGGCATAGTGCCCATATCCTCTTGAGTGGCTCCCAGCCTTTAGGAGGTATATATGGGTAAAAAAATCTACGTCGGTAATCTTCCTTTTTCAGCAACAGACCAGATTCTTTCGGACACTTTCGCGCAGTGCGGAACGGTCGAGTCCGCCAGAATCATCATGGACCGTGAGTCGGGCCGCAGCAAGGGCTTCGGTTTTGTCGAGATGTCCAGTGAGTCTGAAGCCCAGCTTGCCATCAGTAAGTTCAACGGCCTCGATTATGACGGCCGCGCGATGACGGTCAACGAAGCTCGCCCCATGGTCCCCCGCGAGGGCGGCTCACGTGGCAACCTCGGCGGCAAACGCTGGTAATCGCGGGTCCTAGAAATTAGAAAAAGGCCGGCAGCGCAAGCTCGTCGGCCTTTTTTTATTCCAACCGCTCGATAAGCAAACGCGCGTAATCATCGTCAATCAGGTGGAAGCGATTCTCCTTGGCTTCGTATTCATACACGTCCGCTTCCCTGATATCGAACCACCACCCGTGAAGGCGAAGAGTTCCTTCTTGAAGCCGCTTGCTGACCACAGGGTATGTTCTGAGATGTTCCATTTGCTCAAGAACGTTCAACTGGGACAACTGATTGTGGCGTTCCCGTTGGCCGGGCAACGAATGGCCCGAGTTAAGCTGCTCGAGGCTTTTGTCGCCATGTCGCAACCAGCTTTTCAGATTCGAGGCCTGGATCTTCTTCCTGCCTTCCACTAACGCCGCCATCGCACTGCACTCGGAATGTCCACAAACAACGATCTCCGCGATGGGCAGATTCAGCAATGCGTATTCAATGGCGGCCGCTTCAGATTCGTCGCTGGCCGAATGTCCCTGATCGCCACACGGGGGAATCAGATTTCCGACATTTCTGACGACAAAGAGATCTCCGGGATCAGAAGAAGCAAAGAGATTCGGCACCACTCGACTGTCTGAACACGCGATAAACAGCGTATCTGGACGTTGTCCCAGCGCCAGTCGCGCGAAGGTATCCTTGTAACCGGGACGCACGGTCTCTCTAAAATCCACAATGCCGCGAATAAGCTTTTTCATGCAGAACAGTGTTTCTCATGAGCTCATTTAAGCGGCTATTAAAAAATACCGCCCGGAGTCAAAAACTAGTCCGGTGCGTCGGCTATCTGCTCCACTATCAGGCGGCCCGGGCTCCGCTGACGTGGTCCTGCAGCCCCCCCTTGCCGGACGCCCGAGCGCAGTGCGCGCAACAAAAGACGTCAGAGCCGGCTTGGACGCCGTGCCCGATCACCTGTGTGGAACAATGCGCACAGGCAGGTGCCAGTTTATGAATAGCGCATTCGAAGCAATCAAACTGATAAACCTGACCGTTCAATTCGACACGCATCATCTGGTCGTAACTATTTCCGCAGGAGTCACAATGGGCCATCTTTCGTCCTCCGAAAGACTTACCTGCAACCCGCGTGCGTCCCGAACGTCCGGCCCGCGCATTGCTTCAGATCTCTTTCATGTACTTTCTTGATCGCGCTCACGCAGCGCAACTACTGGCAGAAAGACTGATCCATACCTCTGGCGATCACCCTCTTGTTTTGGGCATCCCACGAGGCTCCGTTCCCATGGCAAAAGAGCTGGCCGATCGTCTCGGAGGCGACCTCGATGTCGTGCTCGTGCACAAGATAGGCGCACCCGAGAATCCTGAATTCGCCATCGGGTCAGTCAGTGAATTCGGAACTCTTTATCGATCTCCTGTTTTCGATTACTACGAAACCTCTCAGGGTTACCTCGACAGCGCCGTCCAGGAGGAGATAGCGAAACTGAAAAAGCGCCGGCAAACCTACTCGGGAATTCATCCACCTATTGATCCGGAAGGGCGCACCGTGATCATCGTCGATGACGGTATCGCGACGGGCGCCACCATGCTTGCCGCCGTCAGGGCTATTCGTCTGCAAAAACCCGGAAAAATCATCGTGGCATCGCCCGTCGCTTCAGTCGATGCGGCCGAGCTACTTCGCTCGGAAGCGGATGAGCTTATGATCCTGGATACCCCCGAGCCCTTCTATGCGATCAGCCAGTTTTACGGCGAATTCGCACAGGTAAGCGATGATGAAGTCAACGCCATCCTCAGGGAATCAGGACGAGGCGCAAAGCCGAAACGGGTTGCCTGAATTCCCCAGCTTTCTTGTTTCGCGATTCAAAAGATCAGAAAGCCATCGGGTCTCCGGAACTGACGCGCGCACAAGCCTGAAATTCCTGATCCGGAGAGGCACAATCTGCAGATCCACCAGTTCTCCCGTAGCAACGCGAACGCGGGGAAAGAACATCACCGCAAGCTCCGGACGGTAGATCTCGTATCCACGGATTCCTTCGTAATCGTTTATGAAATCACCGCAGCCATACAGTATCAGTTTGTTTCGATAGACCTCGAATGCCTTCACATGATGAGACGAATGCCCGTGCACAAGATCAATTCCTGCGTGATCAATCAACTCATGCGCGAAACGCTGATCCTCACTGGATATCTCGTAGCCCCAATTGCCGCCCCAATGAAGCGAAAGGATCGCGACATCTCCCTTCCTTTTGAAACGCGTGACGATCTCCTTCATTTTCATGACATATTCCCAGGAAGGCTTTTCCAGAAAATTGACCCCTGGTTTCCGCTCCGCGGCAGCCCAGCTTTGCGGAATCCCGCTATTTGCCATTCCAAGCGAAAAAACGAGCAGCCGTCCCTTCCCTGCCATCTCCAGTACAGCCGGGGACTCCGCCTCGTGCAGGGACCGCCCGGCGCCCGCGGTTTTTATGCCGGCTTGAGCAAGGGTGCGCAGCGTTTCTTCAAGACCGGAAATACCCCAGTCGAGCACATGATTATTGGCTAGCGCCGCACAATCCACCCCGGCCGCAACCAGACAAGTCACATTCCGCGGATTCATCCGGTAATTGATTCCCTTTGGCTGCCAGTCATCACTATCGGTAATACTCGTCTCAAGATTGATAATCCTCGCGTCAGGCCTTCTTGATTCAAGCTCCGAAAGCGCATCGCCCCAGATGTACCGATCGTTAACGGAGATCGGAACCGGTCCGTTGGCTTCCGTGGCTATCTCGATATAGTCCCGAGCGTCTTTTACATAATTTTCATGAAGGGCAGGATCGGAAGGATTTGGAAGTATCTGATCAATCCCCCTTCCCGTCATCACATCACCGCAGAGAAAGAGCTCCATGTCTCCTCGCCGATCAGTATTCATAGTTTTCACCAGGCTTTCGTGCGCGTATTTGCCAGGAAGCATTGCTCTCGGCGCGATGAGCGCGGGTGAGGCGCGCATTCGGGTCCTTCAGAACCAGACCCTCGATCTCAGGCAGAGGTGCCGCTTCACGAAAATGCCGTTGAAAATCACCTTGAAGCAAATGTGCAAGCCAGATGTGCCGGGAAGCCCGGGTTGCAATCACGATATCTTTTCTCACTCCGGAAGCCTCATCAGCATAACTCAACGAAACCGGCTCGACGGGAGTTCCCAAAATACGAGTGAGAAGATCATAACGCTCGCGATAGGTCGTCCCGAGCAGATAACGCCCGTCATGAATGAGAATGTCCCAGAACACGAGCGTGTCCTTGATCCTGCTTGTCTTGTAATGAAGTAAACCTCCATCGAGAACCTGCAGCTTGTCGCGGGTAACGGGAAGGGCGTTCAGTTCCCGGAGCATCTGTTCGGGTGGCCGATACCGTGGAAGCGGGGCTTTCCTGCGCCCAAACAGCTGAACTCCCGCACCTGGAACGAAGTAAACCAGAATTCGCCAGTCATCATACTTGTATTGAGCAACATAGCCTTTCAGCTCATCAAGCCGCTCGGGGCGCCAGGTGATCGCCGGGTGTGGAGGATAAATCAGGCGTGCAGAAACAGCGTTCGTCTTCACGCTGAATATTTTTGCAATCGGCACGCCCCGGAGCAGACGTGCATGAACTTTTGCTGTAAGGTGAGGCATGCTCTTTTTCGTGCGGTTTCTTCTCATGGTCCTTTGGTCCGGGCTCATATTTCTATTCGGAACCCTTCTCAGCCTGGTTCGCTGGGGGGACCTGAATCTGAACCGCGATATCGGCAAGATGCTCTCCATCCCGATTCTTCGCGCTCTCGGTATCCGGATTGAAGTGACAGGAATGGACCGGATGCCTGAAGGTCCCAAGATCTTCGTCGCCAATCATCAAAGCGGGTTTGAGCTCATCGTTTTTGGGTTCTTCTGTCCCGACCGGACGGTCTTCATAGGAAAAAAAGAGATCATCTGGATTCCCCTGTTCGGACTCTATTTCCTGGCGGCCGGAAACATCGTGATCGACCGATCACGCCGCAACAAGGCCGTCGCTACGTTATCCAGAGCCGCAGCCGTCATCCGTCGGAAACAAGCCTCCGTCATGGTGTTCCCGGAGGGAACCAGAAACCGTGGAGAGGAACCTCTGCTACCATTTAAAAGGGGGCCATTGTATCTCGCGCTCGAAGCGCAGGTGCCGATCGTTCCGCTGGTCGTCAGCCCGATCAAAAACGTATTCAGCTGGAAGCAAAGAATTCTGCAATCGGGAGTCATTCAAATCCAAGTACTCCCACCTGTTTCCACTGAAGGCACTAAAAAGGAAGACGCTACCCGGCTTGCCACAGAAGTTCGCGAGGCGATGCTTTCAGTGATGACCCGTGCGCCTATGCAGACAGATGCTCGATAAGGATTTTCGCGCCGATTCCGATCAGGACCAGCCCTCCGATAAGGCTGATCTTCTTCTCGAAAAAATGCCCGACTTTGGTTCCGAGATATACGCCGGCAAATGACACGAAGAACGTGACCACGCCTATGATCAGAGCGGGCATCGGAATACTCACCTGCAGGAACGAAAAGCTGAGACCCACAGCCAAAGCGTCAATGCTCGTGGCAACTGAGAGTCCCAGTAATAGAACGACATTCTCCGCGCAACATTCGGACTTTCCCGAATCGGACTTGCCGGATTCCAGTTTAAACGACTCATAGATCATTTTTCCGCCAATCAGCGCCAAAAGGCAGAACGCGATCCAGTGATCAAAATCCATGATCCAGTCGCGGAGCGTAAGACCGGCAAACCATCCCAGAACAGGCATAAGTGCCTGAAATGCGCCGAAAAAGAACGCGATCCGAAGCGCAGGACGCAAAGCAAGCCTGCCCATCATCGCGCCGTCGGCGACCGCCACGGCAAAGGCATCCATTGAAAGCCCCAGCGCAATCAAAATGATCGTAAAAAGTGACATAATTTGTCCATTTATGCCGCAGAATCCCGGACGCTGCGAGCCATTTTCTTGGTTGTTAGGTTTCTTTTGGACCCGTTTCGTGACAAAGATGCCCCCGCGTGACGAGATTCGAGTTTCGCTACATTGTTGGCTGGTATTTTCTTCCTGCTATCGTCGTGGCAATGACGGTCATTGCCTGGATGCTTTCAAAACACGTCATCGATCAGGAAATCGACGTCGAGTTTGACATGATCTCTACCGGGATCGAGCAGGCAGTCCAAAACCGCATGCAGGATTACGTGCAGTCACTGGTCCAAGCGACCGGATTCATCGCGCTTTCAGAGAAAGTGACACGCGAAGAATTCCGTGGATACGTGAAAAAGATCGACACTGAAAAGTTCTTTCCTGGAATACAGGGCATTGGACTCGCGGTGTACCTGAGAAATAACAACCTCATGCAGCATATCAAGGCAGGCCGAGAATCGGGAATTCCCGATTATGACGTCAGCCCGGAAGGGACTCGCGAGGAATACCTCCCCATTCTTTATCTCGAACCTTTGAATAAGAGGAATCGCGCTGCCATTGGCTACGACATGATGTCTGAAGCAATCCGGAAAGCCGCCATCGTCCGCGCGCGGGACACTGGCGAACCCTCCTTGAGTGACATGGTCACGCTGGTTCAGGAAATTGATGAAAAAGTTCAACCGGGCTTTCTGCTCTATGTTCCTGTTTACCGAGAAGGAGCTCCGATTCGTACGGTTGCCGAGCGCCGTGCGGCGTTTTTAGGGCATGTCTATTCTCCCTTTCGAGCTCACGATCTTTTCAATGCACTGTTTTCCGGTCAGCACCCTCCGGTGGGTTTTAAGATCTACTCCGGTTCCGAAATCAATGAGGACAAACTCCTCTATTCCCTGCCAAGGGAATCCGAGCGTTTTATCAAGACCTCGGGCCTCACCAGGACCGTCCCACTGGAAATCGGCGAACATACCTGGACTTTCCAGTTCTTTGAACTTCCACAGCTCAAGCAAAATAATCCTTACTACCTGCCGTTCACTGTCCTGATCGGCGGAATTCTGCTCTCACTCTTCTCCCTGAGAGTCGCGTTCGACAACAAGACACGAATGGAGGCTCGTGAAGCCGCGCTGAATCGGGAGCAACGCCTCAGGAGCCAGATTCAGCAAAAGGCTGACGAAAACGCAAAACTCTATGAGAATGCAAGCGCGGCGGTTGCCGCCCGAAATGAACTGCTTGCGATCGTCTCTCATGATTTGAGGAATCCGCTGAACGCGATTCTTCTTAACTCGCGATTACTGCAAAAAGCCGGGTCAAAACCGAATATCGAACCGCGGGAGCTCGAGCAGCTCGCGATCCGGATACAGCGTTCCGGCGACCGGATGAATCAGTTGATCCAGGATCTGCTGGACATCGCGCAGATCGAATCAGGTTCCTTGCCCATTACGCCGCAACCTCAATCGGCGGCCAGGCTGGTGTCAGAATCGCTGGAAGCGCTCCGTCCCTTGGCGAGCGAAAAAAGCATTGATCTCAGAGCAGAGATTCCCGAAGATCACCCGATTCTGGCTGACGCGAAACGTATTTTACAGGTACTGTCAAACCTGATCGGGAATGCCCTGAAATTCACGCCGGAGGGCGGCTCAATCGTTATTCACGTAGGACGTGAAGCGTCCAATTCCGTGCTCTTCAGCGTTTCAGATACGGGAAAAGGCATTTTCCAAGAGGACCTTCCTCGCGTATTTCAACGTTTCTGGGGCAAAGACAAAAGCCGTGGCGGTACCGGACTCGGTTTGTTCATTGTGGAGCAGATCGTCCGCGCTCATGGCGGCCGAATCTGGGTCGAAAGCCCGGAGGGACGTGGGACGACATTCTGGTTCACTCTTCCGGCGGCGCCTGAACCTGCACGCGCCCAATGACCTTGGAGTCCATCACGCTCAGGAAATCAAAATTTCCCGGCTCCTCGAATGTTCGGGAAAACGAATGCCCGGGTTTCAACCGTCCTGAATCCCAAAGACCGATCGGAGAAGTGATCGTGTGATCTCGACTGTCTGCATTCACCCAAACCACTCTTGTCCCTTGAACGACGGAGGTTTGAAATCGTGACAGTTCTTCGGCTGAGTTCTCGCTGTTCGAGGAAATGACCACACGAGTGACCCGGGGTTCGGCAGACGGCTTATCGCCCGGGACGTCAACGTGGAGAGGTTGTTCCTGAGCATGCTCGCCGCAACCGCTGAACAGTACGGATGCCACTAAGAAAGTGGTCAAACGTCCGTAACCACGGACTGCTGCGGCAAAACTCACCATACAGGAACTGAATCAATAAGCGTACCAGGCCCTGGAGACTCCGGCCGGTACTTAACGCGAGGTGATTTGTTCGAATTCACGCCTGAAATCCGGCTCGGCAAAGACTCTCTGACAGATCTGAGCTGCGAGATCTTTTCCAGCCACCACATCCGTAGGATGATGCACACCGACGATGAATCTTAAATCCGCGAGATGGCCCCCGTAAGTTTCGATGGCGCGAGCCCGCTCGGGAAAAGCGCGAGCCAGTACGCAGGAACCCACGACAGCCAGAACAGCATGCGAACTGGGATAGGCGCGCGCACCCTCTGGCATATGAGCACAAGGGTGCAGTGTCGGATCGACGGAATAAGGCCGCGGACGGCCGAATTTACCCTTCTGATAATCGGCGGCCCGTTCAGAAAATTTGAAAACCCGAGAAAGCACGGGACGCGCGGAATCAAGCTCGGCCTTCGAAAAAAGCCCTGCTGTGGCGCCGTAGAAAACGTCGAATGTGGGGATGCGTTGCAGTTGCGCAAGCCGGCAGTCCCGAGGGTCGCGTGTATCTTGAAGTTCATGAAGAACCCGGAAGTCCTCGCGATACGCCCTGGATCCCGCCACCGGAGGCGGATTGAGGAAAAAATCAGTTGACCGGATCTGCGTCCAATCAGCTAACGCTTGAGAAGTACAGACTAATATGAATAATGCGATAGCAACTTTGCGCATGATCTCCCCTTACCCCACTGTTGCAGGGTTTCGGGTTATCACGGCCGATCGCCTTGGTCAAAATTTCGTTTAGCAGGCTGCTAGAGGGATGCGGGGTTTCTGCGAACTGGCCGGGATCGCGGCGGAATGATCGGGGCTGGTTCGCTGCGTGGGATCATGAGAATCAGGTGCCACTCTCGCCATCACGGGCCGGGCCACCGGACGTGGCCTCCCTCGCAATATTCTAAGCACCTCTTCTTTTTTGTCCTCAAGCATTCGTTCCAAAACCAGGTCCGTGGTCATGATCATCTCCCTCGCGTATGCGCCAAGGCAAAGCATCGGCAGAAATCAGCGAAAAGTGTACCAAGGTTTTATGAAGACAGCCCTTATGTAGCTTTGGAATCCACTGCCTTAGTTGTGTAAACTCATGCCGCAACACGCACTTCGTCGTGCACTGGAAGTGGCGTCGCCCGCTTACGTGCACTTCGGTAATACAATCCGCCAACAATACTTCCAAACACCAGGTGCGCGAGGAGTACGGCTGAAAAGGTCCAGAAATTCGTATTCAGCGCGAACCAACCCGGTGCGGGAGCCTGTTCAGGAATGAACGGATGCAGGACCGGGACAACTCCGAGGAATACGCCCGCAGCAACATAATGAACCGCACCAGCCAGCAACCCCGGCTTCAGGCCCGAATTTCCGAATGTGCGAAATGCGACGGCATAAACCAGACCGAAAATGGCGCCGTTCACCAGATGCCAAAAAAAACCGAAAAGCCAGACGCCCGGCCCCACCGTGCTGGTAATCATGCTGCCCAGACCCATTTCGGGGTTCATTTCGACCAGCCCCAGGCTTCGCCCAATGACGCCGCCGATAGTCAGAATAAAAGCCCCTACTATTCCAGCCCACAATGCTGAAAGGTAGCTACCGTGCGCCAAGCGCGGGCGCGTTTTCAATTCCATGAAAAGACCCTCCGGCCTTTCAGGCAGCAACCGCCATGCCGCAAAGGCCTCATCAAGAGCACTCGGCGGCTTGACACCGTTTCGACGCACGCCGATACTGAACCGAACTATGAACTGGATATGTTTGCTTTTTCTTTTCGTCAGCCCCCTTCTGAGCTGGTCCCTCTCATTTGCTGAAACAGTGGCTGAAACAGCAGCTGTGACGTCGAGTTCGCCCATCACGGAAACCTGCATGGAAGAACTGCGAAAATTGCCAGGCCATTCCGATTCGGCTGCGTTGCAAAAAGTCTGCGCTGAAGCCGTCCATAACGAGAACTGCCGAAGCGAAAAAGGCCTGCCTATTTTCCATTGGAATCGAAAAGGGACCACTGCAGCCACAACCGCCCCCCAGCAGCAGAAGCCTTTGAAGATCCTGGTGTTTGGAATGATTCATGGTGATGAGCCCTGGAGCGGCAGCCTTGCGCGACTCTGGGCTGAGCGCCTCACCCGCTTCGATCCACGCAACGAATGGCGGATTCTGCCGATTCTGAACCCCGATGGATGGCGCCTGAAGACCCGCATGAATAGCCGCCAGGTGGACCTGAATCGGAATTTTCCTACGAAAGACTGGGCTGCGGAAGCCGTCCAGCATTGGGCAAAAAGCTCTGGAAAAAACAAGCGCCGTTTCCCGGGCCCCTCGGCTGGCAGCGAAAAAGAAACCCTCTGCTCGATCTGGCAGATCGAGGATTTCCAACCCGATTTCGTCATCTCTGTTCACACTCCTTATGGGGTCATGGATTTTGACGGGCCCAAATCCCGTGCCCCGTCAGCGACTCCTTTGCCATGGAGACGCCTTGGGAATTACCCAGGGAGTCTTGGACGATACCTCTGGAAAGAACGCGGAACTCCCGTCCTCACGGTGGAACTTGTGCACCGGGAGCCTGCATTCAGCAACGAGCGATACGCCAGGCTTCAGGACGAGCTTTCGGATTTCGCGCGGAAAACAGTCGACGAGCTTGAGCGCTCGCGCAGTCCGAACCTCGCCGCTACTCCCTGAGCGAATCCGTTCCTAGGCTTTTCCGGCGGATCCGAGAACTTCGCGATTTTTATACATAATGAGCTTCTTCAGCTCATCACGGGCAGGCCCGAGGTATTTTCGTGGATCGAACTCGGAAGGATTCTCCGCGAATACCTTACGAATCGCTCCCGTCATGGCCAGGCGACCATCACTGTCAATATTGATCTTGCAGACAGCGGAACGTGCAGCGCGCCTGAGTTGTTCCTCAGGAATACCCACCGCGTCTTTCAGCTTTCCGCCATACTTGTTGATCGTTTCGACGTATTCCGGAACCACTGAAGAAGCTCCGTGCAGAACGATCGGGAACCCCGGAATCCGCCGTTCGCATTCTTCGAGAATATCGAACCGCAGTTCCGGCGGAACGAGAATGCCCTTCTCATTGCGAGTGCACTGCTCGGGCTTGAACTTGGTCGCGCCATGAGAGGTCCCGATCGAGATGGCGAGTGAATCCACACCGGTCTTTTTGACAAAATCCTCGACCTGTTCGGGTTGCGTGTAAATGGATTTGGCCGCGACCACGTCGTCCTCGATGCCAGCCAGAACCCCTAGCTCGCCTTCCACGGTGACTCCATGGCTGTGCGCGAACTCGACCACCTGCTTGGTCAGGCGGACATTCTCGTCGTACGAGTGATGAGAGCCGTCAATCATGACCGAAGAGAAGCCTGACTCGATGCAATTCTTGCAAAGGTCGAACGTATCCCCATGGTCCAGATGAAGCGCGAAGGGTACATTTGATTTCGCGTCCTTGATCATCGCTGCCGCGCCCATCGCCATATAGCGGAGCAACGTGGCGTTCGCATACTTCCGAGCGCCGCTCGAAACCTGAAGAATGAACGGCGACTGGGATTCGATGCAGCCCAGGACGATTGCCTGAAGCTGTTCCATATTATTGAAGTTGTACGCCGGAATCGCGTATTTGCCTGCCATCGCTTTGGCAAACATCTCTTTTGTCGACACTAACCCGAGTTCTTTGTAGTGGATCATGATTTTCAACCTTCCTTTCAGGAGTCCGAAGGCTCCTTGATGTCTTTTTCCCTGTGATTAATGGATTGCTGATCCACGCCTTCCCGGTACTCATCGATATGACGAGTCGTCAGGGAGCCCACCTTTGGATTGAATACGAGTGGAGGTGGCTCGAGCTGTACCAGATAGCCGAACTGTTCGCGGAACTCCTGCAGCGAAATTCCGGCTGTGGCCGCGAACTTCGCAAGTTCGTGCGGATCCGCGAAGTCGTCACGCCTGAGCCGGATCATGTAGCGGCGAGCGATCGCGTAGCGCGTGGAATTGATGTCGACCATTCGCAGCCGAGTTCTTCCGCTTTTAGGATCGAGCAGCTGTTGGAAAGGAATCGGAACGAAATTCCCTCCCTGCATCGAAACCATCACGTTGTTACCGCCCTCAATGATGTGCTTGGCTGCGCAATAACCGAGATCACGCGTGTACTCCATGTCGTAGGGGATCGGATCAGCGCAACGAAGCTCATAACCGATATTCTTCGCGACGATGGTGGTTTTGATTCCGAAATCGCGAAGACGCGCGTTCACAGCTGATTTAAGAATTTCTCCGATGTTCACCTCGGCAATTCTGAGATGGCCATGCGCATCGCGCTCCACGTCCGCCACTCCCTGCAGGTCGGCAGGATCGATATCCAGCACCAGGCCTTCGGAGATCACGGCCACTCCATGGCGGCGGCCATAGCTGAGGCGCTTGATAATGGCTCCGACGAGCGTATCGACCACGGCCTTCAGCTTGATGGGCTCTCCGTTTCGCGAAAATTCCTCGGTGATCAGCGAAAGGGTCGCCCCCGCCGCTTTGCCCATACCGAGCGCCAGATGCCCGGCCTTTCGTCCCATTGAAATGACGAAGTACCAGCGCGACGTGGTGCTCGCATCCACGATCAGGTTCTTCACGATCTCAACGCCAATGTGGCGAGCGGTCTGAAATCCAAAAGTATCGACGCTCGCCGGCAGATCAAGGTCATTGTCGATCGTCTTGGGCACATGCACGACGTTAATTCGTCCTTCGGCTTTTTCAGCAAGCTTCATCGCGGAAAAAGCCGTGTCATCGCCGCCGATCGTGATCAGCTGAGCGACATTCAATCGCAATAGCGAAATCACCGCGTTTTCGAGGTGTTTGGGATCCTTTGTGGGATTCGCGCGAGAGATACCGATGAAGGAGCCGCCGCGAAAATGAATCCGGGATACATCCTCGATGCTGAGCGGACGAACCCGGTCCACGTTACCTTCCATGATCCAACTGAAGCCATCCTGGACTCCAAGTACTTCGACGCCTTCCAATGAAGCGCGAATGGTCGCAGCTGCGATGACGCTGTTAATTCCGGGAGCAGGACCTCCACCGACGAGAATGGCAATTCGTTTTTGTTGGCTCACAACGATCTCCTTAGAAGCGGACGGCTTGAGTAGCACCGAGTCTACCGCAAACTTACGCAACTTTCTTTCCAAAAACCGTTTCGACGCTGCGCGTACTGCCAACCTGCCGAGGGGCCTGGCTTAGTACCTGAACGAGCTGCCGCCCACGAATTCGCGCAAAATCGAGTGACGAGGGATGGCATCCACCGGAATAGGAAGGAAATACGACAAAAACTTCATCAATCGGAGCGCCTCGCCATAAGCATAGGAATCGACGGGCACCTGCTCCAGAACCGGTTCAACAGCCGTCTTCAATGCCGCCAGCTCATAGACCAGCGCGGTATTGAAAAAGACATCCGCCTCCTCCTGGAACGGAAACACATATTGAGACTCCCCTTCCCGAACCGACGGCCAGCGGAGGATGGTCTGAGCGGCTGAGTAGTTCCGGAACTGATGGTCGCGGATGATTCGGCGAAGGATTCGCGTATCAGTGGTCGGAATGCGATTGTGCGTATCCAGGGGAACTTCCGTCAGCGGGCTGACGTAGATCTTGAAAATGCTCTCTTTCGGGAGTTCCGACCAGAAAAGCGGATTCAGGGCATGAATCCCTTCAACGATCACGAGCCCGTGCTCTTCCGGGCGAATCGTTTTCCCGGAGAGTCCGCCCGTGCCGGTTTTGAAATCGTATTTCGGAAGCTCGACTTCCTTCTTCTCCACGATCTTCCGGAGATTTTCCTGAAAAAGAGCCACATTCACGGCGTAAGGCGATTCGAAATCATGATCCCCGTTCGCGCTTTTCGGAGTCTTGTCGCGGTCCAGGAAGTAGTCATCCATCGAGACGAGAAGCGGTTTATGGCCATTGATCCGGAGCTGAATACCCAGGCGCTTCGTGAAAGTGGTCTTGCCGGAAGCGGATGCTCCGGACACCAGGATCACACGCGTTTCCTTGCGTTTCGTGATGGTATCCGCGATCTGGGCGATTTTTTTCTCGTGGAATGCCTCGGAGATCAGAACGAACTCGTTATATCTCTGGGTTCGGATCAACTCATTGAGCATCCCGACGTCTTCCACTTCGAGGATCTGGCGCCAACGGCGGGTTTCCTTGAAAACGTCATAAAGTTTCTTGCTCTTTTTGGCGCGGACAAGCTTCGTCGGATGCATGAGCGAAGGCAGATGCAGAATCATGCCTTTATCGTAAGCATCGAGTGAGAACTGCTTCACGTAGCCGGTGCTCGGGGCAAGGTAGCCGTAAAAATAATTCAGCATTCCATCGAGCTGGTAAACGCTGGCCTTCGTCGCGTTCCGGAAGCTGAGCAGGCGGGCCTTGTCATCCCTGCCTGATGCACGGAATACCTCGATCGCCTTTTCGATCGGGACTTCTTCACGTTGAAAGGGAAGGTCCAGTTTCACGATCTCCTGCATTCTGTCCTCGAGCGAGCGAATGATCTGAGGCGTGATCTGCGGGCCGTTGGAGATCTCCGCGTAAAGTCCGTTCGAAAGCGGATGCAGGATATGGATGCGCGCCTCGGGATAAAGATCATGAAGGGCCTTGATGAGAATGAAAGAGGCGCTGCGCTGATAGACCCTGATTCCATCCAGACTGTTCAGACCGACGAATCGAACCTGTGAATCCTGCTCCACGCGAGTGCTGAGCTCGCGAAGTTTGTTATCGACGAAAGCGGCGAAAATCGAGCGGCCTTGCGCGCCCCCGCTCATCTGCTGAACGACCTCCATCAGGGAGGTCCCTTTGGCGACCGAGACCTGCCGGTTTCCTTCCATAGTCAGCTGAACACTCAATGCAGTGGATGCGGTCATATCTGATGATTCCCCTCTTCTATTTACGAGAAGATCTCATTGTAGCAAAAAGCTTCTGATTTCCACAATCTCTGTTCTCGTGGATAATGAACAGGATGTCTCAGTCACGGTCTGCCCCGACTCTGAAATTTTTCAAATCCTGCTCGCTATGCAGGGCAAACTGGGCTGATCGCACGTGCTTTCTCGCAGATGCTTCGGTGACTTTAAAAGGCTATCAGGCCCACCCAACTGAACCCGAGAAAGGGCTTCTCGTTTTCCAGCACGATGCAACCGGCTGCGGGACTTCACTGGCCATGCCCGTGAGCCTGTTTTCAGATCTCTATCAAGGTCCCAGAATCCGCACGCTCGCTTACGGCTCCGACGACTGCGAAAAACGTTGCCTCAGCAACGACGATCTTGAGCCCTGCAAAGCCAACTGCTCGGCCGCGTACGTGCGTGAACTCCTCAGGACCATCCGTTCCCGCCAAACAGCTTAAATCACGACCTGGGCACCCAGTTCCACGACCTGATCCGGCGGAAGCCCGAAGTAATCCGTTGCCGGTCGAGCATTTCGGGATAGCAGTACAAAGAGCTTTTTCCGCCAGGACGCCATCCGGCTATCGCCGGTCGTCAGGAAAGACTCGCGTCCGAGGTAAAAGCTCAGCTCAGTGATATCCAACTCCAGTCCGGTCCCCAGGCAAAAGATGAGGATTTCAGAAATATCAGGATTCTCCATGTACCCGTAGCGCGCCTTCACCTTGACGAACCCATGCGGAAATTCCTTGACGGTCACGCGTTCGTTCGCATCGACCAGGGGCTCATTCCGGGTCGCGATCGTCAGCACGATCACGCGCTCGTGAAGAACACGGTTATGCCTGAAATGATGCAGCAGAACCGGCGGCGCGATTCCCTCTGTCAGGCTCATGAATACAGCGGTTCCCTTCACTCGCGGTGGCCGCTTTCTCGGGATCATGGCGATGAACCGCTCGAGTGGCATCGAGCGGGTGGACATGACCCCCGCAAGAACTTCCCTTCCTTTTTTCCAGGTGGTCATGACCGTGAAAACCACGGCGGCTATCAAGATCACCACCCAGCCGCCATGAACGATCTTGCTCAGATTCGCGGTAAAAAAAGCGACATCCACGAACAAAAACACGCCGAGCAGTGCCGCTGCCGGAAGCAGCTTCCAGCTCCAGACCTGGCGCGCCACCAGGAAGAACAGCACCGAAGTCACCACCATGGTTCCGGTTACCGCAATGCCGTACGCCGCCGCCAGGTTCGAGGAATTTGAGAACAGAAGCACCAGTCCGATTGAACCGATCATCAAAAAACGGTTCACCTGCCCGATGTAGATCTGGCCCACGGTTTCACTCGACGTGTGATCGATATGCGTTCGTGGCAGATAGCCAAGCTGAATCGCCTGCTGCGTGAGTGAATAGGCGCCTGAGATCATGGCTTGGGAAGCGATGATCGTGGCCACGGTCGCGATTCCCACAAGAGGCAGGAGCATCCATCCTGACACAAGCCCGTAAAAGGGATTTTGAAGAGCGGCCTGTCCTTTTTCCAGAAGGAGCGCGCCCTGCCCGAAATAATTCAGGAGAAGGGCCGGAAAAACGAGCGCAAGCCAGCCAATGCGTATGGGCTTTTTCCCGAAGTGTCCCATATCCGCATAAAGGGCCTCCGCGCCAGTGACACAAAGGATCACCGCGCTCAGTACAAAAAAACCGGCAAACCCATTGGCTGAAAAAAAGCGGACGGCATAAATCGGATTGATGGCTAATAGTATTTCCGGGTTCCGGAAAATCCATGGCACACCGATCGCGCCGATCGTAAGGAACCAGACCAGGGTCGCCGGTCCGAAAATGGAGCCGATGTGAGTTGTCCCCCGGGACTGCACGGCAAACAACACAAGCAGCACAACGACCGTGAGCGGGACAACGGCCGGAGCAAGGAACGGGGTCGCGATATTCAAGCCTTCGATGGCGCTCAAGACTGAAATAGCAGGGGTAATGACACCGTCTCCATAAACCAGTGCCGCACCCAGCAGCCCCAGGAGAATCGGAGTCGTTTTCTTCCATCCGGAGGAACTGTACCCAGGAACTTTTCGTCTTTTGCTCTGCAACAGCGAGAGCATGGCCATCGTGCCACCTTCGGATCTGTTATCAGCACGCAAAATAAAAAAGAGATATTTGAAGGTGACCACCAGCATCAAAGCCCAGAAAACAAGCGACAGAATCCCGTAAATATTGACGGCATTCAAAGCCAGCTGGTGCGCCGGGTGAAAACATTCGCGAATGGCGTAAAGCGGCGAGGTTCCGATATCCCCGAAAACGACCCCTAAGGCCGTCAGCGTGAGCTTAGGGAGGTTTCCATTCGGCGCCTTGGCGGACCTTCCTTTTTGCTCCTGAAGAGGCTCCTGCCAAGCCCGTTCCTGATCACGGGGAGGAATATTCTGCGGCAGCTTTCGAAGCGGTTCTGCATCAACCAAAAAATTCCTCGCCCCAAAATAGCGCGTAAGCGATTGCGCAATTTTGCGAATAACGAGCACTGCAAACTCCGTACTTATCCCTGCCCTTCTTCATCATCTTAATCTTATGATGAATGACCCCTATGCGCCGGCGGGGTGCGAATTGACACCCGGTGCGCTTTTCGCGAAGTTCGCGCGCATGTCTTTGCCTCGCGTACTGTTTTGTTTCCTCTTCATTCTGGCCGCCACGGCTCCTGATTCCATCGCGATGGGGCGGAGACAGAAATCGCGAGCACTCCTCATGGGCGTATTGGGAGATTCGATCTCGGCAGGCACCCTCTCCGATCTTCCGCTGAAACCCTGTGCAAAAGATGCCGCGAAAAGCGCAAAAAGGCCTGGCGGCGTGAGCGCGAAATTCATCTACGAGAACAAGGAAAAACTTTCCTGGGCCTCAGGTCGATCGGTGTCATCCCATTTTTACCTCCTCAAATCCTACCTGCTCGCGAGCGGGAGCCCGGACTCGCTCCGGGTGGAAAACGTCTCCTCACCGGGCGATCGCACGCGCGATCTGCCAAAACAGGCTGCCGAACTCATGAAGCAGTACAGGGAGGGAAACTACTCAGCCCTGACCTATGCGACCATTCTGATCGGAGCCAACGATGCGTGCGGAAAAAAGGGCGCCACGCCTCTGGATCGCATGCGCGCGGAACTTCTTCAGACTTTCGCGAAAATAGCGGAAATTCAGCAGGAGGAACCGATCCGAATCCTGCTCGTCGGGATTCCCAGAATTCCTGATCTCGGCGCACCCGCGATCCGCCGGACCCATACCCCTCTACTCGGTCTTCGCTGCGGTGTCGTGCGCGACCGGCTCCTTGGCTCCTGCCGGAAGCTGCTCAGCTGGAGAACGGAAGAGGAATATCACCAGGCGATGAACATCGTTGAAGAGAGAAATCGACTGCTCAGGTCCACCGCGATCGAAGCCAATGCCACTTTCCCGAATCTGGAAATCGTTTACAGCAATCACCTCTTTGACCTGGAAATTCCTCCCGCCATGCTGGCGATCGACTGCTTCCATCCGAGCAAGCGCGGGCAGGAGGCGATCTCGCGTGAAGTCTGGCTGGATCAGCCCTGGTTTTGGATGGAAAGATGATCAAAAGGAGACATCTATGCTCACGATCCTGTTTCTAACGGCCCTGGCAGGGAGTTTGCCCCTGCAAACCGCTCAGGGCGCCTCCTGCCAAGGCGTCTTCCTGCGACAGCATGGGCCAACCTCCGTCAGCCCCGATCAGATCCTCAGCTACAAGATCCAGGTCGTGAATGAGGGGGCCTGCAACCTGGAAGGCGTGCAGGTCACCGATTATATCCCGCGAAGAACGGTATACCGCGAAGGACAACCCACGCCGAGCCAGGTTCCCGTGAATAGTCAGGAACCCCGAAGCCACCTGCCCGTTCATCAGGTCGTGTGGAAGGATGTGAGCCTTCCCGCAAACGGCTCCACGGCGTCCTTCGAAGTGAAGGTCATGGTGCTTCCGCCCGGCAAACGTACGATCACCGACACCTCTTGCGTGGAACATCCGAACCTCGTGCGCACCTGCAACACCATCGACCTCTGGGTGAACGAATAGCTGAAGAGGAAAACATGCGCGACGAAAGCTATCTTCGGGTAGGAACGCGTATTCTTCACCTGAGTCGGCTGGAGAAAATCTACTACCCGGAAACAGGGTTCAAAAAGAAAGATGTCCTTCTTTATTACAGGCAGATCGCGCCCGTACTTCTGCCCCATCTGAAATCGCGTCCGCTGACGCTCAAGCGGTATCCCGAAGGAGTTCAGGGCGATTACTTCTATGAAAAGCGATGCCCGTCCTATCGCCCTCCCTGGTTCAACACCGTTGAGCACACCGGGATCAAATTCTGCGATGTCGGAGACCTGGCCAGCCTGGTTTGGATCGTGAATCTCGGATCGCTTGAATTGCACACCTCGCTCTCGCGGGCGCCGCGGCTGGAACAACCCTCCACGATGGTCTTCGATCTGGATCCCGGTGCGCCGGCGGGAATTCACGAGTGCGCGCAGGTGGCGCTTAAAATCCGATCACTTCTCGACGACTTGAATATCGAATGTTTTCCGAAAACGTCCGGCTCTAAAGGGCTTCAGCTCTACGTTCCGCTGAAAGCGACCGCAGGCTATCTTCAAACAAAGTCCTTTGCTCGCGCGATAGCCGAACATCTCGAACGGGAAATACCAGAGCTCGTTGTTTCCAGGATGATCAAAAAAATCCGGGCAGGCCGGGTATTCATCGACTGGAGCCAGAACGATGTTCATAAGACGACGGTTTGCGTGTACTCGCTCCGGGCGACACCTCTGCCAAGCGCCTCAACGCCTCTGGAATGGCTTGAGGTCGAGCAGGCGGCCAAAGGCAAATCATCGCTCTTCTTCTCGCCCGCCGATGTTCTGAAACGAGTTTCCGAACAAGGTGACCTGTTCAGAAGCACCCTCACCCTTCAGCAGGACCTCCCGACGTCTGCCAGGCGTTGGTTGAAAGCCGCCTGAAGCCGCGCATGTTCAGCTCAGCCCGGCGCGAAACTTGAAAAACCTGCCCGCATGGCACGAGCAAAAAATGCAAAATTAAAGAGCATTCCAGGCGGCAAGGGCAAGACACCCGCGCGCGGCTCCAGCGAATTAGCAGGGCTTTTCAGCGGGAAAGTGACTCGCGCGGCGCCGAAGTCGCGACAGGCGAAAAAGAAACTCAAACCCACCGAGGAGCTCCCGGGAGATCTCCGTTTCTTGAGCGATGTGTTTGCCGCGGGTCGTGCCGTTCAGAAGGAGCTATCTTTCAAGGTCAGATATGCCGAACAGCGGGTGAAAGATTACTGCCTGAGGCGCTTCTCGGAACTGTTCGCTGCAAGCGGGACCCGGCCGCCCAGCATTGAGTATACCGGCGAACACTCCCGCTTCATGTTCACTCAAACCGAACGCACGACATTGACTTTGGACAAGGTCGAGGAGCTCCGGGATCTGGGAATTCCGATCGATGAGTATACGGAACTTCGTGGTATTCGCATCAACTATGAAGCCATTCGTCGCCACAAGCTCGAGGAAAAGCTTCAGAAAGCGCTTTCTGAAATGGGACTTCGCTCAGACATTCTGGAAGAATGTTTTGTTCCGAACGTGGAACTCAATGAATCCTTTTACAACGTTCTTGCGCAGATCATTCGCGAGAGTTTGCGCGAGGGTGAGGAACTTCCCGAGAAACTTCACGAGGTCCTGCAGATCCTTCGCCCCGCCAATCAGGTCCGAAATCTTGAACTGCCCGGCTATGACGCCAGGAAAAGCTTTGACCTTGTCATGAAGGCCGAGATCGCAGCGACAGAAGAGGAGGAAGAGCCCGAGGTCGCCTGACTCGATTCCACCTCAGAACCAATAAGTCAGCGTCCCGAGCAGGTTCCAGAGCGTCACGGTATCATCTGTCGTCACGACGAGAAAACTCGCTTCGCCCCCGACCGTGAAGTTGGATTGAAGCTCCCGGCGATACCCGAGCGCCGGACCGAACACCAGATCCGTGGAATCCCCGATATCGACGTCAGGAATCGAAGCAGAAGCACTGGTACGCGCTGCCCCGACTTTGGCTCCGACGTATGCGCCATCGAGCAGTTCCTTCAATTCATAGTTCCCTTCAAGCGCGAAGACCCAGAAACTTTGGCTTAAATTGAAGGTGTTCCCAAGAATGGTCTGCGTTTCATCACCCAGACTGCTGTAAGTGACATAAAGCCCGGCGCTCATCAGCTCGTGGAACTGGCTCCCACCGTGAGCGCCCACTCCGAACTTCGTGCCCACATCATCACTGAAGGACGAGATTCCCGCCAAGGGTCCAAAATAATAGGTCCCTGCGCTAGGAGCGGCCTGCACATCCAGCGAAAGAGAACTTATTAGGACAAGTATTACTCCGACAAGGGCGTGTTTACGTCCCATAAAAACCTCCATTCCTGGAAACCGGCTGCCCAGGGTTTGACCCGACCCAAAACAGCAAAAACCGTTCCCCGTATCGACCTTCGATGCTAAATTCTGGGCCATGGACAATCAAAACCTGCACCGCACCATCATTGAGCCCTTTAAAATCAAGATGACAGAACCCCTCGTGATGCCGACGCGCGCCGAAAGGGAAACCTTTCTTCGCGAAGCTGGGTACAATCTTTTTCTAGTCCCGGCGCGCAAGGTGACGTTCGATTTTCTGACTGACTCCGGCACAACCGCCATGAGCGCGGCGCAATGGTCAGCCATGATGGTTGCCGACGAAAGCTACGCTGGTTCCCGAAGTTTCGAGAAATTCGAGAAAGTGGTCCGTGATTTGACCGGCTACACTCACGTTATCCCGACCCATCAGGGCCGCGCCGCGGAGAGATTGCTCTTCTCGCTGCTGGTGAAAAAAGGTTCCGCGATTCCGTCGAACAACCACTTCGACACGACGCGAGCCAACATCGAACAGCTGGGCGGGGAAGCCGTCGATCTCGTCATCTCCGAAGGCCGCGATCCGGCGAACCGGCACCCCTTCAAGGGCAATATCGACCTCGAACGCCTGGAGAGTTTCTGCGCTGAAAATCATGCGAAGATACCAGTAGGCATGCTGACGGTGACCAATAACACCGGTGGTGGTCAACCCGTCTCCATGGAAAATATCCGCGGAGCGGCGGCGATTTACCGGAAATACGGCATTCCATTCATTCTGGATGCCTGCCGTTTTGCCGAAAACAGCTACTTCATCAAGCTTCGCGAAACAGGGCAACAGGAGCGCGCTGTCCGGGATATCGCCCAGGAACTTTTCTCTCTCGCTGACGGCTGCATGATGAGCGCGAAGAAAGACGGGCTCGTCAACATCGGCGGATTCATTGCGTTGAAAGATCCGCGTTGGGTCGATCATCTCCGGAGCATCCTGATCCTGACCGAGGGCTTTCCGACTTATGGCGGTCTCGCGGCTCGGGATCTTGAGGCTCTTGCCGTCGGTCTCGAAGAGGTATTGGACGACAAGTACCTGTCTTACCGGCTTGCCAGCGTACGCTACATGGCCGAAGGGCTGAACCAGCGTGGCATCCCGACCATGCAGCCGCCAGGGGGACACGCGGTTTACATCGATGCAAAAGCTTTTCTTCCGCATATTCCACCCCACCAGTTTCCCGGGCAATCGCTCGTCGCGGAGCTCTACCTTTCCGAAGGAATCCGCTCCTGCGAAATCGGCTCGGTGATGTTCGGAAAATTTGTCGGAACTGAATTCCAACCCGCTCAGATGGAGCTGGTGCGGCTCGCGTTTCCGCGCAAGGTCTACACACAGAGTCACTTCGATTACATCCTGGAAGGAATGACCGAAGTTGCGCGTCGCAAGAACTCACTCAAGGGAATGCGCCTGACCTATGATCCGCCGTTCCTGCGGCACTTCACCGCGCGGTTTGAATTCATAGAATAGACGGTTCTGAATTTGCACTTATACGACCGGCGAACTGCGAGGGGCGTGCATGGCAAATTCCGTGAACTTCAAGAAAGAGATCCGCTGTGGAATCGAAGACGCGGCCGTGCGCTCGAGACGCTTCGCTGACGGCGCATGATCAGGATCTTTTATCGAGCTTCCGGTAAATCGTCCGCGAATTGATTCCAAGAAGCTTCGCGGTCATGTTCTTGTCTCCTGAAGTCGCTTCAAGCGTTTTCCGGATCAGAAGATCTTCCACTTCCTTCAGCGATGCGCCCAGAGGAACTTCGATGGTTCCACCCGGAGTCCGAGGTTTGGCCATGCCGCCGGAGGAAGCTGCCGCCAGGTGTTGAGGAAGATCCTCAAGCGCGATCTCAGCGCTCGTCGCGAAAACCACCGCGCGCTCGATGACATTTGACAGCTCCCGCACATTGCCGGGCCACGAGTGCTCCAGAAGAACCTGCATCGCAGCCTGGGAAAAGGCCTGAACATCCTTGCGGTGGCGCTTGGCCGCGACGTCAAGAAAGTGCGCGGCGAGCTCCGGCACGTCTTCAATCCGTTCTCTCAGCGCCGGAACCCGTATTGAAATGACCTCCAGCCGGAAAAGAAGGTCTTGGCGGAAATTCCCGGCCCTGACCGATTCCCGCAGATCACGATGCGTCGCCGCGATCACGCGGACATTCACTTTCCGCGGCTCATTGGCTCCCAGGCGCCTGACTTCGCCTTCCTGCAAAGTACGAAGAAGACTCGCCTGCAGCTGCAAAGGCATGTCACCGATCTCATCCAGAAGAAGAGTCCCCTCGTTCGCCGCCTCAAAAAGCCCGTCCTTGACCCCTGTGGCACCCGTGAAGGCGCCTTTTTCAAAACCAAAAAGTTCGGACTCGATGAGCTGCTCGGGAACGGCGGCGCAGTTGAGCGCGATGAATTTACGGGCCTTCCGCTCGCTTTCACGATGAATGCAGCGGGCGACCAGCTCCTTGCCCGTGCCGCTTTCCCCCGCTAGAAGCACGGTCGCGTCCGTGGGAGCCACTCGGCGGATGATGTCGCGTAATTCGCGCATGGGTGCCGACTGACCGATCAGGGAATCCAGCATTCCCACACCGGCTGCGGGATTTTTCTCCTGGCGTTCCAGCGCAGCCATGGGGCGGACACGCTTCAGCACCGTATCCACGGCGGTGAGCAAGGCCTGACGCTTGAAGGGTTTCGTGAGAAAATCCACGGCCCCGAGCTTCATGGCCCAGACCGCATCTTCCACTTTACCGAAGGCCGTCATCAGGATGACCGGCGTGGACTCCCCGCAAAGCGAAAGCGCACGCAGGAATTCGAGGCCCCCGAGCCGCGGCATGCGAACGTCGGTGATCACAAGTTCGAAGCGATTCCCGGCACGCCCGGCATTCCGCGCCGGACGGATCTCCTCGAGAGCGGCCTGACCGTCACTCGCGGTGACAACCTCGTGACTGGCATACTCCAGAATCTTGCACATCGAGGCCAACGCCTGAGGATCATCATCGACCAGCAGAATTTTAGCCATGGGTCTCCAGTTCCAGCATCGGCGCGGCCGCTATCGACTCGTTCACCATCTCCATTCCAAGCATCGGAAGAAGAAGCTCGAAACAAGCCCCACCTGTTTTTTCCGCCACATGACGAACTGAACCACCATGTTCCTCCGCAACCTTTCTCACGAACGAAAGCCCGAGGCCGGTGCCTTGTGAGCGAGTGGTCACAAAAGGCGTGAAAAGTTTCGAGAGGACCTGCGGGGGAATCCCAGGTCCGTTGTCTTCGATGCGAACCCAGACCATTCCCGATTCAGCGTTTCCAAGTGCGATACTGATCCTGGGCGCAGGGACGCCCTCCAGGGCCTGAAGGGCGTTTCGCACGAGATTGCCGATCACCTGTTCGAGAAGATCGGAATCTCCCATCACGGCAAGCGAACAGCGTTCCTCCCGATTCCAGTCCACGCGAACGCCTTGCGCTTCACAGACGGGCGCATAGGTCGCGAGAACGGATTCAAGAACATCTCCGAGATCGGTCACCCGCTTGTGGCCCGCTGAAAGTTTCGAGAGTTTCAGGTAATTCTGCGTGATCTTTTCCAGACGATCCACGGCGCCAAGAATCGAATGGAGCGATTGCTTGAGCTGGATGTGACCGATTGAGGTGGCCATGTCCACGGCCATTTCCGCCTCAAGCCCGATCGAATGAAGAGGATTCCTCACCTCATGAGCCACCTGCGCCGACATTCTCCCGACGGCCGCGAGATTCTCGGCTCGCGTAAGCCGTTCCTGAATATCGAGCTCCTCAGTCACATCATCGAGAACCAGGATCGCGCCATGCGCCCCCCCTGTTCCGACCTTAAGAGGCATCAGGTGAGCCCGATAGGTTTTATCCTCAATCTGGCACGCATCAATCCTGACGGTTTCGGAAGCCGTCGCCAGCTGCTCGAACCAACGCCTCGCCCCGGCTTCCGCCAGAGGCAGAAAACGGGTCAAGCTGAGCAGCTCGGAGCCTATCACCGGTTTGTCGTCCGTGATTCCCAACCATTTTTCCGCGACCGGATTGATCTGCGTGATCCTTCCTGAAAGATCCGTGACCAGGAGTACCGATTCAATGCTGTTGAGCACGTTCTGATTGAGCTCACCCATTTTGCGCAAGAGCCGGTTCTGCTCCTGCAGCTGGGTTTTTTGGGTTTCGACGACTTTCTCGCGCTCAAGGAGCGCCGTGGCCATTCGATGGAACTCGCGCCCGAGCTGTGAAACCTCATCGTCGCGCGAAAGTGAACGCGCGGGCATGAGAGCCTTATCCTCTTTCCTCAGCCCGCGACGTGTGATTTCACGCGCAAGCCGGGTAAGATCACGAAGAGGCCGAAGTGCCTGTTCTCCAAGCCACAGAAGAAGCAGCGATAGCAGGACTACGACCGCGACAATGATCTCAAGACCCGTTCTAAGCTGGGCCACGCGTTTCTCAGCGAGCGCAAACGTGTGCCTGGCCATCCGCTCATATTCGTCCGCGCCCCAATGCAGCTGGCGGCGCCACTCATCCAGATTGGCCTTCCAACGCGGGTAAACCCGGTTTGCCTCTGCATCATCATGCTGATTGAGGGCCTGATACAGTTTCGCTGCATCAGCTCTCAAATCACCGAGGCCCTTATGGACTCCCTCGGCCCAGGACTCCCACTGCGCTCGTCCTTCTATGGTGGTCCAGCCTGCATCAACGCGCACGAGCGCCTGGAGTCGATCCACTTCGCTCTCCAGAATATCCTCGATCCAACGGGGCACCGGTCGCGGGCGCCACCTGGGATCTTTCCAATGGGAGAATCCGAGGCTGCGCTCCATTTCCCGTTGGAAAACATCCGCATCCGACTGCATTTGAGAAAACAGACGCCCAAGAGGCATCGATACCCGATTAATCGCGTCGAGCAGCCGGTTCACCTCAGTGATCCGAAACAAGCTGATCGTTGACCCAAATAGCGAAAGAATGATCAGGCCGCTCACGAAGAAAAGAATCCGGCGGCGAAGGGAGGCGGGCTTTTTTATTTCTTTCGGTTTCTGCCCCATCTTGCCTCAGCATAACTTAAGGAAGATAAAACAAAAGACGATAAAACGAGAGGAGGAGATGCTTTGAGTTCGCGCCCAACCAGCCGTATCGGAATCATGGTCGACCCGCGCCTTTCACGGGAGCGTGCGAACCTCCTGACACGCACGATTAACGCACTACGTCATATTGCTGAAATCGAACTCCTTCCAGGTGATGCCCTGGAGGAAGAGATTCTTCAAAAGATTCAGGCCACTCCCTATCATCTTGTTCTCGTCCCCTGGTACCGCTACTTCAACTGGAGCCGGGTAGAAGCCCATTTTGGACTGACCCGCACCCGGGGCCCTACTTTCGCCGGATACCACTGCGATCACCTCACTTCCCTGGATATCGGATCTCAGGCCGAGCACCTCCGCACCATCCTGCTCGATTTCGGCGGGATGACAAGCAACGAGGCCGTTCTGATCTGCCGCTCTCTTTTGCATGAAGCGCGACGTTCCGGCATTCAGCCGCTTTTGAAGCCCTCAACACCGATCTACTGTGAAAACTGGTACGCGTCCCAGGGCCTCGGAAATCGGCTGGACTCAATACTGGGCCTTCCGGAGATCACCACCGCAGGATGGGCCGAGCGCAGCGCCACGATTCGGATGATCCTTGTCGCGCTTTGGGGACTGATTTACGAGGATGGCCCCGGTAAATCCGAACTTGGCCAAGGGACGTCCCAGACTCCACGGGCTGCCTTTCAGTTTGCTGCTGACGAGCAAAGCATGGTTTTCCGCCTGAATTACGCGATGCCAAGCTGGACACCCAAAACCGCGGTGACCTCGCTCTGGCCGACATCCGGGCATCCTTCCAGCAACTTTCAATTCCTGCTTCGTTACGCCGATTTCATCCGTCTGCACACGCTTTCGGAAAATCCCATGATTGAACTTGTGGTCGGACTGCTTCCTTCAGCGGCTTCCAAGCGCAACTACGGCACGATTCATACGGTCTGGGTGGAACAGATCGCGCCTCAGCTTGTGACGGAACCTCCTTTTGATCTTCCGGGTCCCAATGCACCACGCCTTCGCCTCCTGCCAACGGCACCCGTTTTCGCGCAAAAACCGCGTCCCGCGGAATCGGATGAAGGTCGCGCGAAGGATCGTTTTCTGAACAGGGCCATCACGGATATCCGGCTCCTCCGCGGCGTGCTGGCCGAACGAGAGGAATTGATCAAAGATCTCCGCTCAGGAGGGGTCAGTACCGCGCCACCGATTCCACCTCCCGATGCCGAAGCACTGCTCGAAGCCTTTCAGGAGCGATACTTCGAGGCGCGCTATCAGATCCGTCAGTTTGAAATCCAAATCGCGGAACTCGAGAAACGAAACGCCGGTCCTGAAGAAATTGAAACTCTCAGGAAGAAAATGGAAGCGCTTTCGTCAAGAGAGAATGCCTGGATCCGCAAACTGCTGAAAACGATCCAGGTCTACCGCGACACGAAACAACGCCCCCCCACCTGATCATCCACGAGCGGATACAGCTCAGACAAAAGCTTTTTTAAGTTTTTCCGAAAAGACCGGCGAAAACCGAGCA
>Ga0154382_190_pt1 | contig 30697 bp, 29 predicted proteins | sample RifGroB1_FD_105626 | JGI IMG/M metagenome (GOLD analysis project Ga0154382, IMG submission 105626) | Bdellovibrionales bacterium GWB1_55_8 | reverse complement strand
CCGCTCTCAGCCTGCGCTCACTCCGTCCCGGCAAGTTTCTTCAAACGAGCAAACCCATCCGCAACGAATCCCGCTTTTTGTTCCGTGAACTTGGGCTTTCGCGCAAGGCGGGCTTTGGCCGCTTCCGCGGCCTCAGTGGCTTTCATATCCAGCTCGACTCGCGACACCGTCGCACTCGGAGTCGGAGTTGCTTCCTGCGCCGGTTCGGCATCCGGGCGGCCGACCGAAGTCCAGTCCTGGGGGTTCGCGTCGCCGGAATCGTCGTATACCAGAGCCTTCTCGAAATCGTCGCCGCTCGGTGAATTTTCCTTCGCCGTTTCGAGCGAGATGACACCCGCTTTGTAGAGTTGCAACAGGTGTTGATCGAAGGATTGACTGCCATTCAAGCCAAACCCGTTTTCAATGTACTTCACCATCTCCGAGACTTTTGCGTCATCAATGATGCAATCCTGGATCGAAACGTTGTTGATCATGATTTCCTGGACGCAGACCAGTCCCTGCTGATCATTTCGTTTGAGCAGACGTTGGCCGACCGTTGCGACCAGATTGTCCGCAATGCGCCGACGGGCTGCCTGCTGCTCTTCTCCCGGGAACATCGAAACCAGTTTCGCGATCGTCTTCGGGGCGTCGGTGGTATGAACCGTTGAAAGTACAAGGTGTCCCGTTTCCGCCGCTTTCAACGCGATGTCGATGGACTCACGATCGCGAAGCTCGCCGATCAGGATGACATCCGGATCCTGCCGCAACACCGCTCGTAGCGCCGAGGCGAAGGTAAGCGTGTCGCGACCCACTTCACGCCGCGTGATCTGCGCTTTCCTTTTTGAGTGCACGAATTCGACCGGATCTTCTACCGTCACAATGTGAATCGCACGCGTTTCGTTCAGATGTTCGATCATTGCCGCGAGCGTCGTGCTTTTTCCGGAACCCGTCGCTCCCGTGACCAGCGCGAGACCGCGTTCGTTCTCCACAATCTTTTTCAGGATCGAGGGAAGTCCGAGTTCATCCACGCTCGGCACACGATGCGGGATGATTCGAAGTACGACCGCCAGGTTGCCGTCCTGCCGGAATGCGTTCCCGCGAAAGCGGGCAATGCCGGCAAAGTCGAACGAGAAATCCTGCTCCTGGTTATCGATGACGCCGTCTTTCAGCTTGTCACCGATGATCGAGCGGACGAATTCCTGAATGTCCTGCGCCTGGACGGCTTCCATCTTGACCGCTACGAGGTCATTCTTGATGCGAAAAACAGGAGGCTCGCCCGCGCGCAAATGAATGTCGCTTGCCTTGTTCTTGATCGCGAAAGACAGAAGTTTGCGGTACCGCGTTTCATCGAATGCCATGATATTTGCCCGTGTAATTTATGCCTTTAATTCTTCTCGGAGAGTTTGCAGCCGTACTTGACGGCGCGTTTCGTCCTGGAGTAACTCAGCAAAATGAATTTAGAGAGCCAGGTCGACGATCCGTATTTTTTGGCAGGGGTCGTCATCAGCCAGCGGGAGTCCGCTAAAAAACCGGCTCGAGCAGCCATCTGTAACCTATTGAAACATAGCGGATTTAAACCTTCCGCACTCGGCCAGGGCACCTGATGCTTCATATCCAAGACGTTTCAAAGCAGTTCGGACCCAAGATCCTTTTCCAAGGTGCCGAGGCGCACCTTGGCCTGCGCTCACGCGTGGCGCTGGTGGGGCCGAACGGGTCTGGCAAGTCCACACTCATCAAGATCATCCTCGGTCTTGAATCGCCGGATACAGGTCGTATCAGTCGCGCGAGGCACCTCTCGATCGGATATCTGGCACAGGAAGTGCCCAAGTTCGAGCAGACCAGCGTGCTTGGCGAGGTCATGCGGATCGGCGGAAGACGAAGCGAGCTCCTCACCGCGAAAACGGAACTTGAGCAGCTCTTCAGCGAAGCGAAAACCGAAGACACCACGAACCTGGAACGCTACGGAAGGATTCTCGAGGAACTCGAGCATCTGAATGAGTACCGCCTCGAATCCCGCGCGAAGGAAATCCTCACAGGAATGGGCTTTCGCCCGCAGGACCTCGAGCGGCCCCTCACCCATTTCAGCGGTGGCTGGCTCATGCGCGTCGCGCTTTCGCGCGTGCTCCTCATGGATCCGGACCTGCTCCTGCTCGATGAACCCACGAACCACCTGGACCTGGAATCGCTTCTCTGGCTGGAGGACTTCCTTCGAGACCATCGCGGCGCCCTTCTGCTGGTGAGCCACGACACTGCCTTCGTAAACCGGATGGTTCACGAAGTCCTTGAGATCGACCAGCGGAAGCTCTGGAATTATCGCGGCAACCTGGACGCCTATGTTGAGCAAAAAGAGCAGCGGCTCGCGGTCCTGCGCTCACAGCATGCCAGTCAGCAGGTTCGGATCGCCGAGATCGAGGATTTTGTCCGCCGCTTCGGCGCGAAGGCCACAAAGGCGCGCCAGGCGCAGAGCCGATTGAAAGAACTCGATCGCATTGAAAGAATCGAACTGCCCGAGGAGCGCGCGACGGTTCGTTTCCGGTTTCCTCCGGCCCCCAAGGGCGGCAAGGAAGTCGTGACTGTGCGGAAGGCCGCGATGCGCTTCGGCGAGAAAACCGTTTTCGAGGACCTGAACTGGATTCTTCCGAGGGGGTCCCGAATCGCGATCGTGGGCGTGAATGGCGCAGGAAAAACAACTCTGCTTCGCCTGATCGCGGGAAAACTGCAGCCCTCGGAGGGGCAGGTCATTCATGGTCATGAGATCAAGGTCGGGTACTACGCGCAGATACAGGCCGAGTCGCTCGACATGAAGAAATCGATCATCGAAGAGCTCGAACAAACGGCGCCCGATTTGCCGGTTTCCCAGGTCCGGGGCATCGCCGGAGCATTTCTGTTCACGGGTACGGCAGTGGAGAAAAAGTGCGCTGTCCTGTCGGGCGGGGAAAAGGCGCGCGTTGCGCTTGCAAAGCTCCTCCTCTCGCCCGCCAATTTCCTTTTGCTGGACGAACCCACCAACCACCTCGACGTGGAATCGCGGGGCGTTCTTCTTGAAGCCCTTCAAGGTTACGAAGGAACGCTTTGCCTGGTCTCACATGATCGGGCCTTCGTTTCTCCGCTAGTGGATCATGTTCTGGAGATCGTTCCCCACACGGGGCCTGGCCCCGGAGGGTCGCGCGTTCTCTCTCTCGTGGAAACCTATGATGATTATCTGGCGCGAAAAATGCGCGAGGCCTCCGAAAAGCGCTCACATGCCCTCTCTGGGACGGAGCGCCAGCAACCAGCGCCTTCCGTGAGCGAGACAGAGAAAGCCCGTCGCCAAGGCCCCTCAAACAACCAGAAACAGGCCTGGGCTCGCGAGTTATCCAACACGGAATCGGCCATTGCGAAACTCGAAACCAGACAGGCCGAAATCCAAACTCTGCTTGCGGATACGGACACTTACCAGGACAAGGCACGGTTCCTGGCCCTGGCCGAGGAGCAACGGGGAATTGAAAAATCCCTTGGGGAAAAGCTCGCGAGATGGGAAGAGCTGGGCCTGCTTCTCAGTGACAACTGAGAGTGCCGGCGCTATAAGGGCGCCCTCAGGAGTAGTTTCCCATGAATAAGATCATGAAACAGATGATGATTGTTTTCGCCCTTGTCTCGCTGATTTCCGGCTCGGCCTTCGCTGACACCATCTTGCGAGTGTCCGGTGCGCCTGCGGGGCAGCTCTGGTTTGCTCTTGAGCGTATCGGCGTTCAAACGGATCCGGCGCCGGATGCTGCATTCATGCTTCTCAGCGTTGTTGAATGCAGGATGGGCTTTTCAGTGGATCACCGCGAAGAGTTCTGGCGCTGCGTCGCTGAGCAGGATTCGGGGAAAATTCAATGGAGAGCGTCCGAAGGAAAAGCTCGGGATCTGATCGCCGCATTGGCAGACGCCGGCGTCCCCGAAATGGGGGCGGTTGAATCAACCGTGTTCTCGGCAACGCAGGTCCGCTGCGGAAAATCTCTTCGGACCACGCGCCCTCAGGTCGCCTGCGACCTCGTGGTCAGATAGCCGACCCGATGATCGTGACCGCCTCGGCATAAGACATTCCGAGGAACTTCCGGTACCAATCGTCGGCGAACTTCGGTGCCTGCGCAGGCCGTGAACGAAGGCAGAGTTCCACCTGGTTTCCGCTTTCCGCGAACGAGTCGACTTCGATATCCATGCGGCAATAGGAATCCATCCAGAGCTGACCAGCCTGCTTCCGGAAACTTTCGGCGAAGCGCGTGCTCTGTTGCTGGTTCCACTGCATGGGGTCCGGCAGATTCGGGCGAGAAGGCTTCAGGTTGTAAGACGGCTGGTTTTCCTCGTGCTCAACGCCCTCACTATCGGCTTTCTCGGAATGTGCGACATGAAAAGTCCGACCGGCGAACTGAAACTGCCCCGCTAGGCTCAGCGCCAGCTTCTGCGTATGTTTCCAGGCCGGGTACCGATACTGCTTTTCCACCGTACGCGATTTTTTCTGCGCCTCGACCGTCTCGTAAGGGTCATCGCGATATTTTATGGCGCCGTTTTCCACGTACTCGACCCGCCGGAATTTCTTCACCACGACGTTTTCGACGTAATATTCCTGCTCGCGATAGGGCTGCACCAGAACCACACCCTGCTTGTCCTTCTGCTGCTGATACGCCACGGACACCGAGGCTTGGGCGGAAAGCTTCCCGTCCGGATCATACCAGGGCGTCTGAGCGAATGCCTTCGAGACCTCGGCGAGCAAATGCCCGCTTGCCTCGAAAGGGCTCGCTCCCTGTTCCACTTTCAAATCGATTTTGCCGAACAAAACGTCGCTCAACGCCGCTTTTCCGGCACCCACTTTTCGCGTGTCACCCCAGAACCGGCAATAATTGGCGACAAAGAGGGCAAAAAAAGGTTTTCCAGGCGCGACTTCCTTCCTGAATAATTGGCAGCTGTCCTTGCCATGCTTGTTTACCTTGTTCCGAATGCCGGATACCAGGCCGGCATCGAAGATCTTGCCGTAAGTCCTGATTGTTCCCGCCGCACGCAGCGGGGTGTGCCCCGCAAGTTCCGCCTCAATGCGCTGAACGAAATATTTCTTGGCGAACTCCTGTTCTTCTTCCTGGGTGAACGCGACTTTTCCGCCAGGCACCAGCTGCCACTGACTTTCGAGTCCCACCACGCCCTGAAGCAGCTCAAGCGCTTCGGCGTGATTACCGGCCAATCTCGCATTGCGCACCTGAAGCAGTTTCTGGCCCAAAATCTCGCCGCGTGCCTGCTTCAACCCGGAGGCGGCCTCCGCGTCATCCGGCTTGCGCGCCAGAGCTCGTTCGTAATACCGCGCCGCCACCTCATAATTTCCGGCGGCCAGAGCCTCTTGGGCCCGCTCGCTCAGGGAAGCACAGCCCGTTGTTAAAAGGACCAAAATGATGGGGATCGCCGTGACCGGAATCTTTCGTGAGAACATGGAAGGATCATACGCGTGCACCGCGTATTTTTCAGGCAAAAAAAGCCGTTGGCATCGTGTTCGCAGTTTCCTGCCCGAAACCACAATTCACCATAGGGAGTATTTTATGAAAATGAACAGTAAATGGCTGTTCGCCTTCGCGGGCATTTTGAGTTTCTCGCTGGCTGCTTGCACGGACCGCCAGACCCAACAGGACCAGCAACGGATGGATGAACAGGGCCAGACGACGCAGGAACAGCCCGGAATAGGATCCCCCGAGTCAGATGATGAACAGGTCATCAGCGAGGAAACGCGCACCCAGGAGAGCGGCCAGCTGGGCAAGGAAACCACGGAAAAGGATGACGCCGATGTCAGCGCCGTACGTGAAACCGTCACACGGGAGACGGAGAAGATGGAAGAAGAAATCCCCACGGTGACCGTCGGAAGCCAGAAGGCCGACATCAACCGCATGGACAGCGAGGATTTCGTGGCCCTCGGACTGCGTGAGGACGCCGCAAAGAAGGTCACTGACTATCGCGAACAGAATGGCGAATTCGCCTCGGTCGATGACCTGAGCAAAGTCCCGGGAATCGACTCGAACTGGCTGCAGCAAAACAAGAATAAGCTCAGCGTGGGCACGCAGGCAGCAGGCGAAAGAGCCTCGGATTAGAGCAAAAGCCCCTGGCCTCGGCCGGGGGCTTTCATTTTCCGAAATTGGCGAACTGGAACTTGGAAGCAAGCACCACGGGCGAAATGGTTTTTTCATCGGGGGCGGCTATTTTCCAGCTGCCCTTGTCTTTCTTCAGCCTGAATACGACATGTCTCTTTTTATCGGCGGTTTGCACGAGGTTCCCATGAGCATCCCCTACGCCGAGAATGTCATAAACGACCTCAACCGTGGCTTCATTCGCGTTTTTGGGATCGCGCTTGCCCGTCAGGACCTCATATTTTTCAGCGACAAAGAAGGAATCCTGATCTGGAAGATAGTTCCAGAGAGTGAACGCTTTTCGCTCGGACTCCAGAAGCCCTGACCACACGAAGCCCGAGGCATCACGCCCGCAATAATAACTGACAACCTCTTCGGGCAACTGAAAGGTGTTCCGGAAGCGAAGCCTTTCATGCTGAAGCGAGATGCTCGCGTATGTCAACACGGCCGAACCGAGGAGCAGGAAAATAGCGTGGCGGAACCGCCATCGCACTTTCATTTTTTATCCTCCATCCGGACGGTTTTCCTGCCGGGGACCTGATTACCCCTGCTGGCCTTTTTGGAGGACTCATAACTGCAGGCCGAGTTCTGGTCCGCCAGAAGGCGAAGATTGGCCAGACCGGGGCGAAGTCTTCTGAAAGAAGAATCTTCCTTGTCATTCGAAAGGGGGAAATCGTATTCCAGAAGCCGGCTGCCATCGGCGCTGGGCTCGGCGACCTTGGCCACCTGCTTTTCCGGATCATAACCCCGAACGATCGCGACACGACCTGTGGTCTCCGAAAGAACCCGATGAACAAGAAGATCGCCGGGAGCGGGTTGCTCCCCGAGGTAAAGATCGACGGCTTGAAAGCCAGCTGAGACCTTACGCAGCACTTCTTCACGGCCTTTCGCCCATTTGACACCGAGAGGGAGATGCCCTGTCCGGCTCAGACCCCAGATACCGCGCAAATCCAACGTTGTCAGATTCGCCTTGCGAAATTTCGGCGAGAGCGTTGCCGCAACGAAAGTCGGGCAGTCCAGATCGGAGCGGCCCGTTGAAGTCAGGTAGCCGTTGTGCAGCAGCGGGATCGTCCGTTTCCTGCCGTCGGGCAGGACGATCTTCACCTGCTCTGCCAGGCTGAGGCGGTCCAGCAAACTCTGGCGCTCCTGCTCGGGCAATCCATTCAACAGGAGCAACCGGTCCAGAAGCGAGCTTTGATTCTGTTTGGCTTCATCCAGCAGTTCCCGAACCTCTTCTCGCGTGTATTTCTTCTCTGGATCTTTCGCGTCCTGCTGAAGGAGTTCCTGCGCCAGACGTGCCTTGTCCGCGGCATTCGCAAAATTGTTCCTGAAAAACGCATGATCGGCCGGACTGATTTCTCCCGGTGGGCTTTCATCGAGGAACCGTGTCAGATTCGATAGCTCTCCCTCAGCCCGCTTCAGACGGGAGTTCAACTCGTTATAGGAAATATTGTTGTATTCCTTCTCAAGCGCTCCGCGGTCGGAATTTTCGGAAGAACGGAATTCCGCCGTCTTGTGAAGGGCCTCCTGCGTGAGTTCTCCTCCGCGCGCAAGCTGACTGAGCATCATCGCGTTCTGCATCGTCAGAACCGCATTTGCGGAGCCAGACCCTGTGTGCCTTTCCAGATTATCGAGAAAATGGCTACCTACGCTGGGCGTACCCGTCGAACCCGAATTGGGCGTCCCGCCGGTGTTCGCCGCGCCCGAAGGCCCCGCGCCAGGTCCGCCCGGAGCTTGTGGATTCACGACCGGCCCGGAGGTCGTGGATCCGCCGCCCGAACCTCCAAGGAAACCCGCCGGCGTATCAAGCAGGCCGGGACAGGAATTCGGAGCCGCCCCCGTTTTGGACTCTGCAGCCCCGATCTGCGGCAGAAGTAGCGGAATGAAAAGCACCAAAGACCCTACTGAAAGCGTTCTGATTTTCGTCATGATCGCCTCATTTAGCCTGGCCGGCTGTCGCCGCCTTTGGCGTGCCGGAAGAAGTTCCGGATCCAATCACTTCCGGTGCCTTGGCCTGGCTCTGTTCGGAAACAGCCGCGCTCTCACGCTGCTTCTGGAGGGCCGCCTGGCAAACGGGAGAATTCTGGAGCTGCCTGATGTAACCGAGAGACGCACAACCGAGAAGGCTGCCACCATGCTGTTTGGCCTCGGCTTCCGATTCGGTCTCGTTTCCTATCTGCGTGATGTCACAACCGGAGCAGGCTTTTTCGTCTCCTTTGCCGCCGGAGCATGCGATGTCGGCCTTCTCCACGCCATTGCGGTAGTATTCCTTGCACCTTCTGGAAAAGTCGTTGCACTCATCCGTTCCACTTTTCTGAATGAGTGCGTTCAGAATTCCCGCGCCTTGGGTGAAACCCTGCAAGCAGCAGGCGTACGCTTTCCCATCGCCCGTTGCCTGACGTGGCTCCTTCAGGGCTTCAACCGGGTCGATCGCTTTCAAAGGTGCGTTTTTCCGGGCCTTAAGTTCCTTTTTGAAACTGTTTTTCAACGAGTGAGGGGAATCCGCTCGCCCCAGGATCCAGTTCACGAACGTCTTGCTGGCATTCCAAAATGTATCAAGTGCCTCGAAGAGGATGCTACCAATCGGGTCGAGAAAGTATTTTTTGAAAGCGGATTCCTTCAAGCCCGAATCAAAACGCGCCACATTTCCCGATTTGTCAGCCGGGATGCCGTATTCGGAACAGGCATAATTTTTCCGAAGCCAATCCCCGTTATCTTTCAGATTAGCCCCGCGGGAGTAAAAGAATGCGAAGCGTTGGCCGCGCAAACCCTGATCGACACCGAGCAGGAAGGCGCCCTTTTGATCTTCACAGCCGGAGTGTTTGATCTCTTTACCGGCATCGCCTTTGGCAAGATAGATATCCAGAATTCGTTCGTGATCATCCGACGCCTGACAGGCAACGGCCCCGCCGATTCCGGCGAACGCATCGTGCCCCATGAGCATGAGGACGAACGAAAAAACGCCAAGCCAGCTTTTTGAAAAGTGCATGATTCCCCCGAAAGTGACGACTCACCCTGTACCTCTAATTGTAGAGAAGAGGGGTCAGTTAATCAAATCAGGACAGTTTCTCGCCAGAATGGCATGTCCGTTCTGACACGGCCCTGGAGGAAGGAAACGAGAGTTCTTGCAATTAGCCAATAAAGCCGGGTATTTCCCTTAACTCACATGACGAAAGACACGCGCCTGGTTTACTCCACCGACCCTGAACTCAACCGTAAATGCGCCAAATGCAAGGAGCTCCTTTCCGAGTGCACCTGCGCACCGGAGGTCGACCCCTCGAAGTACAAGTTCATCGCCATTCTCAGAATCGAGAAACAGGGGCGCGGTGGAAAAACGGTCACGGTGATCGACCGCCTTCCAAAAAACGAACTTTTCCTGAAGGACCTGACGACCACCTTGAAAAAGAAATGCGGCTCAGGCGGAACTTACCTCATGGGCGGAAAAGAAGGCGTCATCGAAATCCAGGGCGACAAGCGCGAAATCATCCGTACGGCGCTGGCTGCTGAAGGAATCAAAACCAAAGGCTGATGACACCTTGACACAATGTCTCAATTTCCCTTAATTCAAGGGATGACCGCTCCCACTACCCGCACCCGCTTCGCCCCAAGTCCAACCGGCTACATGCATATCGGCAATCTGAGAACGGCGCTCTACGCCTTCCTGCAGGCCAGGCACGATGGCGGGCAGTTTCTGCTTCGAATCGAAGACACGGACCAGGCGCGTCTGGTCAGCGACGCGGTCGAGGTCATTTATGAAAGTCTCCGCGCAACGAACCTTCTCTGGGACGAGGGTCCGGACAAGGGCGGAAGCGTCGGTCCTTACATTCAATCCGAGCGAAAGCCCATATACAAAGAATACGCGGATAAGCTGATCGCGACAGGCCATGCCTACCGCTGCTTCTGCACCAAAGAAGCGCTCGATGAAATCCGGAAGCACGCACTGGAAGAAGAGGAAGCCCCGATCGCAGCCTATGATGGACGCTGCAGCAGACTGTCTGAAAGCCAGGTGCAGGAAAACCTCAAGGCAAACCTGCCTTTTGTCATTCGTCAGAAAATCCCGCGCGAGGGCGCGACCACTTTCCAGGATCTCGTCTACGGCGAAATCACAATCAGCAACGACCAACTGGACGATCAGGTTCTGATCAAGGCCGACGGCCTGCCGACCTACAATTTCGCGAACGTTGTTGACGACCATCTCATGCGCATCACGCACGTCATGAGGGGCAGCGAATATATCTCGTCGGCGCCGAAGTACATGCAACTCTATCGTGCGTTCGGCTGGGAAGCTCCGTTGACGGTGCATCTCCCGCACATTCTGGGTGCGGACGGAAAGAAGCTCAGCAAGAGAACCGGATCCGCTGCGCTTTCCGACCTTCTCGATAAAGGCTACCTGCCGGAAGGGATTCTCAATTACATCGCGCTTCTGGGCTGGAGTCCCGGTGACAACACTGAGTTCTTCACGCTCCAGAACCTGATCGAGCGCTTTGACCTGAAACGGGTCAATAAAGCTCCCGCGATCTTCGACGAAAAGAAGCTCGCCTTCATCAACTCACTTCACATCAAGGCACTGCCTCCGGAACGCTTCCATGAGCTGGCCTTGCGGTATTATCCGGCACCGATCGCCGCGAAATTCGACCTTCGCAAATTGAGCGCACTCAGCCAGACGCGCGTGGAAAAGTTGACGGACCTTGGCAGTATGTGGGACTTCCTTCTGAAATTCCCGTTCCCGTTCGATCGAGCGCTCTTTGAACATAAGAAAATGAAAACGACTCCTGAAACTTCATTGCCGGTCTTGAAGGAATTCCTTCCGCAGCTGGAAACCCAGCAGGCCTGGGACAATGCCGCGCTTTATGATTTTATGGTGCGATTTGCAGCCGAAAAGAGCTTGAAAAACAGCCAGGTCATGTGGCCTGTCCGCGTTGCACTGACGGGGCTTCCGAGCACTCCGGGCGGAGCAACGGAAGTGGCCGAGCTGCTTGGGCGCGAAGAATCGCTCTCAAGAATCCGGCAGTCGATTCAGATGCTTGGGGGTTAGTTCACCCCGTTGGTACTTCCGCGCCAACTCCAGCATCTGGGGGATCAAACCCTCTCGAGCAAGATCAGAGGCTGTCTGGAAAAGGTCGTTTTGAGCATCAATCTTCACAGTATCCCGCGCCTGCGTGAGGATGATCGCTACAGTCCGAACACAATCTGCATGGGCGGCATTCATGAGAGCCGTCCTGCCGTATAAGTCCTGATGATTCACATCAGCACCTGCCTTCAGAAGTGCATTCACAACGCGTGACGCGTTCGGATCACCCGCAGCCCGAAGGAGAGGTGTTACCCCCGAATCGTCTTCGGGATTGGGGTCGGCTCCCAATTGTATCAACTTCAGGGCGATCCCGTGTCGACCAAATCGAATTGCGTACTCAAGCGCGGATTCCCCGTGCGCTGCCTTGCCGTTTATATCAGCGCCCATCTTGATCAACCGCTCAATTCTTGAAACAGCGCCCGTGATTGCCTCCTGCCGCAGACTTCTGTCGAGCGTTTCCTGATCACTCTCAACAGCCAGAGCACTCCATGAACACAGAGCAAACCCGAGGAGCCCCGGAAGAAACAATCTCGCGCCGGTCATAATCCTCCCTCAATCCGGCGAATCACGTAGCCGCGCGTCAGAAACCCGATAACAAGTGCGATCAAGGAAAAGAGCGCGATAAGAACGGTAGGTCGCGGCCCCAGCGCAGCGGAAGATGAGGACGCGCAGGACTCGTTGCTTTCGCTTGCTTTCCTGGCCAGCAATTCCTCTGCCTGCTTCGCGGCCTCAGGGGTATCCACTCGTTCCACCAGCTTCTTCAGCTTGGAAATGTTGTGGGCTGAATCGGTGATCAGAATGGAACTGGTCGTAACGTCCGGAATGATCCGGCTGTTGGCGGGCATGAAGGATCGCATGTTCCGCGCGATGAACTCCGGCGAAGCGTGCCGTATGGGCATGATGTACGTCACGAGCTCATGGCTGTCCGGCAACCTAGCAGGATCGGAGATCACTGGAATTTCCTGATCCCGTGCGTCCCGGAGCCGAACCACCCGGTACATGTCGGCGGCCGTATTATGAATCCAGGTGTAGCCCTCGAGGTAGAGCGAGGTAAGAACGAGAGCATTGGCGCGCTCCCGGTTCAGAGCGCCCATCTCCGGCACGGCGATCGTCCCGAGGGATCCGTCCCCGAGCCCGGAAGCGTCAATGGTCACGTCCAGCTTTTCTGAAATCATTTCGAGAAAAGCGATCAGCTCCATTTCCCCGGCTTTGAAGCGAATGTCGCCAGAAGGATCCGCCGCACCCGCGGAACAAGGCAGACCAAAGAGCATCATTCCCGCAATCACCCGCGCAATCATCCGTCGCTGTTGTGAACTTCTCATTTATTACCTCCTTCTCTCCGGGCTTTCATCTGTGGCGGCAACTGACTGCCACTATCGCTGTCATGGATTTCCAGTTTCTCGACCACGAGTTTCTCGATGCGCTGTTCACCGCAAGTTTGCGGTGGCGCTGCACGAGGCACGGAGTCGCGCAACCTCTTGGCGACCTCAGGCGTATCCATTCGTGAGATCACCCAATTGAGCTTGCGAATGTTCGAAGCCGTGTCCGTAATGAGAATCTGAGATCGGGTAGGCGGGATGATCCTGCTGTTTGCCGGCATGAACGAACGCATCATGCGCGCAATGGCGTCCGCATCGGCATACTTGAGATCACGGTATGCCGTGACGTAACGACTTGAATCCGGCACCTCAGCTTGCTCGTAAATGGGCAATGCCGCATCCCGAGCATCCCGGATTCGCTGAATCAGCCAACCATTACCGGCGGGCGCATCCACTACGGCATATCCATTATCACTGAGGACCCGGTGAAAAACCTCGGTCAGTTCCTGCGGCTTCAGTGCACGCCTTACGAAAAGGGTAACTGATCCCTTCAGTACCTGATCCCAACTGCCCCCGACTGTAATCAATGTCGAGGTCAGGCGTGCGTACTCCCGCACGAATTCAGGGAGAGGAATGGATACCGCTTTAAACGGTCGAACCTGCCCCTGCGAATCCTTCTCCAGGCGAAATCGCGCATCGGCATGAGTGACACCCGGGCCCATCAATAGTGATGCGCCAATCGCTATGGCGGTCAGAATGGACCTAAATTCCACCACTGGTTTTTCTATGAGCATCTTGAACCTCTCTTTCATAACTCTCTCTTTCAGCACGAATTTGTGCGTCGTAACGAGCTGGAAAATCGTTGGACTTTGGCAGCGGCGGCAGATCCGCGTAGCTGAGCTGCACGCTCATCTCGCGCCCCCCCCCATGCAAAGCCAGGAAAGCCGCAACAAGCGCCGCCAGTACTGCTGCCGTGGCTGGACGGTCGGGATGGAGAGCAACGCCCTCCAAAGTTCGCAGGAACGCCTGGCGAATGGCGAGAAGCCACCGTTTTCCAACTTGGGCAATTTGTCGAGCCTCTGCCTCCCGCGACGCGATCTGCTCTCTGCGTTTCGAGAGCAGGTCCTCTGCCCTGGAGAAAAGGACCGCCTCGAACTCATCAGACGTCCCGGGGCTTTCACTCAAAGCCTCCTTAAGTCGCGCTTGGAATCGGTCTTTTTCTATTCGCATAACTTCTTCCTTAAAGCCGCGCGGGCACGAAACAGACTTTGTTTGATCGCATTTTCATTGCAACCGCAGACACGCGAAATTTCGAGCAAACTCATCTCTTCCTGTTCCTTCAAAAGGAAAACCATCCGCTGCGCCGGAGTGAGCTCCATGAGAGCCGAGGCGAGCGCCCGGGAAAACTGGAACCGCTCCAGTTCTTCCTGTGGCCCTGGCCTTTCATCGCTCACGCCTGCGCTGACATCGGCATGTGCATCGGAAGGCAACTCCATACGCTTTTCACGCCGTAGCGCGTCGATAGCCAGGTTCGTCGCGATCCGAAATACCCAGGCTTTTAATCCGCCATCGGGGCCTGCCCGGAAGAAACCGATCTTCCGAATGGCGGTCAAAAAAGTTTCCTGGGTCAGTTCTTCAGCCATCTCTTTTCTCCCCGTCAAGCGGGTCAAATAAGCGACGATCGCGCGTCCTTGCGCATCGTACAGCGTGCGAAATGCGGCGGGAGACCCTTGCCTGAGTCCGTCGGCAATCTCTTGATCTGATGATGTCAATGGACTCAAATTTCGGCTCCTGCCGCGTTCACATCTCGCAGCGCACGACGTTCATGCTCCTAGAACGGATGGCGAGCCGTCAGGTTATGGGCAGGATGAAAAAAATTCTAGTTATGGTTTATATTGAGGTTTTTTTGAGGCCACGATACGCGATGACCCACGGAGGGGTGCCTCGAGTCGAGTATATGTGTGCGGGATAAAGAAAGAATGGCTGGGGAACTAGGATTCGAACCTAGATAGCCAGAGTCAGAGTCTGGAGTCCTACCATTGGACGATTCCCCAACGAAAATTTCTATAACTGAAAAACGTGCGGCATGTCCACCGGAAACCCGCAGGAGTTTATGCGCCAGGTCGCCGCCTATTGTTTTGCAACCTGGCCTTCTCGACCCTGCTGCGCATTTTCGGCACGGAAAGAATAGAAGTAGCTTTGAATGGCGCGCTGGTCTCGCTCCGACAAAGGCGTGAACCCGCGGATCGTCGGATGGCCACTGGCGAGTGAACGCGACTTGGATTCCGACGCCAAATCCGAGAGGATCGAACGTCCCGCATCCGTGTGGCATGCGACACAATTCCGGAGGAAAAGATTCTCACCGCGCAAAGCGGAAGGATCCGTCCGGCGCTTCAAAAAGAAAGGCTGGAATCGTCCCTGGAAGTTCGCGAGCTCGATTTGCACCACGTCTTCGAGAAAGAAGCTGCCAATCGGCAGCTTCTCTACGCGCACCTTGGATTTTGAAGTCCAGGGGATGACTGAATGAAGGCCTTTCAATGAGGTCCCTTCACGGCTCGTTGCCAGAAGGACGGGAAACTTGGTCACAAGCGAGCGAGGAATGACCGCCTCCTTGCCCGAGCGGCTTTTCAAGATGATGAGATCCACTCTTGCTTTGCTCTCAATGGCCACATCCCTGAGTGACCGATCAATAACGCCCTGCAGCAATACACCACTCCAACGGACGACCTTACCTGTTGCGGGGTCCTCTTCTTTACTGGAGCCCGTTTTCAATTCTTTGCTTAATGCATTAAAATCAAAGGTATAGAGTTGATACGGCGCGCCTTGAGCACCCCAAACGACCGAGACGTTGCCGTCGGCCGCGCCACCAGCCTGGGCATGCACTTTCGCCTCGAAAAAAATTCCCGGTGAACCGAGCAAAATGAAGATAACTGTGCGGCGCCAAAACGTGCTTTGAGGCGCCAGATACCGCACGAACATATCCCCAATTGGAACAGCCGAAAACCTCGCTGTCAAGCCAAGTTAGCCGCCGTCCATGGACAAAGACGCGGGCAAATCAGGGTTGGATTCACCCATTAGGTATGTTAAGAACAGCCCTAGTTTGAGGTCACACAAAAGTGGGCCGCCCGCCCGCTTTTTTTTTGTCCAAAGCCCATAGCACGGGATTTGAGTCAGGTACCCCATGCTTGAAGACGTAGTAAGAGAGTATTCGAAGAATAATGAACGCAAATGAGAACCTTACAAATCTGATCTCAGCATTTCTTGCGCCGCTTGGCTACGAAGTAGTCTGGCTGGAAGCGCAAGTGGCGCGCGAGCGCATCCTGCGCGTCTACATCGATCATCTCGAGGAGATCCCCGGTCGCAGGATCGGCATAGAAGACTGCGTTCGCGTAACCAAAGCTCTCGACGAACCGCTGGATCAGGACCCGCACATGGGTCCGGAGGTCGAAAAGATCTTCAAAGGTACTTACGAACTCGAGGTTTCGTCGCCGGGAATTGATCGGCCGTTGCGTCGGGCAAAAGATTTCGAACGCTTCGCGGGTCGCGAGGCGAGAGTCCATGTTTTCCGCCCGTTGACGGCGGACGAATGCGGAAACAGCGCCTATCAGGCGAAGAATCCGCGTCAGAAAAATTTTCTGGGCACCGTGCTTGGAATCGCAGGCGAGAAACTTCGCCTGGCCTTGAGCACAGGTACACCAGGAAAATCCCGGACCGGCAAGTCAAAGGACAAAGCCGGGTCGGGCACTACAAACAGCGCGGAAGAGGTCACGATTCCCCTTCCCCTCATATCCAAAGCGAACCTCGAACCGCGTTTTGACGACTTCGAGAGTTCCGAAAGAGAGTTGAAATCATGAACGCATCAGAATTGGCCCGTGTCATTGAATCAGTTGGAAAAGATCGCGGTATCAAAAAAGAAATCATCATCAGCGCGCTTGAGCAGGCAGTGCTTATGGCGGCGCAGAAGAAGTACGGCCCCTATGCGGTTCTTGAAGCCCACTACAACAACGATAGTGGCGAAATCGACCTCTTCCAGTTCAAGAAGGTCGTCGACAGCGAACCCGAGATGCTCGATGACGCCGAGGAGATTCCTGTAGAGGAAGCCCTCAAGCTGGATCCGGAAGCCGTTATCGGCGACGAACTGGGCATCAAGGTCGAAGCCCCTGATTTTGGACGCATCGATGCCCAGACCGCCAAACAGGTTATTTTCCAGAAGGTGCGCGACGCCGAGCGCGAAATCATCTTCAACGAATACATCCACCGCAAGGGTGAGATCATCACCGGAATCGCCCGCCGCATTGAGCGAGGCAATCTGGTGATCGACCTCGGAAAAACCGACGCCCTCCTGCCCCGCTCCGAAATCATTCCGAGCGAGCAGTTCCGCCCCGGTGATCGTGTGCAGGCGTACCTCTCGGACGTCGTGCTCAGCGCCCGCGGTCCGCAGCTGTATCTGACCCGCACCTCGCCGAAGTATCTGGCAAAGCTGTTTGAAGTCGAAGTTCCGGAAATTCGTGAAGGCATCGTCGAAATCAAGCTCTGCGCCCGTGAAGCGGGAGCACGCTCCAAGATCGCGGTTGTCTCGAAGGACAGGGACGTTGATCCGGTCGGCGCCTGCGTCGGCATGAAGGGCATTCGCGTTCAGAACGTGATCCAGGAACTGAAGGGCGAGAAAATCGACATCATTCCGTGGTCGGACAATCCGGTTATTTTTGTCCGCTCGGCTCTTTCGCCTGCCGAGATTTCCTCGGTTCGCCTCGACGAACGCAACAAGACGATGGAAATAATGGTCGAGGACGACCAGCTCTCTCTCGCGATCGGCAGAAAAGGACAGAACGTTCGCCTGGCCGCGCAGCTCACGGGCTGGCGCCTGGACATCATTTCGAAATCAAAACTGCAGAAGCGAACCGCGGAAGCGACTTTCAACCTTCAGCATATCGAAGGCGTGAACGAAACGATGGCCCAGGGAATCTACCAGGCCGGCTATCTGAACGTCCGGCAGATTGCGGAAGCGTCGATCGAGAATCTTCAGAAGATCCCCGGTTACGACAACGCGGAGAACGCCGTCCGGCTGAAGGAAAAAGCCGCGGCAGTGGTTGAGAAGGCAGGAGATATCCTCGCCGTTACAGCCGGTGGGGAAGACGCAAAGAGCACCTTCACGGCGACTCCAAGTCAGCCCAAGGATGCGAAGGCGCTCGCTGAGGAACGCCTCCGCGAGATGATGCGTCAGGCCGACAGCTCGACCGACAAGACCGGTGAGGGGTCGCGAAAATAATGAGCCAATTAGAATCTGGCATCGACAAGGCGCAGAAGAAAAAGACACCAGCGGAGATTATGGGAATGTCTGAGCAAGAAAACTTGAAGGTCTATGAACTGGCGAAGGAGCTCGGGGTCGACTCGATCTCCCTGCTGGATAAGCTCAAAGCCCTCAATATCCAGGTAAAGAACCACATGAGCGAACTCGGAGCCGAGGACGTTCAAGTGGCTCGCAACGCTCTCGGAAAAAAGAGCGAAGGCGACGCCAAAGGCACCAAGAAGAAGACGGTGACTCGGAAAAAGAAGGCGGCGGCTGAGCCGGTTGCACCAGAACCGGAAGTGGCTGCGGGCGAAAAGAAAGCGGCAGCTCCGGTGATTCGCCGGAGAACGAAAGCCGATGGAATGACCGAAACGGTTGCTCCAACCACGCACACTCGCACCGTAGAGGCACGCGAAGCACGGACCCATGAAGCGGAAACCGAGCATCATGAGGAAGAGACATCGGCCGCCGAAGCGGAAGCCTCGTTAGCTCATCAAACCGAAGCGCAAGGCGTTCAGGAACAGGAAGAATTGCAGGGTGAAGTAAGCCAACCCGTTGAGGAAATGGCGGCAGCGCCTTCCGAAGCTGAAGCTCCTGTCGAGGAGCCTGTCGCCAAAACCGAGGCGATTGAAGCACCGATTGCGGCAACCCCGGCTGAACCGACCGCTAAAGCTCAGCCTCCCGCTCCGGAAAAGCCTGTCAGGCCTCCGGTGGTTCTGACTCCCCGGCCCGTTGCGCCCAGGCGAAGCATCCTCAAGATCGTCGAAGCGACGTCCTCTCTGCCTGGCCCGACCATCATCAAGCCTGCGCCCGCGCCCGCGCCTGCCCCCAAGGCAAGCGTCAAAGGAACGACCACCCAGGATAAAGATGGATTCCGGATCATCAAGATGACCAAGGAAAACCTCGATCAGATGGTCGAGGAGGAAGCCGCGAAGAAGCGCGGCGGCGGCGCTCGCGAGAAGGAAATTCGTCCTGAAGACGTTCGCTTCGCTGATTATCGGAAGAAAGAAATGGTCTTCCTTCCGAAAAAGAAGAAGGTCCCAGTGGGCAAGGAAATCAGAAGAACTCAGGTGACCCAGGCCAAGGCGCAGAAGCGCATCGTGGAAATGGGAGAGGCGATCAGCGTTTCGGATCTCGCCAATCAGCTCAGCGTGAAGGCCACGGATGTCATCCGCAAGCTCATGGGCATGGGCCAGATGGCCACGATCAACGCGTCGCTGGACTTTGATACGGCGACCCTGATCGCGACTGAGTATCAGTACGAAGTACGGAATATCGCTTTCAAGGAAGACGAAGTTCTTTCCAAAGGAGAGGACACCGCTGAACAGATGCAGGCACGTCCCCCGATCGTCACGATCATGGGACACGTCGACCACGGGAAAACGACCCTGCTCGACTCGATTCGCGAAGCGAACGTGGCGGCCGGCGAGGCCGGCGGGATCACGCAGCACATCGGTGCTTATACCGTCGAGAAAAACGGCAAGCTGATCACCTTCATCGATACCCCCGGCCACGAGGCCTTTACGGTCATGCGCGCTCGGGGTGCGAACGTAACGGATATCGTGATCCTGGTGGTTTCCGCGGATGACGGCGTGATGCCGCAGACGCGAGAAGCTGTCAGCCACGCGCAAGCCGCGAAGGTGCCGATCATCGTTGCCGTGAACAAGATCGACAAGCCCGGTGCGAACCCCGAAAAGGTGAAGCAGGAGCTGGCTGATTTGAACCTCCTGGCGGAAGACTGGGGCGGTGAAACGATGTTCGTTCCGGTTTCAGCCTTGAAAAAGACCAACATCGACAAGCTGCTCGACTCCATCCTGCTGCAATCCGAAGTGCTTGAACTCAAGGCGAACCCGGACACCCGCGCAAGCGGTACCGTTCTCGAATCCCGGCTTGAAAAGGGCCGCGGACCGGTGGTGAGCCTGCTGGTTAACCGCGGAACCCTGGCAGTCGGAGACGCCTTGGTCTCCGGCCAGTTCGCCGGCAAGGTGAAAGCGATGACGGATCACAAGGGCAAGACGGTCAAAACCGCCACGCCCGGAATCGCTGTCGAGGTACTCGGGTTTGAAGGCGTGCCAAACGCCGGTGAGAAGTTCGATGCTCCGCCTACGGAATCGGATGCCCGTTCCATCGCCCAGAACCGTATTGATAAGGCCCGTGAAAAAGCCGGTGCGACGAACAAGGTCAGCCTCGAAGACCTTTTTGCGAAGATCCAGGCTGGCGACGTGAAGGAACTGAGTATCATCCTGAAAGCGGATGTGTTCGGCTCCGTGGAAGCGATTCGCGACAGCCTGACCAAGCTCAGTAATGAGAAGGTCAAGGTGAAGGTGATCCACTCGGCTCCGGGCGGCATCACCGAGAGCGACGTGCTTCTGGCCACTGCATCGAATGCGATCATCATCGGCTTCAACGTTCGGCCTGAAACAAAAGCGCGTCAGATAGCCGAGTCCGAGCACATCGAGATCAAGTGCTACAGCATCATTTATGAGCTGATCGACGAGGTGAAGAACGCGATGGTCGGGCTGCTCGACAAGAAAAAAGTCGAGAAGTTCCTCGGGCGTGCCGAAGTTCGCCAGACGTTCTCGGTTCCGAAAATCGGCGTGATCGCCGGTTCGGCCGTGATCGACGGAAAGATCGTCCGTGGCGCGAATGTCCGGTTGCTCCGCGACTCGCGCGTGATCTTCGAAGGCAAGATGTCCTCCCTGCGCCGTTTCAAGGACGACGCGAAGGAAGTCGCGACAGGTTACGAGTGCGGTATCGGGATCGAAAACTACTCCGATCTCAAGCCAGGCGACGTGATCGAAGCCTATCAGATCGAGATGATCGCCGGGACGTTCGACGCGTAAGCGTCGCACCGAAGAAGTAAATCATGCAAGAAACACGAAGAGCGCGGCTCGAAGCCGTCATCCAGGAAGAACTGTCATATGTGGTCCCGAGGGAAATCAAAGACCCTCGGGTTCCTACCGTCACCTTCACTTCCGTTCAGGTCACTCCTGACGGCAGCTCAGCCACCGTTTTCGTTTCCATCCTGGGTGGTGCACATGGCGGTCATGATGGCGCTCCCCCTTTATCCGACGAAGGTGCAAAGCAGCGGATGAAGGACTGTATCGAAGGCCTTACGTCCGCTTCAGGCTTCCTGCGCAGGCACCTTGCCCGCGTCCTGACAACTCGTCATGTGCCGAATCTCATTTTCCGCGAGGACAGGGGGTTTGAGAACGCCCTTCGCGTGAATGAGCTGCTCCGGAAAATTGAGACAAAAGAAGACTGAGCACCTTGATGCAACAGCTTCCGAACGACCTACCAGCGCTGAACGGCGCGCTTTTGATCAATAAGCCGGCAGAGATCAGCTCCTTCGGCGTTATTGAGGCCCTTCAAAGGGAACTCTGCGCCCGGCACGGAGTGAAACGCTCACGACTTCCGAAGCTTGGACACGGAGGCACCCTCGACCCGTTTGCAACCGGTCTGCTCATTGTCTGTGTTGGAAAAGCCGTGAAACTCGCGCGTTACTTTCTGGGTTCCCAGAAATCCTATGAGGGCATGATCCGCTTCGGCGAAACCACCATTCCGGGGGACCCGACCGCTCCCATTTCTGAAACGTCGGAAACCATTCCGGGATCACTTGAAGAACTCCAGCACATGGCTAAACAGATGGCCCTGCAGGCCTACCTGCAGACGCCTCCCATGCATTCAGCCAAAAAAAGAGACGGCAAGCCGCTTTACGAATTGGCTCGCGCAGGCATCGAGGTCGAACGCGAACCGAAGCTCTGCCATCTGTACGAGTTCGCTTTTTCGGAGTACCAACCTCCACGCGCAAGATTTCACATGCGCTGCAGCTCGGGCACCTACGTACGAGTGCTGGCGCAGGACTTCGCGCGTCTTTTCGGTTCCGTGGCGCTCGTCGAAACCCTGCATCGAACGCGCTCCGGATCTTTTGACATCAGGAATTCCTGCACCCTGGATCAGGTCATCGCGGACAAAAAAAACTGGGCTGAACTCCCCTGCTGGATCCCCTTTGACCAGCTGCTTGACGGCTTTCCGCGTGCAAGTGCCACCGCGGAGGAAGCCCGAGAGATTTCGCAGGGAAAACAACAGACGCTTTTCAACATCGTTCGCCGCGCGGAAAGCGTGGCTGACGGAAATTCGGAGAGCTCTGATCGTCTGGTGATCTATGAAGGTAACCGCCTTCTCGCGATCGCAAGCCGCACCGAGAACCTATGGTCCCTCGAGCGGGTGTTTCCCACGGATGAAATCTAAGCAGTCGCTCAAGGTTGAAACTGTTTCGACAGCTGCAGCACTTCTTTTTCAGTGCAAGGCCTGCCCTGACATTTGAACATGATAGCGGCTTTGAAGTTGTCCCGATGAGCCGGATTGGCACGGCTCCGGACTTTCAGGTACTCAATATTGAAATGCGCCCCGCGATCCGGTGCCCAATCCAGGCGGACGATCGCGGATGAGCCATCGGAAAAATCCTGTCGCCAGCCGACGTAGCGCCCATTCAGGACCGAAGATCCCATCGTCGCTTTATAACGAGTCAACTTGCCATAGTCCCTGAAACTCACGCCCAGGCGATCACCTGGCGGAAAGTTGAAAGCGAGATTCCGAGCCTGGTCAAAATTGTCGAGCTGGTCGAATACCACTTCTCCGGGTATTCTCTGGCCGCTCTTACCCGCGATTTTCGCCTCTTCAGACTTCTTTCGCGCCTGCTCAAAGAAAGCCTTGGGTTCGATCTGCTTGGCAAGCTGCTGCCACTTGCTGCAGGACGAGGCGGCCATGGGTTTGGCCAATGCCGTTGAAGTCATTGCGAAGGCCACGATCCATATCAGATGCCGCATGCTGCCGCTCCGATCGCCACATCCATCAACCCTCTGTCAGAAAACTCAGCAGTCGCCGCAAGCAGGTCTTCATCCATGTCACCGCTCAAGCGCCGGAAAATCTTTCGCCTGACCTGCTGCACGGATAAATCCGTCGACTTGGCGAGATGTCGAACAAAGCCGTTCAAGCGCGTCAGCCGGGCGGCATAGGTTTCAAGCCGGGCGGCAAATAACGCCCATTTTGCTGAACCGACGCCGGCGGTCAGAATCCCGATCGCGAGATCCGTGCCGAGCGAACCCAGGAACTCGCAGCCGATGTCGATCTGCGATGCCTGATCCAGCTCAGAAAATCCCGCCCAGGCTTTTTTCAATTGCTCCGGCAAATGGGAAACAAAGCTCCAAAGCTGGTTCATTTTCACTCCAAGCTTCTGGAGCGAACCCAGGGGATCTTTCATGAAATCCGAAGTGGCGGAAGCGGCTCCAGCCGCCACTCCACCGGTGCTGGCCCATGCGCCTTTGAGAACACCTGCCGCGCAACCGCTCAATGTGTCCGTGGCGGTCCCGGCGCTCACTTTCTGGTTCACCCTGGAAAGCGAAGCCAGGCGCATGGTCTCCCAAGGAGACAAGGTGCACGTCGCATTGGCGTGTGCCGCGGGAATCAAGCTGAAGCGGTCCAGAAACGCGCCAGGCGCCGTTTGGTCCCGCTTCATGGGAGGCCGCAAAGCGGCCTGCACCAGGGAGACAACGCGCCTCGCATGCACCGTATCTGACCCGTGAAAAATAATCGCATATTGAACTCCGAACCGGCGCTTTGAATGAAACACCAGCGGACCGTTCCTCACGGAACGCAGCTCACCCATGAGTTGCGGACTCGATGGTTCAAGATCAAATTTGATGAATACAGCGCGGGAATTCAGCGCATCTGAATAGACCTGGTCCACACCAAAAAACGGGATATTTCCTGCATTCGTCCCATCCAGCACCGAGTATCCTTCACCTTCGAGAATACCAGAGAACCGTGCCAGGACGTCCGACGGCACAGAGGCACCGGGGAATTGTGCCTGGACGTAGGAAAAATCCCGGGGCAGAGGGTCGACATCCGCGTGCGCCGCGCTCGTTGCCACGCTCATCAAGGATATGAATAAAAATGCTGTCCACCCGGTGAAGATCGAACCCAATGAGGCCCCCTACCCAGATTATGACCCAGAGACGCTCAGAGGCGCAATCTTGGTTCCGGAAGCCGTATCCCAGCGGAAAGTAACCTGTTCCCCGTGCGCCCCTGACAAAATCTGCTCAATTTCCCATTGATCAAGCTCATCGGCCGGCCGGGAGTTCACCTGCGTCAGCTCCATGCCGACCTTCAGGCCTGCCTTCGACAACGCCTCCGCAGGGGTTCCACGCTGAATTCTGTCGACAATCAGGACACGATCGCCCTTTTTCAAAACGTATTTCAAGGAAAGACCGCTGCGGTTTTCCGGGATATGCGCTCCAGATGACTCAGGCGAGAGCCAGATACGTCCATGCGGCAAATCAAAGACGAAGGATCCGCGACTGAGAAGTCCCATTCCTATGTCAGTCGCAGGGGATTTCGCATCGAGCCCCGAACCATTCGTCACGAATTTCGGAAGACCTACTTTGAGTTCCGAGGCAAGAACGCCACCATCACACGAAAGTTTCCAAACCGGCGCCTTCTTAACTGTTGTTTTGTACGGAGTATGCACCTGCACGGCTGCGGTACTTGCCGTATTCCAGCGCACACCCTTCAGCTCAGAGCGGGCGGAGAACAGGCCGCAGGAACTGACAAGCCCCTTGAACTCCCGTCGTTCAGCGGCCAGCTCCGTCCAGATATAGCCCTGATCGGGCAAATGATAGTTCGCGCGTTCCCAGAGTTTGATCTCAGCCGGAGGACCAGGGCTGAATTCCACGACGTAGTTCGAAAGAAAATCCATCCCAAGCACGCCGTCGCAACAGGACGCGACGTTTTCAGGCGGATTGAAAAAGTCAGTGTCATAAAGCAGAAATTCACGAAGCGGTAAGGAAACTCCGCTCATCTCGACGGTTTCGACGATTCCGCGACGGGCGAGACCGGAATGCGACCAAAGCACCCCGGCCACCCGCTCTGCCCTTCCGCCTTGTATCTGGGTCCAGATCGGCAGGAAGCCCTGATTCTCAAGCCAGGCAGGTGAAACGATACTTACCGGCGCACTTGAGTCGAGAAGAAACTGTCCATTCAACTTTTGAGTTCCGATCGTCAGATTGAGTCGGACCGAATAGAGCCCGCTCCAGCGCCTCGCCGGCGCCCGCACCAGAAGCTTTGGAGGTCCGCCGGTCGGAACCGGCTCCATCATCTTGACCCATGGTACGGCCCGCGCGACCCCTTTCGGTTTCGGACAGGCCTGTGTTGCCTTGGCAAGTTCGGCATAAAGCTTCCATTCATCCCGTCTCACTTCTGCGTACGATGTGGTCCGCCACGTCTCGTCCAACTGTCGCAACCAGGTTTGAAAGAGGTGTCGCGCAAGGAGTAAGGCGATTTCAGACGTGGTGGCTGAAATACCGTCCAGCTGAACCTCCAGGTTCATGCGACGACCGCTCATCAGGTCGCGCCAGAGGATGGCCGCGGTCTCAACCGCCTTCTTCGTACCATCCTCGGTTGCAAACCAGTCCACCGGCTTCTCAGTGCAAGGGAACTCGGAGAGCGGCCGATACCATTCGCCCTGCGGACGCATATAGGATTTTGCCGCCGCCGCGATTCCGATTGCAGTGACTCCAAACCGTCCATCCGCAAGTTTCTTCGACTGCAGGCCGACAAGGTCGGTCTGACGCTGAAGGACCCAACGACTCCGATGCGGATTCAACTCATCCGGATCGAGCCCCCAGACCTTTTCCGTCGCGAGAGGAATAAAAGAGGGCTGATAATTATACTTGAATGCGAGCGCGGTTCGCGGCCTTAGCGGGCCTTCCGCCTTCGCAAAGCTCGCGGAAACGGCGACGATGCTGATGATGGCGAACAGGGGCCAGTTCTTCATAAACGGAACTTCTCCAGGCCGAGCTTCATGGCAAAGGATTTTTCCATCCTCACTCGAAAGAAGGTTCCTTTTTCCATGTGCCTGCTCGATTCAACAACGCCATGCGCGTGAATCTGGGCTTCAAGGCGGCTTTCAGAATAAGGAATCAGGACTTCCCAAAGGTCGAGGTTCTTCCTGAAATGCTCGAGTATGGCATCCCTGAGACGACGAACATCATCAGGATTCAGCGCGGAGATCAACATGGCCCCCGGGGAAACCAGGCGCACCCGGTTGCGTGCCGCCCCTTCGGGCAACTGATCGGCCTTGTTCAAGACGACGAACCGCGGAGTTTCCTCCACTCCAAGACTCCGCAGCACCTCTTCCGTCGTTTCCTGCTGCTCGCGTGCCTGCGGCGAACTTGCATCCACCACGTGCACGAGCAGATCCGCCTCCTGCAGTTCCTCAAGCGTGGAGCGGAACGACGCCACGAGCGAGGGCGGAAGACGGCTGATAAATCCGACGGTGTCGATCGCAACGATCGGCGGATGACTGTTCGGGTCGAGCGCTCGCACGCTCGCGTCGAGTGTCGCGAAAAGCTTGTCTTCCGCACGAACGGCGCTCTGGGTGAGCGCATTCAATAACGTGGATTTACCGGCATTCGTATAGCCCACGATCGCGACCTTCAAAATGTCCTTACGTCCGGCTCGTTGCACCTGGCGCTCTCGCTCGACCCCCTTCAATCTTTCCCGAAGGACCGACATACGGGTTTTGACAAGCCTGCGATCCACCTCGATCTGCTTCTCGCCCATTCCGCGGGCGGCGGCTGATGCGCCACCGCGCTGGCGTTCGAAGTGAGTCCAGAAGTGACTCAGTCTCGGCAGAAGATACTGCAGTCGCGCCAGCGATACCTGCGTTTTCGCCTCGCGTGTGCGGGCGTGACGGGAAAAGATCTCAATGATCACGCCGGGTCGATCAAGAATGGGCTTTTCGAGGGTTTTCTCCAGATTTCGCAGCTGATTGGGTGAAAGCTCCGTATCGATGATGACGGCACTGCACTGAAGCTGCTCGATCTGCTCCTTCGCCTCGTCGATCTTGCCCTTGCCGATGTAGGTGGCCGGATTGATCTTGCGCGACTGGACGTAAACTCTCGCGACTGGCTTGAATTCCAGGGTCTGAAGAAGTCTATCGAGCTCGTCCAGCGAGTCCTCGTCAAACCCGATGGTCAAAATCCGCGCGTGCTCGTTGGCCGCGCCAGCTGTCAGAACCGGCAACAATGATTCAGTGTTCTCGAGCATTTTTCATCACCGATTGCATCCGCCCAGCCGGAAACCCGCCGACTCCCTTGCGCGGTTCAATTCCGCCCTGAGATCTTGCGCCAGTTTAACCGCTCGATCGAGTCGCGCGAGGTAACGACGCCTGGCGCGATCGTTGGAATTGCTGCGAGGGTCAATCAAACTCATATCCACCAGGTCTCGCCAAAGCTGGGAAAGGTATTGAAGTTCCGAATTCAACTGAGCATAACGTTCGCATAATCGACCGAAGAGTTCCACATTTTCAGGGGCGATCTCGGCCGACCCCCCCTCGATTTGAGCATCATCATTCAGGCCCGCTACGGAGGCTCGCAAACTCTCGAGCCGCGGCTCCAGAACCGGTTCGGCTCCAGAGTTCCAGTTTCGCGCCTTCAGGATGTCCGCGGTGCGTTCAAAATGTCGCATCACGAGTTGTCGTTCCACTTCGGAGCTCGCCGAATGATCGTCCGACCAGAGATGCCTTAAAATGGCATGTATCGCGATCTCCATTTCAAGTCCCAGGCGGGGGGTCCAGAAGGAAGCGTTCAGTGCGCCGTATTTCCGTCGGAGTTCATCGCGAAAGGTCAAAAACTCTTCGGTGTTCTGGGACGGGAAAATCTCACCGGCTTTTGAAACGCAATCCACAAAGGGCTTGAGCGCAACCGGTCGCGTCGCGCTTTCAGGCAGGGAGTACTCATTGCAGAGAAGGAGCGCTTCGTGCAAGCTCGCTGCGGATTCAATCGAAGAGGAAGGGCGAAATGAAGGGACCGAGGCACAGGACACAAGCCCCAGCATCGAAACCGACAGCAAAATACCGGAAAGTGCACGGATTGACATGACAGTTCGAACCTGCGGAAATATAACTGCTTCAGTCATGCAAAGCAAACCTCGTGCACCCTCTTCAAAACGAGTCCTGGAAGTCGCTACCCAGGCGTCTGTCGCTGCTGGAAAAGTTCTGCTGCGCCATTTCCGGAAAAGGCTTCAGGTTCGCGAAAAAAAGAACGCGGGCCTGGTTTCCGACGCGGATCTCGCAGCTGAGCGGGCGGCCATGAAGATTCTGCGAAAAGGGTTTCCCGAGTTCGGTTTCCTGACTGAGGAATCCGGCAAATGGGAGAGTTCTAGTCCGGGGCGCTGGATCATCGATCCGCTGGATGGAACGACAAATTTCGTGCACGGAATACCTGTTTTTTGCGTTTCCATTGCAGCTGAGTGGGCCGGCCAGACGATCGTGGGCGTAGTGCACCAGCCTTTGCTCAAGGAGACCTTCACTGCGGTTTTGGGGCATGGCGCCTACCTGAATGGAAAAAGGATCAATGTATCGTCACGCCGTAAAATTCAGGACTCTCTGCTCACCACCGGGTTTTCGTATCGAAAAGAGGAACTGCTGAAAAAGGAGATGAAGACTTTTGAGCAGTTCAGCCGCGTCACTCGCGCCATTCGGCGCCCTGGAAGCGCCGCATTAGATCTGGCTTATACCTCCTGTGGGTTTTTTGACGGTTTTTGGGAGCGCGGACTGAGCCCTTGGGACGTAGCCGCCGGCACCCTCCTTGTGCTGGAAGCCGGAGGCAAGGTTACCGATTTTAAAGGGGATGTTGCCATGCTGGAGGCAGGCCATATTGTCGCGTCCAACGGGAAGATTCATTCTGAGATACTCAGCCTGCTGAAAAACGCGATTTGACAGGATTTTTCGGTGTCCTACAATAGAGAGGTGATGATGCCGGCCTAGGAGGGGCCTTCACCATGACGTCTTGGGTTCACGTCTTTTCCTCGTTCACTCCTGAAGCGCTGCTCTTTGAAGCGCTGCTCATTTCCATTTTGATGGCCGGCTACGCCGTATTCTGGGTTTTGAGAAAACGTAGACTTGGGTCTGTCGACCAGGTTGTTCCAACCGGAGTGGTAAAAATATATTTGAATGACTTGATCCTGGATGCGGAACGCATGCGCGCTCAGCTTTTCGGATTACTTTCGGGCACGGAAGGTGCGCGCCTTCAGAACCAAGGTCAAATGCAAGGAATGACTCCTCAACAGATGGCCGCACTTGCGAATCTGGCCAGTGTGCAAATGGGAGCCGGAGATCCCGAAGCCTCGCAACGCCTTGCGCTGCTTGAATCCCAGATGATGCAGCAAACGGCCGCGCTCGATTCCGTCATGGCCGAGAAAAAGCGATTGGAATCAGAACTTGCCGGCGCTCGCGCCTCCGGAGGAAAAACCTCGGGCGGCGAAAACGATTCGGTCGTACTCGAGCTGCAAAACAAGCTGCGCAGTCTCGAAAACAAGCTCGCTGAGTACAGCGTGATCGAAGACGATCTGGCGAATTTGAAACGCCTTCAGCAGGAAAATGCACAGCTTCGTTCCGCACTCGGCGGTCAGGCTGGTGCGGTTGCCGCCGGGGCGGCAACCATTACCGCTCCGGCTCCTGCCGTGGCCGCACCTGCGCCGGTTGCGCCGCCCGCCGCAAAAGCTGCGGCAGCTGCGCCTGGGGATGCTTTTGCTTCAAGCACGGTCGATCAGTCCGCCATCGACGCGCTATTTGCTCCACCACCAGCGGAACCGACGACTCCGGCGGCAACAGCCCCGGAGAGCACTTCAGATCCGATATTCGAAGGACTCGTGGACCAGGTGGAAAAAAGTCTTCAACCCGAAGCTCCAGTCGCCCCCCCTGCGCAAACCTCGACTTCAGCAGCTCCAGCAGCTAGTATTGAGAGATCCGATGCAGACCTCGTGGCCGAATTCGAAAAAATGCTCAGTGGTTGATTCTCAGAAATCTTTTTCAGCCACAATTGGAATGCTGGGACTCCTTTGGGTGCTCGGCCTTCCGTTTTCTGCCCAGGCAAGCCTGACGACGGACATTCAGCAACAGATCCAGTCCAGGAAATCGTCGGACTTCAAGGTCCTCCTGAAACGCCTTGAATCGAATTATGGGTCGCGGGCTGTTGATCCGCTGTTAAGACTTGCAAACGATACCCGCCTTTCAGATCCGGATCGCTACATTGCACTGATGGGAAGCGCGAAAATCGGCGGCAAAGGCATCGCACCGAGGATTCTCCCTTTCCTGAAGGACTCCTCCTGGATGATCAGAAATGGAGCCTTGCGAGCGCTTTCAGTTTTGAAAGACCCTCGGACCGGCCCGGGCGTGTTGAAGCTGCTTCAGGACCCGGCGCTGGTCGTACGACTGGAAGCTGTTGCTGCAGTCGAGTCATTACGCCCTTCGGACGCGGCCCCAGCGCTGGTTCGCGCCATCCACGACAAAGCCAATTATCATGGCGACAAGGCCCAATGGGTTCCGCTTCGCGCCCTGCAAGCACTTGAGAAAATCGGCAATCGTGCCATTGCGCAGAAGCTCACGCTTCTTCTCGATAGACATCAGGACCCGGCACTCCTGCAGCAAACGATCAAAACTCTCGAAAAGCTTACGGGAAAAAAGGTGGAATCCGGTCGCCCTCTCCGCGTCAAAGCCGCGGGCTGGAAACGCGAACTCGCCAGAATGTAACTAGCGGCGGCTCAGCACGAAGTTTGAAGACCCAGGATCATGGCTCACCTGGTTCAGAAGACCTTCTATATCTTTGCGTTAGGATGGATTGCGCTAGGCTGCGGCAGCTCCGGAGATTCGGAGCGGGCCGGAAAACCCGGAACACAAGGATGCGAGTCGGTGACCGGATCGCCTTGGGTTCCACAGATAAGCGCTGATTCCTCCGCTCCTCCCAGCACACTGATGAGCGATGTATTTTCGACGAGAACAGATGTCATCGGATACTCAGATCCCGTTCTGGACTCGACCTTCACAACGTTCCAGATTCCCATGGAAGAA
>Ga0154382_187_pt1 | contig 31134 bp, 30 predicted proteins | sample RifGroB1_FD_105626 | JGI IMG/M metagenome (GOLD analysis project Ga0154382, IMG submission 105626) | Bdellovibrionales bacterium GWB1_55_8 | reverse complement strand
ACTGTTTTTCCGAACGGATTCAGAATAGCCCCCATCCGATCGCCTTTATAGAGAAGATCTCCGGGTTTTGCATTCAGATCCAGAATCCCCCCCTTTTCCGCCCGAATCCACTCGCTTGCGCGGACGATCACCTGAAATGGCGGACGCTCCTGTTCGTGGGCGGGCCACATCCCCACTTCAGAAAGGACATTCAGCACGCCTTTCAAGCCCGCCACTGAAACTTTATGAGAGAAACGCCGCGTCTCACCTGCTTCAAATAAAATGGTCGGGACTCCTGCTTCAGTGGCTTCGCGCCTCAGAGACCCGATTGTCCCTCTTTGATTGATCAGAATGGTCGCGCCGAATGCACGAGCGAGGTTCCGAACTCTCGGATGCCCCATGTCACCTCTGACATGAGGAAGGTTCAGGCGTCCATCCGCTGCCGTATGAAGATCGATTCCGAAATCGCATTTCAATATGATTTCCCTGAAAAGGCAGTAAGCGATCCGTTCCGCATTGTTTCCGTTTTTTTTACCGGGAAAAAATCTGTTCAAATCACGGTGATAAGGCAGATAGCGTGTCTGCGCGAGAAATCCCGGGATGTTTACCACCGGAACTGCGATCAGGGTACCCGACAGCTTTTCATGATCGATGTCAAAAATCAGACGGCGGACGATATCCGAGCCGTTTATTTCGTCGCCATGGACCGCTGCCATGACAAACGCGGTGGGACCCGCAGTGCGGCCGCGTATCACCGTGACCGGGATATGGATGGCTGAAGCCATATAAGACTCGGAAACCTTAAGGTAGATCTCTCGAGTTTCCCCAGGGGCGACTCGGGTGCCGCTGATAGAGAAATAGGTGTCACTTGAGTCCATTGAGTATCTATTATAGATAGCTTTGTGGAAAAGTGGCCAGCATGAAGCGAAAAGCCGGACAACCCCCCTCATCACGCAAACAGTCACCAGGGACCGGAACGACCGGCACCGCTCGTTCGCAGCGGGACCCGGAAGTGCTGCCCAAGGAAACGGAACTCGGCACCGCCGAACTGTCCGATGAAGAGGATACGGGAGAGCCCGTTGACTCCTCCGTCGATCCTGATGAAGAGGAACTGGCGTCCAGCCTCCCGGCAGTCCGCAACGTGGACAGCCAGGTTGTGGAGTATGAGAGTACGTCGACGGCCGTAAACGACCCCCTGCGCCGCTATCTTGAAGAGATTAGGCGCTACCCATTGCTGGAACCAGAACAGGAACTCGCTCTCGTGATCCGCTTGAAAAGCGAAGGCGATGTAAACGCCGCCAAGACGCTTGTTTCAGCAAACCTTCGGCTGGTGGTGAAGATCGCCTTCGAATACAGAACCTTCTATTCCAACCTCCTGGATCTCATCCAGGAGGGAAACATAGGCCTGATGAAGGCAGTCTCGAAATTCGACCCAACCCGAGGCGCCCGGTTGGGGTATTACGCCTCCTGGTGGATTCGTTCCTACATTCTAAAATATCTCCTGGATAATTTCAGGCTTGTGAAAATCGGCACAACCCAGGCTCAGAAAAAACTTTTCTACCACCTGATGCGCGAGAAGGAGCGATTGGAAGCGCAAGGCATGCTCTCGGGACCAAAACTTCTCGCTGAGAGGCTTCAAGTTCGGGAAAAAGATGTCATTGAAATGGAGCAGCGGTTGTCCGGCAAAGGTGCTGAAATGTCGCTCGACGCCCCGGTCAGTTCAGGTAATGACGAATCCCGGAACACCCACGCAGACCACATTTCAGACGGCGCTGAGTCAGTGGATGATATTCTTGCGCGAGAACAGCTCCTGGCAATCCTGAGCGACATGCTCCCAGAATTTGAAAAACGGCTGAACGAAAAAGAGAAGCACCTTTTGCGAGGCCGGCTCCTATCCGAAGAACCCATGACATTACAGGAGGTTGCGGATAAATATGGTCTCACCCGCGAGCGAGCCAGGCAAATCGAGTCCAAAATCATTTCCAAATTGAGGGATTTTTTGAAAGACCGGCTTTAGCCATTGTTTGTCCATCTCTGGCATTTCCCAAAGAAATCGCCTTTACGAGAGGGCGAGGGCATGTTAATTCCTGACCAAAATAAATAAAGAAGCGTTTGTGTATTCAGACGAAAACTAAGAGAAAAGACAATGCCTGGAAAAACTGCACTGAAAGAAAAAAAAGCTGAAATCATCACCAAGCACGCCAAGAGCGCGACCAATACTGGGTCAACCGAAGCTCAAGTCGCGTTGCTCACTCACCACATCAACGAACTGAACGTCCATTTCGCCTCCCACCCCAAGGATCACCATTCAAAACGGGGTCTTCTGAAAATGGTCGGCCAGCGCCGGCGTTTGCTGAGCTACCTGAAATCAAAGGACACTCAGCGCTACACCCAACTCATTCAGGCGCTTGAGCTCAGGAAGTAGTTCCTGATCTCGTGAAGACGATCCTGCGACAATTTAAAGCTTTCCCCCTTGTTTGTATAAGAGGGGATCGAGGGGATTTTTCCCCAGGGAGATTTCTATGAACATCCATCGTGTATCCTGTGAAATGGGCGGAAAAACGCTCACGATCGAAACAGGCAAACTTGCCAAACAAGCGGACGGATCCGTCCTTGTCAGCTACGGTGACACCCGCGTCCTGGTCACCGCCTGCTCTAAAAAAGAACCAAAGCCCGGCATTGACTTCATGCCACTGACCGTCGAATTTGCCGAAAAATTTTATGCAGCTGGGAAGATCCCCGGCAGCTTCTTCAAACGTGAAGGCCGTCCCACTCAGGAAGCGACTCTCTCGGCCCGGATGATCGACCGTCCGATCCGCCCGCTCTTTCCGGAAGGTTATCACTACGACACTCAGATCGTGGCGACTGTTTTGTCCTTGGACGCTGATGCGGACGCCGATGTTGCAGCAGCCGTTGGGACCTCTGCAGCACTTCACATTTCAGACATTCCCTTCAACGGCCCGACGGCAGCCTGCCGCATGGGCCGGGTGAACGGCGAATACGTCGTGAATCCTACCTGGTCTCAGATCGACAAAGGCGAAACCGATATGGAAATCCTGATCGCCGGGACCAAAGGCGCGATCATGATGGTTGAAGGCGGCGCCCGCGAAGTCCCGGAAGAACAGGTTCTCGAAGCCATTATCCGGGGCCACAATGAAATCAAGAAAGTGACCGAGATCATCGAGGAGCTCCGCAAGCTTTGCGGCAAACCGAAACGTGAATTCACGCCCGCGGCAGTGGAAGCGTCGATCAAGAAACAGGTGGAGCAGCATTCAACCGAGGCGTTGAAAAAAGCGCTTCGCACCAAAGACAAGGGCACTCGCTACGATCTGGTTGGGCAGGCGAAAGAAGCGGTTATCGCCGCTCTTGTTCCGGCTGATCTCGCGAAGACCGATGCTGCTGCTGCTGCGAAACGCCAAACAGACGTCAAAGCCAGCTTCGAACTTCTGCAGTACAATCTCATGCGGGAGATGATTCTCGGTGATCGCGTCCGAATCGATGGCCGCGACACGAAAACGGTTCGTCCGATCGCTGTCGAGGCTGGTCTCCTGCCGCGCACGCACGGCAGCTCACTTTTCACCCGCGGTGAAACTCAGGTCCTCGCGGCCGTGACGCTTGGAACTTCCGAAGACGAGCAGATCGTCGATACGATGTTCCAGAACAGCATGCGCAAATTCCTGCTTCACTACAATTTCCCTCCGTACAGCGTGGGCGAAACCGGAAGACTCGGTGGCCAGAGCCGTCGAGAAATCGGACACGGAGCGCTTGCAGAGCGCTCAGTAAAAGCCATGATGCCGGAGTACGACAAATTCCCGTACACCGTCCGCATCGTTTGCGAAACGCTCGAGAGCAATGGATCTTCGTCCATGGGTTCGGTCTGCAGTGCTTCAATGGCGCTGATGGATGCCGGTGTTCCTTTTGTGAAACCGGTGGCAGGCATTGCAATGGGTCTGATCAAGGAAGGCGATCGCGTGGCGGTCCTCACCGACATTCTCGGCGATGAAGACCACCTCGGCGACATGGATTTCAAAGTTGCCGGCACCAAAGATGGTGTGACCGGAATCCAGATGGACATCAAAATCGAAGGTGTCGACGAGAAGATCATGAAGACCGCCCTTCAGCAGGCTCGCGAAGGTCGTCTGCATATCCTTGGCGAAATGGCTAAGGCAATTGAAGCACCGCGCACAGAGATGTCCAAGTTCGCTCCGAGAATCACGACCATCACTGTACCGGTCGACAAGATCCGTGAGGTCATCGGCTCCGGCGGCAAGGTCGTTCGCGAAATCGTTGCACAGACCGGCTGCAAAATTGATATCAACGACGACGGAAAGATTCACATCGCCTCGAGCGATGGTGTGGCGGCTCAGAAGGCCATTGACATCATCAAGGGCATCGTGGCTGAAGTCGAAGTGGGCAAAACCTATAAAGGTATCGTGAAAAAGATCGTCGAATTCGGCGCCTTTGTGGGCGTCCTTCCCACGACCGACGGACTTCTCCACATCTCTGAAATCGCCTACGAACGCGTGAACAACGTGACGGATTACATGAAAGAAGGCGACGAGATCGAAGTGAAAGTGCTCGAAGTCGATAAGGCTGGCAAAATCCGCCTGTCCCGCAAAGCACTTCTTCCGATTCCTGCAGGCGGAATTCCCGCCCAGCACGGCGATGGCGATCGCGGTGGCTTCCGAGGAGACCGAGGTGGCGATCGCGGTGGACGCGGCGGAGACCGCGGTGGACGCGGTGGCGATCGCGGCGGACGCAGTGGTCCTCCGAGACAGTAATACGTCGAATTAGAGCATTTTCCAGTTCATCATCAGACCTACGGAAGTGGAGTCCCAACTCACTTTTCCGCTCGGGAAGATGTTTAAGTACGGGTGCAAGTTGAACTTGGGGGTAACGTCCCAACTTAATCCTGGCTCGAGATCCGTTCCATCACTATGGAAGACGAACGGTTTTTCGCCAAACCAGTGACTTGCACCCATTTCATAAAGTACTGTCAAAGCGACCGTAGATGTCATCTGGTAGTTCAGCTGGGGGGCCAAATAGAGTTCGAGATCAGCGCCCGAACCCTGCTTCCCAAAGAAGTTGGTCCGCGCTGAACCGAAAAGGTCCAGGCTCAGGCTGCTATTGCTGCCGGGTACCAGAGTCAAGATTTGAAACATCTGAAACGCCGCGAGCATGTCCTGATCACGAGACTCGCGTGTCACGGGAAAATGAACTCGCAGATCGACGTAGTAGTTCAGGTAATCATTTTGAAGAATGTGATCGAGCCCGACTCGAACATAGGGGTCCATGACTTCCAATCGATGTCCCTGAACCGGTATCCATGTAAATGGGAGAGTTCCCGCAATCAGAAGCGTCTCACTGAAATCATAACCGAGAGTCAGATGATTCCTTACTAATACGGGACGTTCGCGGTCCGGTCCGCCTTTTGGACTCGGCTGAAAGCTTTTCGGATTCCTCACGGAAGGACCATAAAGGATTGAATAATGATTCAGCCAAATAGGGCTGTGCGTTGAATCCTTGGCCTCATTGAATTCAGAGGAACCTGACGGCGCTTGGAAAGCCGAATTCACGCTTGCGAGTTCAGTTAAGCTAGGCACTGCTTCGTCTTCGACCGCATCGCCAGCATTTGGAGCTTCGGCTGTGTCCATACCCTCGATCACATCCTCCTCGATCGGCGGATCTTCACTGAACTGCGCCAAAGCGAGTTCTCCTGGGGCCATTAATCCGCCAAAAAGCGCCACCATCGCGGTCCATGCTTTTAAGAAGGTCATCGTTTGGAGAGAAAGCAAACGGTCTGCCAGCGGCCCATCGAACACGTGACTCACCGCATTAACTCGGTCCCACTATGGCGTTAATCGGTTTTCGGGATACAATACCAGCAATGACCTCAGACTTTCACTTCGACACCTGGTATGTGCGCTCCGCAAAAGGCGGAGTGTTAGGACCATTCCCGGCTGCCAAAGTCTTGGAACTCCTGAACCAGGGTGTCATCACAGCAGCTGCTGCGGCTTCGCGAACTCCGGACTTTGTCTCCTCCACGCCTGTAAAAGATATCCCAGGTTTGTTCTCGCCACCGGGCACCAGCACGGAAAAGCCGTTCTCACCCCCACCCCGGCCCACTGACCTGCACCAAACGGACAACGCGTCGTTTGACGTCGAACTGCCAACCCTGACGCTGTTTAACACCTTGCAGGCTTCCCGAGATCGCAGGCCGCGACCCAGCGAATCACTATTTACCCCAGAAATCACCCGAACCAAGAAGCCGCTCATTTCGCCTAAATGGTTGGCAGTGGCAGCAGCGGTCATTGCAACGGGTGTTGCCGTTTGGGCGATTTTCCCTCTCAACAAGGGGGACAAGGGAATAGATGAAATATCCCCTCCCGCCAAAGAAGAAGTGTCGCGAGCCATATCGCGCCCAACGCATAAGCCCCCAAGTTATGACAACGCTGCTTCCGTGCCCAAACCAGCCGTCCAGATGAATGAAAATCCCATGGCTCACCGGGAAAAAAAGCTGCCGGACCACTCCCCCAGTCAGGCGAACGAGGCAGATTCAAAACGTTCTCGCGAAGAGCCGGACGAAATTCCCAGAGAGTACGAAAACCGCGGGGAATTCGATGACGTCGCCGACAACTCTGAGGAAACTGGAGAACAGCTTGATCAGACCGAGACGACACCAGCCGTGCTGAACGAGCAAGGAGAAGAGCTGCATCAGCCCCCCCAGGTCACAACTCCGGGCGAGAATCCTGCTGCCGACCCTTCGATTCCCGAGGGATCGAACTACCCACCTCCGGCTTTCGATTAACTCCAAAGCTTGACGCGTCAGCCTGGATCGGAAATAACGAACGAACATGAAAACTCGAGCTCGCAAGGGTATCTTCATCACGTTTGAGGGCACCGAGGGTGCCGGAAAATCCACCCTCATTAGAAACGTCGCCGCTCAGCTTGAGTCGAGCGGCCGGCTGAAGGAACGCCGTATTCGCCTCACTCGAGAACCGGGTGGCAGTCCGATCGCCGAACGTATCCGCAACGTGATTCTGGAAGAACCCGTAGACCCGATGGCTGAGCTGTTTCTTTACGAAGCGGCGCGCGCGGAACATGTCGTCCGTACCATCCGTCCGGCACTCGATGCAGGTGATATCGTTCTTTGCGACCGGTTTACGGACTCGGCATTGGCTTATCAGGCACACGCACGCGGCTTGCCCTGGAAAAAAGTGAAACTCCTGAATGGCATCGCCACCGCCGGGATCTCACCGGAACTCACGGTTCTGCTCGATATTGATCCCGCAGTCGGCCTGGCGCGAGCACAGGACCGAAATCGCTTCGAGGAAGAAGGAGTGGAATTTCAGAAGCGCGTACGCCAGGGCTTCCTGAAAGCCCGGTCTGAATCCCCGAGCCGCTGGATGACAATTCGAGTCGGATCAAAACCCCCTGAAGAACTCTCGGCAAGCGTAACGCGTGAAATACTGAAACGATTTGGCAAGAGGTTCGACCGTGGCTGAAGCCGAGAAAGCCGGGGTGCTGCCAGTCCAGGACACTGTTCTTGCCCATCACGGAAAAACGATTTTCGGGCCGATGCGCGAATGGTTACAAGCCGGTCGGGTGCCTCCGGTACTGCTCCTCACAGGCATCAAGGGTGTGGGAAAACGGGAAGTCGCTTACTTTCTGGCGCAATGGATTTTGTGTGAAAGGAATCCTCTTTCGACGCTCGCAAAACCAGCCGCTGAAAACGAAGCAGCAGAGGAAGAATCACTCTTTGGCGGGGAACTTTTCGGCGCTCCGCCGGCAGCGCCGATCTCGAACACTCATGAATCCGAATTGAAGCCCTGTGGAACCTGCGCCGCCTGCCAAAGGGCGCTTCGCGGCAGCTGGGTTGACTTCACTGAAATTCTGCCCGACGAGGATACCGGGACGCTTAAAATTGAGCCCCTCCGGAAACTCAAAGCCTCTGTCGGCTTCGGTTCACATGAAGGCGGCTATCGTATCACGCTCATTCCAGGCGCGGACCGCATGACTCCTCAGGCGGCCAACTCAGTGCTCAAGTTACTCGAAGAACCTCCGCCCGGATGGCTGTTTTTTTTGACCGCCGGCGATCCCACGCTCGTTCTGCCTACGATTCTTTCGCGTTGCCAGACGCTCAGGCTGAAGCCTCTCGATTCAGGGAGCATCGAAAAGATCCTTCAGAATGGAGGTGTGTCACGCGATCGCGCCGCGATCTGCTCGGAACTGGCGCACGGAAGTCTAGTCAAGGCACAGGCTTTCGCGGATGAGGAAATATGGAGCCAGCGGAAAACGTTTTTCGCTTTTCTGACAGAGCCTCAAGCACATCTGAATTCGCTTCAGGACTGGGCTGCGGCCGACTCTTCGCAATTCGATTTGTTTCTGGATCAGCTCGAGAGTATTGCCCTGGATCTCACCCGCCTTACGCTTGGATCGAACAGTTCCAATCCTGAACGGCACGACTGGGTCAATCGTGATGGCACGCAGGCTCTCGCGAAGCACGCTTCAAATGCGATCCGAGCGCTTGGCGGTGTCGATCAAGCCCGCAATTTCTGGATCGCCCGGGCCCAAAGACTGGCTCGTGCCCGGTCGGAGGCACTGACCCCGGTGAACCGGAAACTATTGATCCAGGACCTACTCCTTCCCTGGCTGAACGCCGTGAGGAAGTAGACTCACTCGTGACTGGACCAGAAACTCCGTTTTTCCATTTCCTTCCGGAGACGCGCAAGTTCAGACTGCGCTTCCTCTTCCCCTAAACCTCGCTCCTCTGCCCAAACTCTCGCCAGGGCTTCGGCCCATGGCAACCCGTGATCAGCCCGTGCGAGGAACAGCGGGATCCTGCGAAGGTAGAAATCTTCCAGGTGCAGCACCATTTCCGAGCGCATCGTGAATCGGAGTTGCGCGGCCAGCGCAGGAAATCCTTCGGGATCTTGCTTCGATATCGCACGCTTCTCAGCGGATCCGACCTCGGTTGCATGATGAGTCTGCAGATCAAGGACGATCTTCGCTTCACTTCCGTAACGCCCCAGCAACTCCTCTGGAACCCCGAGTCCCTTGGACTCGAGTTCCCGGCGCGTGGATTCGATCGCCTCGCGAGTCGCTCGGGGATTGATCGGCGTTCGCGTCTTGGAACTGGTGATTTCCCGCGGCACCGGATCGCATTTTCCCTGACGAGCATCCCGCGCTCGGAGCTTCAGCGCAAATTCCACGATCTCCTCTGCCATCGTTCGATGCGTGGTGTACTTTCCACCAGCGACAACAACGGTACCGCCGGGTCCTTCGTCGATATGATGTTCCCTGCTTACCTTCTGCAACGGCCCATCTTCTTCATTGCCGCTCGGCCCAACCGGTCCCATCAAAGGACGCACGCCCACATAGGCGCTCAGAATGTCTGACTCCTGAAGATCAAGAGCCGGAAAATATGCATGTACGAGCTTCATGAGGTAATCCACATCCTCATGATCGACCTCCGCGGACTCCGGGCGTTCGGGGCTGGGTCCATCCGTGGTTCCGACGATCGTGACGCCTTCCCCAAAATCGGGCCGAGGAATCGCAAAAGCAATTCTCCCATCAGCCGGACTATTCATGACAACGGCTCCGGGCAGGGGAAATCTTTTCAAATCAAACACGAGATGCACGCCTTTGCTCGGCGCCAGCCATTTACGCCATTTCTGAGAAAGACCTGCCCCGACCTGATCGGTCCAGGGTCCGGCGCAGATCACGACCTGTGTGGCCTGAACATCGATTTCACCCTGGCCGCGCGGAAGTTCGAGGTCGCGAACGCGAAATCCCGTAATCCGGTCGCCGTGCCAGAGAGGCCCCACGGCTTCCGCATAATTCGCGACAGCAGCTCCGCAATCATGTGCGGCTCGCAACGTGGAGACTGTCAGCCCGTCATCCCACATGGAAGCATCGAAATAACGGAAACCACCGCGTAAGCCTTCTTTTTTCAATGATGGAATCAGCTCGAGAAGCTTTGCGGGGGAATAATTCTTGTGCAACCCCGCACGAAAAAGCGCGAGGACGTCATAAAGCCACATGCCCATTCCGAGAATAGCGCGCCCGGGTTTATCCCCTTGGTAAACGGGAAAATAAAAAGGAACCGGCCGCACCATATGAGGCGAGGTTTTCAGCAGGAAAGCGCGTTCAGACAGGGACTCAAACACAAGGCCGAGTTCCATGTTCTGCAGGTATCTCAACCCGCCATGGATGAGTTTTGAACTTCTGGAGGAAGTGCCCCAGGCAAAATCGTTTTTATCGACCAGCGCGACCTTCAGTCCGCGTGTGGCGGCGTCTCGCGCAACGGCGGCACCAGTGATTCCGCCGCCAACGATGAACAGATCAAATTTTTCATCGCGAAAGCGCCGGAATGCCCGCTCGCGGGTTCTGAAGGAAAACTCCGACAGCTGGACCATTCTGCCTCCCTGTTAGTCCTTAGAGTTTTGCGGCGAGTTTCCGGGGATCTTGTCTGAACCGCTGACCAGGCAAATGCCCAGGTCGCGCAGCTGATCGGGTTCAACTGCAGAAGGAGACTCGGACATGAGGCAGGTTCCCTTCTGCGTTTTCGGAAACGCCATGACGTCCCGGATCGGGCCGACTCCGCATAGAATCGCCGTAAGGCGTTCGATACCGAACGCGATACCCCCGTGCGGCGGAGTTCCATACTGAAGCGCCTCAAGAAAGAAACCAAACTTCTCGCGTGCTTGCTCGGGCGAGAGCCCCAGAGAACGGAACATCGCCGCCTGAACCTCCGGACGATAAATCCGCATGCTGCCCCCGCCGACCTCGACTCCATTGAGAACCATGTCATAGGCGGACGCCAGTACACTCTCGAGGTTTTGTCCGTTTACGAAATCACTGAAGTGCTCGGGCTTTGGCGATGTGAACGGATGATGACAGGCGTAATAGCGGTTTTCTTTTTCATCGTATTCAAGAAGCGGGAAATCAACGACCCAGAGAAACGCAGGTTTTCCCTCGCCTTGCTTCGGAATCATTCCGAGCTTGCCGCCGACATTGAGGCGGATCGCACCGAGCGCATCGAAGACCACCTTGTTGCGCGGATCAGCGACGCAAAGAACGAGATCGCCTGCCTTGAGCCCGAGCTTCGCGACGAGTGCGGATTTCTCTTCTTCACTGAAGAATTTCGCTGCGGGGGATTGGAGCGTGCCGTCCGCTTGCACTTTGATCCAGAGCAGGCCTTTAGCGCCAAAAGTCCCGGCATGCGCCTGCAGATCATCCAGGTCCTTGCGCGAAAATCTCTCCGCCTGGCCCGCTACCACGATGGCGCGAACCGAACCGGCGATTCCACGTGAGTTCGCAGTCAGCGCGTTCTTGAAGACCTGGAAGCCGCTCGCATGGAACACACCGGAAAGGTCCTGAAGCTCAAGGCCGAACCGGATGTCCGGCTTGTCACTGCCGAAGCGAGCCATGGCCTCTGAGTATGGCATGCGAAGGAAAGGCGTCTTCACCTCCTGGCCAAGAACGTCCTTCCAAAGTTTGGAAATCATCGTTTCGAGAATCGGGAAAAAAGCCTCTTCATCGAGGAATGACGCCTCGATATCGATCTGCGAGAACTCCGGCTGACGGTCGGCACGAAGATCCTCATCCCGGAAGCAGCGCGCGACCTGGTAGTAGCGATCCATCCCGCTCACCATCAGCAGCTGCTTCAAGGTTTGCGGGGATTGCGGAAGCGCATAGAAAGTGCCGGGATTCAGGCGGCTCGGCACGATGAAATCACGCGCACCTTCAGGAGTTGATTTATAAAGAATCGGAGTTTCGACTTCCACGAATCCCTGCTTGTCGAGTTCGTTGCGCACGATTGAAAGCATTTTATGCCGGACCAGCAGATTACGTTGGAGAGAAGGCCTGCGAAGATCGAGATAACGATATTTCAGTCGCACGGTTTCGGCGACCTCAACGTCGTCCTCAATGGGAAATGGCGTCGTCTTCGCTTCCGAGAGGATCTGAAGTTCCGTACACGCAACTTCGATTTCACCGGTCGAGAGTTTTGGGTTTGCCATCCCTTCGGGACGCGAACGAACACTCCCCTTGCACCAGATCACGAATTCGGTACGCAAACGACCAGCCGCCTCAAAAACTTCCGGGCGCGCGATCGCCGGATCGAACACGATCTGAGTCAGTCCGTATCGGTCCCGAAGGTCCGAGAATACGAGTCCGCCGTGATCGCGACGTTTCCCTATCCACCCACAGAGAGTGATTTCTTTTCCAATATCGGAGCGCCGAAGCTCCCCACAATTATGCGAGCGAACAGTGCGTTGATGAGCCATTGCATGAAGCTAACACCGCGAAAACATAAAGGCAATCGTCCTTGCGTGACCAGACGCTTAGTTCTCGATTACTTTTTCCCGGAAGGCTTCTTTGCGGTCTTGCTGGCGCGGAACTCCTGAACGAGCCCCTCCACTTTCTTGAGCAGTTCGGGTGAATAAAGTTTCCCCACCAACTCCTGACGCACCTTTGCACCGGCGCTGAACATGTCGGCTCTGGCCTGTGCGTCTGGCGAAACCAGCTGAATACCCTGCTGTTTGAATTTCTCGATCGCTTCCATGTTCTGCTTGGTCGTCGACTCCTCAAGCTTCTTCAGGCTTTTAGAGGTGATCTGACGGACCAGAGCCTGATCCGAAGCAGACACCTTTTCCCATTGCGCCTTGGTAAGCAGAATGGCTCCCGTACTGTTGGTCATCGGTTCAGCAGTCATAAACTTCACCTTCGTCTGCCATTGAAGCGCCATGGCTGCCAGCGGCGGGGCATAAGCGGCGTTGATCATGCCAGTCTGGAGGCCCATCAGAACGTCTTGAAGGGCCACACGTACGGGGGCGATCTTGAAGGTATCCAGCATCGAGTCAGCCAGCGGATCCCCTTCCCAGGCCCACATCTTCACGCCGTTCATGTCGGCCACGCTTCGAACAGGCTTCTGAGACAAAAGGTAAACGAGTCCCGGCTCGGCCCAGTCCAGGAAAATGTATCCCTTTGCTCTAAATTTCTCCTCCAAGTGCGAGGTGAGCTTGTTGCGAACATAGTGCAGCTCGTCGAGGCTGTCGTAAAAGAACGGTAACTCGAGGATGCGGATATCAGACACGAGTTCACCCAGACCCACGCCCGTGAAACCGGCGCCATGATACTGGCCAACGCGCATCTTTCGGAGGACATCGGGCTCATCGCCGGCGATGCCGCCCGGATAAAGCTTGAGCTCGACGTTTCCGCCGGTTTTGGCCTTGATCTCATCGGCGGCCTCGCGCATCACGACCATCCAGCTCGACCCTTCCGGCGCCACAGTCGCGAACTTGAACGCGACCGGCGCCGCAAGAGCACTCGTCCCGTTTGAAACGGCCGCCATCAGGCCGGCCATGATGAAAGCCAAAGCTGTTCTATCCGTGATTCGCATTTCCTTCTCCTGTTAAAAAAGATCCTTCTTCTGAGCCAGTAACTTTCCGGCGCGGCGCTTTGCAACCTGGTTCGCGAGCCGTTCTGAAGGCATGATATCCGATGGCGCATCTAAAATCTCGCGGAGGGTTTTTTCAAACAACTCCTCGTCCTGAGTCGGAACCGCGTAAAATTGCGCCAGGAATAACTTGGGCATAAGAAATCTGCCGCCCGTTTGGGTAATGGACTTTTCGAGATGCTCTCGCGCTTTTTCCGCGTTTCCGCCGAGCATCCTGGGCCGCCCGCCATAATAAGCGCCATAAAACAAGTGCGCGGCGCCATTGTAATAGCCCGGGTCCAGGCTCAGGCTTCTTTTCATCATGAATTCCACGCGCGTGAGCTCGGCTACGGCACTCACATCCTGCTTGTTGATATTGATCCAGTTCCCTAGACAGTAAGCGGACCAGAAGAGCGGTCCCACCTCATCCACCTCAGCCACGGATTTCTCGAAAAGCTCGAGATCACCGCTCGCGTACTTCCGGACATCGTCTGAAAGCGCGCGCATACCGTACCGATAGCCTTTCAGATACATCTGCTTCGCGCGCTCCAGGCTCTCGGGAGTGCCCGCATCTTCCAGGAACGCAAAAGCATAAGAGCAATAACCCTGCGCAAGAAGCGTGAGCAGCGTCTCATCATCCGGCGCTGACTTCTGAAGACCTTCCATCATTTTCAGATTCGCGGGCATTGCATCGCGGGCGAACTCGAAATCGCCTTCTTCGTTGAAGGCCTGAACAGCGGGGCCCATGACCCCGATCGTGCTCTTCACCGCAATGCTGTTCATCGAGCAGCCACTGAGAAACAACGCGGACAGGAGGCTTGTCACCACAGGTCGTTTTTTCATCTTATTTTCCACCGAAGTATCGAAGCAGGAACAGGCTCAGGTCCGGCCAATAGGTGATCACCCCAAGCGCGATCACATAGAACGACAGAAACGGCAATGATGCCCAATACAAACTGATAATCGGCCGCTTGAACCTGAAGCTTCCGATAAACAGGTTCAGACCCGCAGGAGGCGAGCTATAGCCGATCTCGAGGTTCGCCAGATAAATAATGCCAAGGTGAATCGGATCGACTCCGAACTCCTTTGCGATAGGCAATACCAGCGGAACGAGCATCAACGCAGAAAGCATATCGAGCAGCGCGCCCCCTATCAGAAGCACGATGTTCAGCAGAATCAGGAAAACAACCTTGCTCGACATGTACTGTTTGATGAAATCCAGGGCGAGAATCGGCACCTGCGCATCCACCACGTAATTGGTGAAGCCCAGAACAGCGCCGAGAATGATCAGAATCGCACCCACCAGGATCATGCTCTCCCTCATGACTCGAGGAATGTCGCGCGTCAGATGGAGATCCCTGTGAATGAAAACCTCGACGATAAAGGCGTAAAAGGCGGTAATGGCCGCCGCCTCGGTGGCCGTGAAGAAACCACTGTAGATCCCGCCTATGACCACGACCGGCAGAGGGAGTTCCCAGGCAAACTCCCGGGTCGCGAGCCCGAGCTCCCTCCACGAAAACTCCGTTCGCTTCACACCGGAGCGCTCCGCGGTGATCATCGAATAAACACTGAGCAGGATCACAATAAAGAGTCCCGGCAGAAGCCCAGCAATAAATAGCTGATCAATGCTTGTACCCGATACCAACCCGTAAATGATGATGGGGAGACTGGGAGGAAACAGCAGCCCCAGGCTTCCCGAGGTGGTGAGCAGGCCGATGCTGAATTTCTCTTTGTAACCATCCGCCGCGAGCACCGGCAACATGAGACCGCCGACCGCGATGATCGTCACACCCGAAGCCCCTGTAAAAGCCGTAAAGAATGCGCAAACGATCAAAGCGACGATGGCCAGGCCGCCTGGCATCCAGCCGACAAGGGCTCGACTGAAGCGCACGATCCTGAGCGAGGCTTTGCTTTCGGCGAGCAGAAAACCCGCGAAGGTGAAAAGCGGGATTGTGATGAGCAGCGGGATCGTCGATATGCGATACATTTCGACGACCACTGCGGACATATCCGTCCCGGCAAAATAGAAAAGCGCCAATGCCGCGGCACAGAACACCACGAAGAGCGGCGCGCCAAGCAGCGCCAGCGCAATAATCACTATCGCTGTTACTGTTCCCATTCTTGCTTCTCCAGTGGCTCACCGGCCAGAGCGGAAACGGTTTTCAGAAGAAACCGGAAAGTCAGGAAGAAGAACACGATCGGAATGATCATTTCCACAACCCATGCGTCCACGCCCATCGAGAACTTCTGCTCCGCCTCAATCTCCATTCGAATGAAGGTGATGGAAGCGACTCCCATCAGCGCACAGACAACGGATGAAAAGACATAGATCGCGATTCGCGATACTCGCTTTGACCTATCGCCGAGCAAGCGAGAGAACGCGTCAATATTGATGTAGCGCCCCTGTTTCACCGCGATCGAGGCTCCGACGAACCCGGCCCAGAGAACGAGAGCCCTGGTGAGACCATCTCCCCAGGAAAGCGCGGTTGAAAAGAAGTTGCGGAGTATCACCTGGACGAACGCCACCGACATCATCACCGATAGAATGCTAATGAGCGCCCATCCCTCCATTTTTTCAATGAAGGCGTCTAGTTGCCTGAGATATTTCATCCCGTCGATCGTAACAGACAAAAACTCAGGCCACAATTTAGGTACTCTGTTCAGAGCTTTTACACTTGTCAGGGTTTCGACCGATCCCGAGAGCAACAGAAAACAAAAACAATCATTAATTCAGACACTTACGGTCGATCAAGACTGGCACATGCGTTGCTCACCAAAGGTCATTGAGAGAGTCACACTATGATTTTTACCGGAATCAGATCGATCCGCATCTTGGCTATCATGGGTTTCTTCCTTTTTGCCCAGTCTGCAATGGCCGGCGAGCAGAGACTCTTTACGGTCGAGGACCGCAATCCCGGCTATTACGGCGCGGAGGTTTCCCTCCTCACCGATGCATCGGGAAACATCGTTTCCATGCGAATCATGAGCGGCGGCAAGGAATTCATGAGGGAGTCCCTCGTCAACTTCACAGAAGGCCAAATCCGCAAGAAATTCTTCGTACAGCTCAGGAACGACGGCTTCGATCGCAAAAAAGGCGGAAAACTCGAACTTGCGTTCAGCAAACAGAAAGTGAATCTTCACATCGTGAAAAAGGGCACGAAAACCAAGCCAAAATGGATCGCCTATGCCGGCGGTAAGCCGCTGAACAAGGTGCGCCTGTCCGCAAAAAGACTCTTTGGCGTGATTGTTGGCATAAATGACAGTGTCCCGGTGGAATTCGCGAAGGTTGAGCTCGATACCGCTCTCGCATCACTCTCTTCCAGCTCCGCCATCAAAACCGCTCACAGCGAAGCTTACCCGACGGACGCTCGCGTCAATACGCAGGAAAAACCGGGACCCGGCGATGCGGCGGGATCGGGGCACCTTCTATTACGGCCGAGCGCATTCAGTTACATGGCGCTTTAACGCTTCGCCAAGAAAAGGCATGCACCTTGCTTTGGGCTACCTCGGACAGAAACGGGGTACCACGCATGCTCAAGATTTCCCTTATCTCGTTCGCATTGGCGCTCGTTGCGATCGCTTTTGGAATGGCGGGGACTGCGGGAGTCTCGTTCGAGCTGGGCAGGTTGGTTTTCCTTATTCTTCTTGGAAATTCAGTACTGACCTTCATCTGGGCCGTTGTGTCGCAGTCGCCCAGAGGCCAAAATCTCGTCGATGATATTCCACCTTGAGCGCGCCACTATCGCGGCGCTGCTACGAGCGCCGCACGGAGGCCAACTCCTGGGAGGAGATCTGGGAGGCCGGCCCCTACTTCGATCGAATTTCTGAACTCCTGGAGTCAGCGCGCCATTACGCTGTTTTCGTTGGCTGGCAAATAGACTCACGGATCCCTTTGCATCGCCCGTCCGGCCCCTCCGGTCATCCCCTCGCAAATGAAACATTGAAGCAAAAGATTCTTCGCCTCTGCGGGGAGAAGCCGCACTTTCAGATCTACTTCCTGATGTGGGACCACGCGTCGCTCTACATCGTGGAACGGGAGTGGTGGCAAACACGTGTCTGGGAGGACATTCATCCTCGAGTCCACTTTGTTTTCGATAATCGGCATCCATTCGGCGGATCCCATCATGAAAAGATCTGCATCATAGATGGCAAGGTGGCCTTCTGTGGAGGCATCGACCTCTGTGGTGAACGCTGGGATACACCTGAACACCTTTATTCGGATCCCAGACGTTCCCTGGATTGGAAAAAGGAACGGCATGGGCCCTATCATGACATGGCTGTTCAGCTTACCGGGCCAGTCTGCCAGATGATACTTGAGCACGTGAGGAGACGCTGGTCGACCCTCTCGACCATTCCTCTGCCAGAAACTGATGCTTCGCCTGCCCTCGGCGATCGGATTCGAGGGCACAGGGTTTATCTCAGCCGGACACTTGTGAACAACAGCAATGGTCATCGTGAACCCATTGTCCGCGAAATCGAATTTCTTTTTCGCGAGCTGGTTCGCTCCGCGGAGCACCAAATCGTGATCGAGGGTCAGTACTATTGGTCACGGGAACTGAACGATGTCCTGATCACCAAGATCCGCCAGATGGCCGGCAAGGAATTCAGGCTCATCCTCATCCTGTCGGAACTGAAAATGTCAAAATCTTTCACCCGAAACATGGCCGGACACCAGCTCAGACTTCTGTCGCAGCTTCAAGCCGCAGCTTTGGACAGCGGCATAAAACTGATTATGGGTGCTCCCTATGTCCGGGCTGAAAAAAGCGCTGTTGACCAGCGGCCGCTGCGCCCCGTTTACGTTCACTCGAAAATCCTGATCATCGACGACCGATACCTTTCGATCGGATCCGCAAATCTTGCCGCACGAGCGATGCGTGTCGATACAGAACTCGGAGTAACGCTCGAGGCCACGACAGCGGCGGAAAAAAGCCATATCCGCGGAGTAACGCAAACAATAATGCGCCATTGGGGCATGAACGAGGATTCCAGTCGCCGAGATGTTTTTATTCGATCTTTTAAACCAGCTCTGGAATTGTCCCATATGCGTGAAATAAAATGGCGCGCTCCCTGGCGGCCCTTTTTCGATCCGGAGATGCCCTGGTTGCGGCGAATCAAGCACCGCCTGCGGCGCACGATCGGCTCCCCTCATTCGCTCCGCTGGAGCGTCATCCTATGGTTGCCGGTCTGGACCTTCACTCTGGCGCTTGCCACGATCTTTGTGACCGATTTTCCGGCGGAAACCTCCGCCCGGATTGTTTTCCTGACACTCACGGCAGGGCTTTCGTCGGTTGCCGTGATTCCGACCCCCTTCTTCGCTCTGACTGCGATAGCCACGGCGGAATTCGGGGGGAACACAGCTCTTCCAATAGCTATCATTGCGGTTTGGAATGCCACGCTCATTCGATATGCCATGGAACGAGGCTTTCCCAGCGATGGACTGAAAAGCGAAGCATCAAATGATGCTCTCGAAAGACGGCTGGGCCGGCGCACGATTCGCTCTATTCTTCTCGCCGCCGCGGATCCGCGAATCGGCTTACAGCGTAAAATCGCCTCTTTCGGGATATTCTGCATTCCATTTCCGTGGCTCCTGATCTGCATCACGATCGTCTGGCCCGCAGTTCTGGGGCTGATGGTCGCGTTAACGGAAATTGGCTTGGGATGGGTCAGGACCGCAACATGAGCGCAAAGCAGCATCTCACTGTTCTGTCGTACAATATTCACAAGGGATTCAGCACGAACAACCGCAACTTCGTCCTCAGGCGTATCCGCGATGCCATTCGCGCGGTTCGGGCTGACCTCGTGTTTCTTCAGGAAGTACTTGGGAAACACGAAGGACATGAGAAGAAACATGAGGACTGGCCGGACCAGCCCCAGTTCGAGTTTCTCGCCGATGAACTTTGGCCACATTTCGCCTATGGAAAAAACTCTGTTTACACATCCGGTCACCATGGGAACGCGATCCTCAGCAGATTTCCCATCCTGTTCTGGGAAAACATCGACATAACGACGAATCGCTTTGAAAAGCGGGGTCTTCTCCACGCCATGGTGGAAGTGCCCGGGAAATCAGAACCGCTTCATGCAGTTTGTGTTCACATGGGGCTCTTTGAAACGGAACGACGCCAGCAGATACAACGGCTTTGTTCCCGCATCGAGTCACATGTGCCGCACTCGGAACCGCTGATCATCGGCGGCGATTTCAATGACTGGCGCCTCAGGGTTTCAAGGAAGCTGGAGACTCAGCTGGAGGTGCGCGAAGCATTTGAGCAGATTCACGGAAATCACGCGCGTACCTTTCCGAGCTGGCTGCCCGCACTGCATCTTGATCGGATCTATTATCGCGGCCTGGTGGCAAAAAACGCGAATTGCCTGACGGGAATGCCGTGGGGTGACCTCTCCGATCATGCGGCAATCACGTCCGATTTTTTCTTTCGCAGATAGTCAGGCTGCTGACCTGGATGCGGCGGCCTGCTCAAGAATTTCAGCCAGCTCCTCAAGAGTGTAGGGCTTCGCAAGAAAATGCGCCCCGGGAAGATGCTTTGCCCGGCTCTCCCCCTCCTGAACAGCGGAGACCACGACTGTAGGAGGAACACGATTGAATTTGCGGCGGATGTTCTCGAAAACTTCCTCGCCGCTCATTCCCGGAAGACTAAGATCGAGCAGCATCACGTCCGGCCAGTTTCTTTCGAGGTGCAGAAGCGCCTGTTCGCCATCGTCCACGAGATCAGGTTCGTGTTCGTAGGCTTCAAGCACCATCCCCAGCGTTTCTCTAACCGAGGGATCATCTTCGACCACTAGAATTCTCATGAGTACCCCAAGTAGCGTTTGAAGAATCGAACCGCGCGGAGCTCGTACTTTGCATATTCGGAGCCATGGTTCCACAAAAAAAGCTTCACCTCTCCGGTTGAATTGCAGGTAAATTGGGCAAAGCTTTTGAAGATCGGAGACCCTCATGAAGAAGAAAATGACAAAGTCACGTCTGGAACATGATTCACTCGGTCAAGTGGAACTGCCCCATGACGCGATGTATGGCGCGCAAACACAGCGCGCATTGACGAATTTTCCCATTTCGGGTCAAACGGCGCGTCCGAGTCTGATTCGCGCGTACTTAAGGCTGAAATCAGCCGCCGCTCACGCAAATTTCCGCTGCGGAGTGATTTCCAGGAGTCAGGAGCGCCTGATCCGGCGCGCGATTGATGAAATTCTCGGCATGCCGGAGACTGAATGGCCGCGATTGTTTCCAGTGGACGCGTATCAGGCCGGCGCGGGAACAAGCCAAAACATGAACGTGAACGAAGTCGTGGCGAACTTCGCGAATCGCATCGCGGGCACGAAGGCAGGGTCAAATTCGCCAATACATCCCAACGATCACGTGAACCGGTCTCAATCAACGAACGACAGCTATCCCACGGCGCTCAGGCTCGCCCTTCTTGAAAGCTCGCAATCTCTTGTCGTCGAAGTGAATGCGATCGCAAAAGCGTTCAGGAAAAAGGCGGGTCAGTGGAGAGATTTACCGAAATCAGCCAGAACCCATCTTCAGGATGCGGTACCCATGCGCCTCGGCCAGGAAATCGGCGCCTATGCGACAGTGCTGGAACGCTGTGGCGAATGGATCGCGCAGGCGCGAGACGAACTCAGAGAGCTCGGAATCGGCGGAAGCGCGGCGGGAACGGGACTCACGGTTCCAAAAGGCTTTATTCAAGCGCTTTTGCCTGAACTCACGCGCCTCACCGGTGAAAAGCTCACCTCCGCACCTGACCTTTGCGAATCGATGCAATCGCAGGCGCCGATTCTCTATTACAGCTCCATGCTTCGCGTCCTTGCCGCTCAACTCACCCGAATCTGCAATGATCTGCGGCTTCTTTCCTCAGGGCCGCTTACCGGGCTTGCTGAGTTGACCTTGCCCTCCGTTCAGCCGGGGAGCAGCATCATGCCGGGTAAGGTAAATCCCTCTATTCTCGAAATGGTGAACCAGGCCTGCTTTTCTATTCTCGGCCACGACCATGCGGTGACAATGGCGGTGCAGGCGGGGCAGCTCGAGCTGAATGTGATGATGCCGCTCATGGCGTTCTCGACTCTCGAAGCCACTACGGTCGCCACGAACTCCCTGCTGACAATGCGTATGAAGGCGATTGAAGGCCTTGTCGCAAACGAGGAGCGGCTTCGACATTACTTCGAGAGCACACCGCAAATCGCCACCGCGCTGAGCCCGAAGCTCGGTTACGAGGTCACGGCAGCACTCGTTTCAGAAGCGATTGCCAGCCACCGCTCCATCGCTGCGCTGGTCAGAGAGAAGGGGTTGATACCCGACCGGGAGCTCCGGGCCATTCTGGATTCACGTACGCTGACGGGGGCTGCGAACGGCAGCAGACGGCGCACCTGAAGACGGCTCCGTGGATGCGGGCTCCACGTCAGAACCTGCGTCGTCATCTGTCTCTGGATCTCCGGACTCCTCAAGGTCCTCGAGCAGAAAATCTTCCGAATTCAGGCTCGTGAGACAGCCGGGACCTCCCGCATTCGTACCCACTCGAACATGAAAATGATTCGCGTGACCTCGGCTATGCCGAATGAAGGGGCTCAGTTGGGCCCATTCAGGGTCTCCCCGCGCCACTTTCGAGAGTTTGCGAATCAGCGTACGATCAAGGAATGCCACGCGAACACAGGCAAAGGGATTCCGGAACACCTGCTTGATCAGCCACCAGTTCGCTTCGGGGTCAAATACCCGATAAAAATTTCCATTGAAAATGTGCGGGTTCTTGGGATTGAGAAAAGCGAAATCCACGTCTTGACCGCTCGTGTGGGAAGCATGACCACGCCGTCCCGGGCGGCCCGCAAGGCAGCCCCCCCGAGGAGCTGAAATATCGCCCACGATCAATTTGACCGCCTGGCTTTCCGGGGCCGAATATTGCCGAGCGATCCGGCGCCCCACCCATTCCAACATCCCGACCATGCGGTCAGTTCCATAATTCAAACACCTGTGCTCATTGCGGACAAGAAGCCGATTGCGCTCGGTGGGCACGACCGGCCGGCCGAAAGCCAGGAAACCATTGTTTACGGTGCAATAGGCTTGCGCTCCGCGGCGATCCATTCTTTCGAACAGATAAGCCATCGGATCCTCGATGCTGCCGTTCGTCACGCTTTCTGCATAGGCAAGCTGAAGCTCCGTACGTTCATCACAATAGCTTGTCTTGCGCCTTTGCCATGCGCAACGTCCGGCCGCCAATGCACGACCCTGACGATTTCTGCGGGCCGCGCGTGTGTATGCCGCCTTGACCGTGCAACAGCGATGACCATTGAAGGCGAACTCCGGATTCCATTCCGCACAAAACGCCGCGGACGGTGCGGCAGGTGGCAGCTCAAGAAAATTCCACAGCTCTTCTTTCTCCGAACGTTCCGCAGAACTCATGCTCGAAATCGCGCGGTCCGTGATGACGATGGCGGTGGGGTCCTCGAGGAACTCCGAAACGGGATCACACGAAGGAAAGGGTTCGCTCCCAAACGCGAGGAGCGCATGGAAAAACGCAACAAGGGTGAAAAGGGATAATCTCAGTGGTCCTACTGAACAAACGTGCACTCGAAGACAATAGGGAGGAAGCGGGCGTGAGTCAAGCGATCAGCCGCAATTGTTCTTCAAGATCAATTGTGACCTGCTGCCAATAACGGTGCGCCCCAAAATCCGGAAATGCCCGAGGGAACGCTGGATCTTCCCAGCGCTTTGCGATCCAAGCCGCGTAATGGATGAAGCGGAGCGCACGAAGAGGCTCGATCAGCTTCAGACTGGAATCGTCGAATTCTCTCATTTGTGCGTAACCCTCAAGCAGCAGGTCGCGATCACGAATACCTCGCTCATCTCGACCCGGCGTGAGAAGCCAGACGTCTTGCACGGGCGGGCCGACGACCATATCGTCGAAATCGAGAAAAAACGGGCCCTGCGCGTTCCAGAGAAGATTGCCCAAATGACAGTCTCCATGAATTCTTTGAAACACGCACTTCTCGAAAAGCGGCTGCGAAAGATCAATAATGGCGCGGCCGACGTTTTCAAAACGTCGTTCGAGATCCATCGGAATTCCGGCTGAAGTCAGAAGAAAATCAAGATCCGCACGCGCGTAGCTGGAAGGATCCAGCTTCAATCGATGAACCGCGGTCCTTGCCGCGCCCACGGAGTGCACTCTTCCCAGCAACCGGCCGATCCATTTGAGCTGATCCGGCGTCAATTCGTCGGGAGCCCGACCACTGACTTTCGGAAACAATGAATAATAAATTCCGTTTGGAGTTTCACGAATCGTTTCGCCTCCCGGGAAGGCAACCGGAGCGACCACCGGAATTTCCGCAGCCTGAAGATCAAGAAGAAACTCATGTTCCTCGGCGACCTGCTCAAAGTTCCAGCGCCCGGGGCGATAAAATTTCGCTATCCGACGATTCAGAGGGGCTGGAGCGTCGACTTCGATTTCCACGTCATACACACGATTTTCAAAACTGTTAAGCGCGGAGCAGCGTCCAGTACAGCGAAGCCCGGAGCCTCCGGCTTCGACCGCGTCCAAAACACGCTCCGGAGTGAGCTCAAAGAAAAAACGGGTGGCGCCTGTTCCCCAACCAGACTTGTTTTCCGTCATTCGTCATTCCCTGAACGCCCTGACCGCGAAAGCTTTTCAAGCGCCTGGTCGGCAGGCGTATGGAGTTTCTTGTCACGGTTGCATTCACTGCAGGCCGGTACAATGTTGCCGGGAGTGGACAAACCGCCTCTGGCGAGTGGCACCACGTGATCCATCGTCAGCTCCTTTGGAGGAAACTTCCGCTCGCAGTAATGACAGATCCCGCGATTCACGAGCCGGAGCCACCATTGGGATTTTCTCAATTTACGCGCCTTTTCCCGTTCTCTGCGGATGCGAGCCGGATCAGTCGCGGAAGGATCTAAAATGTAAAAGTCGTCGGCCATTCACGGCAAAATAGCACGATCAGTTCATGGTGACGAGAGTGAAGCGGGCGCCAGACGTTCGATGTTCGGACGGGGGCCCGGCTGCTCGAAGGTATAAATGTGGTACGCATGCCGGATGACAGTCTGTGCGACATTTCGGACCGGAACCCCGCCCTTGGTCGTGCCACGCTCGGTCCCGAAATGCGCATGACCATGGAACGCGGCATGGACTCCGGCCGAGTCAATGGCCTCACCCAGCAAATAGCTGCCTAGAAACGGATAAATCTCTCTTTTCTCACCCAATAAGGTCGCCTCGATGGGTGCAAAATGGGTCAGGACGAATTTGAAGTCCGACGTCAGGCGGTCCAAGCCTTCGCGAAGCGTGTTAGCCTGCGCCTTCGCGTGACGGGCGAACGCCTTTGTTTCCGGTTCTCCGAAGTCAGTGACACAGGCTCCGAAAAATCCTCCTCCGAATCCCTTGAGCCCCATGATTCCTACCGTATATTCCCGCACATGGAGCACGATGGAATTTCCTTCCAGGACCTGAATGCCGGAGTTTCTCAGGAGGTCCATGATTCGCTCCTGCTGATCCTGATGGAAATCATGATTACCGAGCACGGAAACCACCGGCACGTCGATCTCTCGAAGATCATGAACCAGAGCGGCCGCTTCCTCGACCGCACCTGACTGGGTCAGATCGCCGGCGACTAGTAGGATATCCGCTCGATTTTTCAGTCCTAAAAAGGCCTCTCGCATCCTGTTCTGGGAATGCCTGTCATAGTGGACATCGCCGATGGCCGCGACCCGGATCACAAGGGCTCCGACTCAGGGGGCTCCTTGAGTTCAAGAACCCTTACCTCGTTGATGATGACGGTGTTCGGAAAGTATTCGCGCGCAACCTGCTCAACGGCTTTCCTCCGCTCAGGTGCATTCACCTCACCTCGCAGGATTATGGTGTTACCGCTCTGCTCTATCTGGATGTCGAGCTCGTTTGTTCGAGGGTCTTCCGCAAGGCGTTCGTGAAGATGCCCCACGCCGTATTCATCGCGGGCATGGTAGCTCATCCCGCCCGGCGTCGGTTCCCGAACAGCGACCCTGCACCACTCAGGAGTGATTTTCTCCTCGGCTGCCCGCGGAGCTGAATAGATCTGAGGCCTTGCGGCGGGCGGCTGAACGCTTGGCTCCTTGGCCGCACGTTCACCGGCACCTTCAGCGGTATTCCCGAAAATGCCTTCGAAAAGAGCATGAATCACCCAGTTCGGCACACCAATGTCATTTGACTGAGCGTAAAGGAGAAGGCTCAGAATTCGGCGGGGGGCTCGTCTGGCCCTGCGAATCAGGTAATCCCAGTCAATGCGTGCGTGCGTCAGCAGCGCAATGGCGTCATGCCAATGACTCGGTGTGAGCTCACTATGCGCGACCGCCTTAATGATCAGTAGATCCTCCGGTGCCACGAACCTCAGGCGCTTGCCGTGAAACTCCGCGCTTGTCATGCGCTGATACATCTCTGAATCGAGGTAAATGTCGCCTTTGGATTTGAAAATCACATCCACCAGGATGCCGTCCTTGAAACCTTTATACAGCCAGGCAGGGTCGGTCCGTTCGGTGCGAAACCCTTTCCGCCCGAGTGCCCGAAGCGACAGTTCCGCGTCTTCAGGCATTACGAAGAGATCAATATCGTGAGTCGATCGCGGCCTGCCCAGGCTCCCGGACGCCACGCCGCCGATGAAGGCATACCGAATCCCGGATCCCTCCATGGCCTCCACGGCCTCCTCAAGAACGCGGTTGAAGCGCTCGGCCAGTTCCGGGTCCTCAGTCGATATCTTATCCTTGGGAGGTATCGGCTTTACTGCGCGCATCGTAGAAAAGGTTATCAAAAGCCGGGCCAGCAGCCCATGTCCGCCGGCGACCAGAACAGTGCGCCACGTTTCGACAAGCGACGGGAATACCGATTGCACCGACTAATTACAAATCAACGCAAATAGACGACGGAGAACCTGCTCTGCACGGAGGAACTATGGCAGAAAACAGGCAGTTTGATGAACGGGAGACAGATCAAAACCGTTCGGACGAGGAAAGAGATCAGGAAAAAAAGGCCCAAGGAGAAACCGGCGAAGGCAGGCCGCTTGAACGAGAACGATCGACAGGCCGGCCTGGCGCCCGCGGAACAGCGGCCATGGACGAAAAGACACGAAAAGAAGTGGCGCGTAAGGGCGGGCTGGCCGTATCGCGCAACCGGCAACACATGTCCGAGATCGGCCGCAAAGGGGGACAAAGCGTTTCCCGCAACAAGGAGCACATGGCAAACATCGGAAGAAAGGGCGGCGCGGCATCGCGAGGTCAGCGCCAAGGCTGATTTTAAAAAACAGTCGTATGACCGAAAAGCATGGTTCTCGAACAGCAGATGGCGCCGACAGGGCTGTCAGACTTCGAGGACCATGCCGTCATAACCGAAGGCCCATTGGACTTCCGAAACCTTGCCTTCAGCAAGATCCGCCCGGGCCAGCTGGTGCTGGTAATAACGCTGCGCCTGTGATTCCGCGGCGGCGATCTTTTCGTCGCTCGAAGCCGGATCATGATGCATGAAAACAACACGTTTCGTGCCTTCGCGCATCGCCATATCAATGCCGAGAGACGCGGTCGCATGTCCCCAGTCGACCTTCTCGATCGTTTCCACGAGCGTGTACTGAGCGTCAAAAATCATGAGATCCAGCCCTCGGTAAAGCGGCAGATCAGGACCGAGTTCAGCGGGGGTGAATCGGGTGCACTCGGTATCGACGCAATGAGAAAAAGCACGCCCGTTCTTTTCAAATTTGAAACCCCAACACGGATCCGGATGATCGAGCTGGTAAGGGGTGATCTGCATCCCGCCCAACTCAAAAGGTACCCTGGGCTCCAGACGGTGGTATTCGATTCTAGACCCGAGTTTTTCGAGAGGCACGGGAAAAAAAGGTTTCTGGAACAGCATTCTAAAGACCTGCTCCAGTTCCGGTTGCACGGCGTAAACGTGAATGCGATTGCCGGGAATGAAAATGGGCGTGAAGAACAGCAGGCCTATGATGTGATCCCAATGAAAATGAGTGAAGATGATGTGAACTTCACCTTGACCCTGGCCGCAAGGACCCTTGAGAAGCTCGTAACCAAGCGGACGAATTCCGCTTCCACCGTCTATTATGACGCTGTTTGATCCCGCCGAGACTTCGAGGCAGGGAGTGTTCCCTCCGTAACCTCCGGAGTGATGGCGTGCAAGTTTGCTGAAAAAATCTGTCTCGTTCTTGAGATCTCCATGAGCCTGCTGGACGAAACGTTTTATATTCGAGCGAATTCTCTCCTGAACCACTCCCGGAACAAGGGGCGACGGAAAAGAGCCCCGGGCGCCCCAGATCGTCACTTTCATTTCCGAGTTTTCGTGGGAACTCTTGAGAATCCCCTCCGATTTATTCAGCTCCACCCGCTCTCCTATTCGCTTCACAAAATTATGACACCAGTCCGATGCTAAACACCAGCTCTTTGGAATAAAAGCTGTTGGCAAAGCAGTCTCCTCGCGCTACTAAAAGCGCACTATGAAACGTGGTCGCCCCAAAGGTCGCTCTCGCGATCGCCGTTCTTTTGGTCCTCTTGGTGATTTAATCCGCTCTCATCGACTGCACAAAAAGCTCGGCCTTCTGGATATAGCCAAGGCCTGTCAGTGTTCGGTCCAATTCGTATCAAACATCGAACATGGACGCGCGCCACTCCCATGGGAAAAGGTGCCCTTGCTCGCCTCTGTTTTAAAGATCCCGCTTGAAGAACTTCAAGCCGCGAATCTCTCGGTTCGCTCTGATTTCAAAAGTTTCATGGGCGGCGAAAAATTCGATAGGACCGCCCTGAGCGGAACGAAACCCAATGGCAAGGTCACCGGCACGGCCTCCGCTGTCGCCGTTGCGGCAAAAGACGCGAAACTTCGCGAGGTGATCCAGCGTTACCAGATCGCCACTCCAGAATCGCGGAAACGCTTTGTTCGGGCTGCTTTAGAGATATTGTAATGGCGACTCCGGAGGGGATCGAACCCCCGACCTGATGCTTAGAAGGCACCTGCTCTATCCAACTGAGCTACGGAGTCGCTACCGTTGTTAAAACATGAAGACTGCAAGGGTGCAACAACGGGATGAGTGGAACAGCTCAACGACCCAAAACTGAGCGCCCCCGTTGGATCAGCGGATTTGCCGCCCATTGAGACGGGTCCAGGAGATTGACATTCTGCACCCGCTTCAGCGCCGATCCCAACGACATACCGGGGTTCCTCACTGCCAGATCGACGGCTTCTGAAAACAGGCCTAATACGTACTCCCGCCTCTGCGCCCATTCATAAGGCGGCCCCCCAACGCTGGGCGACGGAATCCATATCTGATGAATGCTGGTACCTTTCAGGTCATCCATAATGAAGGCGTTATGGAGATCCGCGTGGGCTCGCCAGGCGCGCTCAAGAGCTGGCCCATTCATTCCAGCCGCCTCGTGCCCGAGGGAACGAAGCGGCTTCAAAATATCCGGGCGCGAATCCAGAGGATCCAGGTTGTAGCGAATCTCTGACCTCGGAACCAGCCTGCCCTTCAGGTGCGAAAACAGCGTCTCGTTTGTCTTCGGCAACCGGATGGCTTTCAGCAGCGCTTGGTTTCGCTGCGGGTCTCCCGCGCTATAAATCGTCACTCTGATTCCGCGCGCCTGCAGATCCTGAATCAGATCCAGCATGCCCGGAAAAACCTCATAATGGGCTTTCGCCCCATTGGCATTGATGGAGACCACATGGCGCCCGGGAATGCGGCGCAAAGCTCTGGCCCCTTCAGTGGTCCTGATCGAGCGCACCAGAGTTTCGTCGAGATCAAAGGCAGCAACCACAGGATCGCCGTTTCTTCCGATAACCTTTCCGTCACGAATCATGATTCCAAAGCCGCTGCTCACCGATTCAGCCCGGCTGACGGATTTTCGAAGCTGGTCGGCAACGCACGTGCGCGCCGACGCCGCACCGGAAAACAGGAGCTGGCACCCAAGAATCGCAATCAGCATGCAGTCTCGAAACGGACTCCTCAATGCCCCCCCTTTTTCAGGATCGGCAGAAATTCCGAATTCATAAATTTTTGAACATAAAGTCAATCGGTTCACATCTGATCATCCGCAAGTGAAATCGATGCTTTGGCGCGGTTTCTGCTGCACCAGCACTCGATGAACGGCAGTGCTCCCCGACCAGTGCTTATCTATGATGGCGAATGCGGTTTCTGCATCCGTTGGGTTGCCCGTTGGAGAGCGCTGACCGGGACTCAGGTGACCTACCGCCCGTTTCAAGAGCCTGGGATACTGGAGCGCTACGGGATTCCGCGCTCGGCTGCCGAACGAGCGGTTCAGCTGATCGAACCCACAGGGCAGAAGTTCGAAGGCGCGGAAGCTGCGCTGAGAGCGCTCTCCTACGCGCGGGGCCTGCGCTGGCTTGCAGCCGCCGCAAGAACACCCCTACTCCGCCCGATTCTCGAGTACACGTATGGCTTCATAGCTCGTCACCGCTGACGCCCGCCGCGTACTGCGGCAAAATAACTGACGAGCGCACCCAATAACAGCGCCAGAAATGCGGCGGCGCTTGCCAATTTCGCGGCAGATGCGGCCTCTTTGGCCGAAGGAGCCTCGATATCCGCTTCTTTGGCGGCTTTACCCGCCTTTTGACGAAGCTCCTTCAGCGCCTCTTCGCCGATCGAAGCCGAACCTTCCTGCGGGATCACTATCTGTGTGACTGCTTTTCCTTTGAGGACTGATAAATCCGTCACGATCCTCATTTTACTGACCTGCTCGAGCATCACGTCCGCACCCACGACTGAACCGGCGCCCAGTCCTGCCCTGGCCAAAAGCGGGCTCAAGGTGGAACCTCCCCCTATGCCAATGGACGCCACACTGAAAATGACAGCGAGCGCAAACGCACCGACTCCATGCACACCAGCAACGAAACGCCGCTGCGGTCCGCTCAAACGGGCAGCAACGTAAGCACCTGCGAAAACAGACAGGAGCAGCGCGATGAGAAGGTAAACCCCTGTGCTCACGGCGATGGTCTGGGTCGACTCACTGCCTGAATCGGTCAGGAAAATGAGACCCACAAAACTTCCGAACAGAAAAAACAAAAGTTGAGCAAGGAGCATGATCAGCGCGCCAATGAAAATGGCGCCTGGCCTGGTCTGCGAGCCGGGGGAAAATGTTTCCATAGGCCGCAAAACTGCAATCCCGAGACCTGATAGCGAACGGGCACATCGTCGTGCATGCAGCTTACTCGCGGCTCTGAACGGATTTCTGCACGGCCGAATACAAGCAGTGAGCCAATAGAGAGCTTAAGTTTCAATGACTTACCGCTACCTTGGATTTTTCAGAATAGTGGTGTATATCGGTCAGCTATGAAAAGTCGACTGTTACTCGCCCTGATGCTCGGATTTGTTTTTGCGCTGACGGCCTGCGGCAAGAAAAACGAAGCACCAACCCCTCCTTCCCAGGAGGAATCACCCTCCGTGCAGAATCCTCCGAATGGCCAGATCGTTCCGGGCATGAGCCCCGCCGAGCGGGCCAGCTACTGCTTTGTCTACACCTATCCTGAGCAGGATCCGGTACTGGTTGAACGTGTATTGACTCAGTTGAGCGCCAACTGGGAATTCGAGCCCGCCCGCCCGGACGATCGACAGAGTCGAAAGGTTTTTCAATTCTCCAGCAAGAATCGACATGCTTCGCTAGTCGAAGGATCAGGCCTCTTTCCTTGGACGGAAGAAATCACGTTCCGCAAGGCCTGCGTGAGCCA
>Ga0154382_178_pt2 | contig 31409 bp, 27 predicted proteins | sample RifGroB1_FD_105626 | JGI IMG/M metagenome (GOLD analysis project Ga0154382, IMG submission 105626) | Bdellovibrionales bacterium GWB1_55_8 | reverse complement strand
GGGTCAGCCAGACCTGTCCTTCGACCTGAGGTCCCAGAATAATTCCGCCGCCTGTCGCCCCTGAACCGGTCTGACTGAACTGCCGGCCGAAACTGCCCATCGAGAGTCCGCCGCTGATCCACCCCAAGCGGGGCGGCTCGATAACCGCCGTTTCCTGCGCGGCCGCGGGGGTCGGCTCAGGAGGAGGAGCATGCGTGATTCGCGAAACTTTCTGCCAGCGACCCAGTCGCAGGTTCTGCTCTTCTTCAATGACCTTGCCGAAGGAGATCTTTTCATCGACCTCCTCGATTTCCACTTTCCCGATCGGAGCAAGATCCCAATGCACCACGGTTTTCAACAATGGATGCGATTTCACAGCATCCAGCGTGGAGATCGTGAGAATATCCCCGCGCTGAATACCCGAACTGCGGCCGATATCGAAAGTGACCGAATCATTGTCCCTTCCGGTTACCTGCCCGGCGAAGGGAACCTTTGCCAGGAGGCGGTCCAGGGCGCCTTGAATCGGGCCTTCAATGTTTCCAAGGCCATCAGAACCTGAATTCGGCTCGGGCTCCTGGAGCACAAAAGATTCGCTCGCCAGCAGATCCATCCGGGGTGCATGCAGCCAGTCGATGACGAATCTATATTGACGCCCCTGTTTCTGAATCGTGGTCCTCAAAAGGGATTCAGCGCGAATTGCCCGCGCAACCTGATTCAAAATATCCGAATCCTGGAGGATCTGGTGATACGGCAGTTTGGAAGCCGCGAGAACCGCGTCAGCGCGACCAAGATCCTGGGGTGAGAACCGGCTCTGACGCGAGAAATAACTCTTATAAGCTGCAGCAACGTAGTCCGCGAAAAGGCCGTCCACATTGTCTGACGCGCGCAGCATTCCAACCGTACTCAAGGAGTATTTTCGATCAAGCTCCACGGACGCGCCTGCGGGACGTGCCTCGACCAGAGAAATCACGATCACAAAAGAAAGGAAAAGGGTGCGAGGGAATGTCTTTCTAAACATCGAGCCTGGATGGCCGGCTTTCTTCATAAAAGGCTATGAGCGTCTTGAGTTCCGCGATCTCCTCGCGTGCCTGCTGGAGCTGACTATTCAGATGCGAAATGACCGCGCTATCGCCACCACGACTGCCGATGTCAGCGTCAGCGGAGAAGCCCCGCGCCTCGTCGCAAAGCAGGTACCGTCCACCCTCCACTCGATAGACAACTTTATTCGCTTTGATGTGCCTACGGAGCGTCGAAAGACTGATGCCCTTCTTCATTGCGTAATCCATCAAAGGGATCCAATTCTCCGTAACAACGCGATTTGACATAACTCAATTGTATTTCCACGGGCCTCAAATTCAAGTAATCTCCTGACATGGTCAGTTCCCGCGGAACCCCCCCCGGCGATCGTATACAAATCGGATCAAAACGCAAAATTGCTTTCGTGTGCAGTGGTGGAGCAGCTAAAGCCGGAGCGTTTCACTTGGGTGTCGCCCTTGCTCTTCAGGAACAGGGGTTTACCTTCTACGGGGGATTGACCCCGGCATCGGGCCCCGCACGTGCGCCACAACCGATGGAAATCTCAACCTATGTGGGTTCGAGCGCGGGATCCATAGTCTGCGCTTATCTGGCGGCCGGCTATTCTCTCGATGATGTTTTCAACTCTTTTCTGAATCAGAAGACGCCGCTCAACGACCCGGCAACCGGCAACCCGAAAACGCTTTCCCGCCTGACTTATCCGAAAATGCTCCGTCTCAGGACGGCCGTTGCTCGTGAGCAGTTCTTTCAGATTGCCCACGTACGAAAAGTGCTGTCCGCCCTGGTCGAAGGAAACTGGGAGGCCCTCATTCAGTTAAAGTGGCTCAAAACGACCGGCATATTCTCGACCGCCGGAATCGAACAGTATCTTCGCGAGGAAGTGCTGCCAACCAACCGCTTTCAGGATTACCTGGCCGACCTCTTCGTGGTCGCGACGCAGCTCAACCACTCCAGAAAAGTGGTTTTCGGAAAGTACAAACATCAGCCGCCGCCACATGACCTTTCCTGCCAGTATGACAATGACGTGGCGATCTCCGAGGCCTGCGCCGCCAGCACCGCGCTCCCTCCGATATTTTCGCCTTACCCGATCAAGGGAAAAGACGAAAACACCGTGTATTACATTGATGGCGAAATCCGCGAAACGCTCTCCACGCACGTCGCGGTGGATTCAGGCGCGGATCTGGTCATCGCAAGCTATACGCATCAGCCCTATCATTTCCTGCGTGAAGTGGGATCCCTCACGGACTATGGCCTGCCGGCAATCCTGATTCAGTCAATTTATCTATTGGTCGAGCAGAAGATCAACAATCACATTCACAACAAAAAAGTCCAGCGAAGCGCGATTCATGCTGTTTCAAAGTACTGCAAGGAACAAGGCCTCGCTGAAGAACACCGCCGCAAGATCTGTGAACTCCTGGAAACGGAACTGCACCACCGCCTCGACGTGGATACGATCTACATTCATCCGAACCCCACCGACGCGCAAATGTTCTTCGGCGACCACTTCAGCCTGGCTCCCAGAAAAATGTCCGATTTCGTCCGGAGCGGATTCAGGGCGGCGATTCAGGCTTTGGCTGCGTATGATTTCGCCGATCGAAAAACCGACCACCCGATCGGGACGACGCGTTCAGGCGCGAGCACGGAGCAACCTAGAAGCTGAAGAGCGGGCCTCGGTCGAAAAGTTAGACGGATTTGAGGCGCGCTTTATACTCGGCCCACTCGAATGTCCCAAATCAGGCCACTCAACCCAGCCGAGTCGGACTCGACTTAACTGAATGTCCCAATACGGGTCACTCGACCCGGCCGAGTTGCTCATTGAAGCGTCAGCGCAAAATAACGCAGAAAGCTGTCGAGACTTCCTCGGAAGTCTTCCGCCATGGAAATCACGGACGCGTTGAGCACCGTTTGAAATTCATTCATTCCCACCTCGCGGCCGTTAATCCGGAATTCCTCCGTACCCACGAGCATGTCAGGTGTCTGGATCTTCCTTGCCTCAATTCGTCCGCGCGTTCCCATTCCATTCCATTTCGCCAGGACATCATAAACAAATTGGCGGGAATGCTCTGTCTGCCATTCACGGTAATGCAAGAAAGGAATGTCGTCCGATCCGACACTGCACCAGACCTCCATTGCATCCGGACCAGGCGTACCCACGCGCTGACCGGAAACCGCAATACGGATCCTGGTCTGAAGGTACTCCATGGCAAAGGAGGTCACCTCGGTGAAGCGAACCCCCTGCGTGGGAAAAACAGGCAATTCCCCTTTTCGGAGCTTGTCGATCGGGATCGGTGCAAGATCCACCCCGATGTTTTTGACACGGATACCAAACACCTCTGACCCGGCCCGATCACGAAGCGAGAACTCAGAAAACCGGGAGGTACGCAACGAATTCACCTTCGACCGCACGTCCATCCAGTACACTTCCCTGCCGCTTTTTCCCAACAGGACCGCGGAACCATCAGGAGCATTCCGAAATCCGTAAGCCCGCTGAAACTCCGGCACAACCTCAGGCATAAAACGCCAAAGTAATTGCGAAATCCGCTCAAAGGGCACCACCTGATCAGAAAAATCAGGCGCAGCCTGCGCCGTTGAGGCCGAAATCAGGAAAACCAGCCCCATCAAGCGCGCGAACCGCGCCACCACCATCATTCTTTCGGACGCTTGTCATCGACGACAAGCGACCCCTCCGTAATGGAATTGACGAAGGAAGAAAGAGTGGTCGAGATCGAAGTAAGAAGCGAAGGATTCGCCTTCGCCTGCTCCACCTGAGAACGAAGATTCACGAGTTCATCAAGAAATCGGCTGTTTGCGCCTATGGACGCCACGCTCTGAGTGATTGGAAACTGCTTATTTACGATGTGATTGAGAATACCACCGGCGCTCTGGACGACCAGGGGGCTGTAGACCGCACTGTTAAACTTCGCAAGGTAAGGACCCAGTCCGAAAAGCTCGGCTCCGTTCGCGTCGTAGCGATGTGAATTCAACAGAAAGCCCGCTTTCTCCTCGGACACAGCGCGAAGCGATACAACTGAAGCCCACTCCATCATCAACGTACCGCCGAAAACAGTTAGGTCGCACCGTCCGGCTTCTCGCTCGTACTCCAAAGCCCGGGTCGTATCGCTTGAATTGCGCAAGTCGCGGATGGCCAATATTTTTGCGTCGCCGATATAGATATCCGTAAACGTACTCTTCCCATCCGCAGCCCGGGATGAAACGAAGCGGAATATCTCCTTTTCATCGGCGCTGATACGCACAACCTTCTTCACTTCGTTCAATGCTGAAATCGCATAATCGGCTCGTCCTTCCAGGAAAATTCTCCGGACAGGCGCCGTGAGACGGAGCTCAGATCCTTCGGTCTGGATGGATTCCTTGAATAGAAGTTTTCCGTCGGGGGACCGGATCACCGTATCCTCGATCCGCATGGTCGCTTCCTTGGACAGAAACCTGGAAAGCGCTATCGTGAGGACCCTCTTATTGGCGTCGTTCAGGAATTCGATTTCGCCCGGCCTGATCTCCCGGATACGGAAACTTTTCCGCATATCTCGGATCTTCATGCTTACAGGAAGCCGGAAATCGTCGGCCAGCCCCTCGAACGTAAGGACTTCCGAAGGAAAGTTCGGCGCAGCCTGCGCTGCCCGCACCAAGACAAGGCAAAGCAGGCTCAATGCGAAGACCGTGAAAAGGTGTTTCATTACTTGATCCGTTTCACGAACTCCGGAGCGAACTGAATCGGGTTCGTTGAGCCGGGAAAATACCCGAACTCAAACTTCACGCCTTTCACAAGGGCTGCCTTCTTCAGCTTTTTGGCAACCTTGTTGGAGCCATCCAGCTCGATCGTGAGAACAAAACTTCCTGCCTCCTGGTTATCGAACATCGGAAGCTGGTAATAGCCCTTTCCTTTATAGACCGCCGAGAGCGGCCAGACCTTTTCAAGATCCGACTCATTCCGGAACGAGCCATTGCCGAAGAGCTTCTTTTTCACCGTGAAGCGCAACCGGTGGTCCATGAGCTTCCGGTCGAGCTTCGAGAAACGGAAGCCGCAAATGGGTTCACTGTTCTGCGGGTTCAGAACATCCGGGAAACAGACGGGCTCAAGTGAATCGAAGATGTCCCCAAGCGAAAGCTCGCCGTTCGGAAGCGCATTGAGCTCCTCCTGCGAGTAGCTTCGGTCGTCCTTGACGGGTTGATATTGAGGAAAATCCTGCTTGCTGCCCTCCGGGAGCTGCACGGAGACCTTCATCAGAATCAAAAACTGGTTATGAGCTTTTTCAGAACCGACGCCGATGAGCTTCCCATTGCGAACATCCACATTCGTCGACTCGTTTCCGAGCACGTAAAGCTGATCGGCACGAAGGGTGAGATCGCGGTAATTATAAGGCATGTAAATATCGACTGGAGAGTCCTTTTCGCCCGTGGGAATCGCGTAGCTGATATTCAAGCCCTGGAGGAGCACCAGGGACGGATTTTCAGCGTCTATCCAGGGCGTGGCGGAGATCTTCAAGCCAATGTCGTCTTCCTTAACGCCCACGTTGTGCATGACGTAAAATTTCTTATTGTGCGAATAATTGCAGCTTGATCCGACCGTGCAGACGTTCGAAACGCGCGTGACGATTTCCGCGCGTTTCTTGTTCATCGAAGCGTTGATTCCAAGCTCCAGAAAAGATGCGAGCGGATTCCCGATCCCGACTGTCGAACTGAAAATCCCACCGGTCAGGTTACTGATGAATTTTCCAGGTTCGGTTTCAAGTTCACGCTTTCCATAAAAAGCACCCACATCCATACCGAGCTCGCGTTCGTAGCCGCGTTCAAAGGAATACATCGTCGTGACGATCTCGACCTGCGGGAACTCGCGAAGCCTGGGCAGGTGGTCGTTCTGCGCAAGCATCTCGCCCAGTGCCACGTTTGAATCCGGGTCTGAAAACCACCAGATGATCGTGTTCGGGCCCATACCCTCGGTCGGCTCGATGTTGTTCAGATCAAGTTCGCCCTGGGCGCTCCACTGCTTCACAAGCCTCCGGGCCAGGAGTTGAAGATTTCTGAACGCCTGATCGCCGAAGCGGGCCTGATATTTACAAAATCCGCTCACGAGTTTCGGATTTTTGGCGACTTCCGGGTCCGCACTGGCGCCGCCAAAATCAGCGGCGTTGGTGCATTTATAAGTGCCGGGCGCCAGATTTGCCGCATTCGCACTCTGAGAAAAAACCCAAGGCAGGAGCGTGAGCGCGAAGAGAGCGAGGGAAACGTTGCCGGTATTTCGAAGAATGATCATCTAAACCTCCCCGCAGATTTCCGCGGTTGACCGGGAGGTTTTACACATCCTGACTTATTTTGTCAACTATTGACAATAGGTTGATATTACTGAATTTTATGCGGACTGCGGCCGAATCCGGCAGCCCGCATTGTCCGGTAATCCAAAAGCAAGAGGAGAACTCCCGCCGCCTCCGCGGCGAGGATCCACGGCTGAATCCCGCTGCTCAGCTGGTCCTGAAGATTTTCGTAAGGCATGACTGGAAATGAAAATCCCCGCAGCGGCCAGAGCAATGCCTGCAGCCCGGTAGCCGCACCCTTCTTCATGAAAACCTCTGAGAGCTGATCCAGCACCAGATGGCTCGCGAAACCCAGGACCAGCGCGGCCAAAGCCCGGGACTTTCTCACGAATGCCAGGAGAGCGATCATCAAGGTCAAAGCGGCTGTGTGCCCGAAAGTTCGGGTACCGCTGATCAGACCCATTTCTATTCCTTTTTTTCCGGTCACGAATGAAAGCGAATAATACAGCACTTTATCCATCAGGTCCGGCAACACCGTGCCGAACAATACGAACCGATAGGGGAGTCCTTTGCTCAGCGGACTCACGATTCTACTGCCGATTCCAAGATGTCCGAACAGAAACATCGCTTCTCCTCAGCCGGCGGTGACAATCACCTTTCCGAATGCTTCGCGAGATTCCAGTCTCGCATGAGCACGAGGCAGCTCGTTCATGGAAAAAGTTGAATCGACGACCGCGCGCAGCTTGCCCTCGGAGACAAGCCGCACGATTCGGATGAAATCCGCCTTGCTCCCCATGGTCGAGCCCAGAATGGAAAGATTCTTGAAAAAAATCGGTTTGAGGTCCACTTCCAGCTTTGACCCGGAAGTCGCGCCACAGGTAACCAGCTTTCCACCCCAGGCCAGGCATTTCAGACTATCCCCTATCGTTTCCTCGCCGACGTGGTCGATCACGATGTCACAGCCTTTTCGGCCCATCGCCGAGGAAATTTTCCTGACCTCATCGCGAAAAGGCGTCTTTCGATACTGAATCACATGGTCAGCCCCCAGCTTCCGCGCCTTCTCCACTTTTGCGTCAGAACCGACGGTCGTGATCACGGTAGCGCCGAACATTTTTGCCATCTGAATCGCGCCTACTGAAACACCGCTTCCACCCGCCTGAATCAGGACAAGATCGCCCGGGCGGATTTCCGCTTTACGGAAAAGCATCGTCCAGGCCGTAAGAAACGGAATGGGCAGCGCGGCGGCTTCCACGGCAGAAACGTTCGTGGGCCTCGCGATCACATTCGCGGCGGGCACTACGATGTAGTCGGCGCAACCGCCATCGCGTGTTTCACCAAAAATTCCATAGTGGCGGCAAAGAGGATCGAAGCCCCCGAGACAGGCTTCGCATCGCCCGCAGGAAACACCGGGGTTGACGATCACCGGCGAACCTGGTTTCACGCCATCCTGTGCCAGTGACTCCTCGGCACCCGGCGCAATCTGATCCACCACGCCGCTGATATCGCAGCCCGGGATCAACGGCAGCGGAAACACATGGCCCTGCACACCCTTCCGAACCCAGATATCCAGCTGATTCAGCCCAACTGCCTGAACTCGAACGCGGACTTCCCCAGGCCTGACTTCCGGCTTCGGAATCTCGAGGCGCGTAAGCGCGTCCAATCCACCATGATTTTCCACTCTCCAGGCCTTCATGACGCCCCTTTCACCGCTTGATAATCTCACGTGCCCGGAGCGCGATCGCGCCCGAGGAAATGCCGTGCAGCTCGTAAAGCTCCTTGGGATCGCCGCTCTCACCGAACAGATCCTGAATGCCAAGCCTGATCACCGGAGCATGCGAGGCCTGAGCGGCAAGCGCCTCGCAAACCGCGGCGCCCAGCCCGCCGATGACGGAATGATCCTCGACGGAGAACACCGCTTTTGCTCCGCGGGCTATCTGTCGCATACCCTCGACATCAAACGGCTTGAGACAATGCGCGTTCCAGACCTCCATTTGAATTCCGGTATTCTCCAACTCGCGCGCGGCTTCCACGGCTTCAGCGACCGTGGCCCCGGACGCAACGCAAACGATTTCCGGTTTTGCCGGCCCCTCAGGGCTCCAGACGCGCAGAAGTTTTCCCGGACGAAACGGCTCGCCAGCGGGATAAAGATCCGGAAGATTCTGCCTTGTGAGGCGAAGATACGCGGGACCCTTCCACTGCGTGACCAGATATTCCATCACGAGTTCCGTCTCGCGCGCGTCCATGGGCTGAAACACGCCCATAGTCGGCAGCGCACGCATCAATGCGACATCTTCAATGCCCATCTGACTATGACCGTCGTCGCCGATGCCAACGCCGGCATGAGTTCCCACAAGCCGCACGTTCGCCTGGGAGTACACGACGCTCAGGCGGATAGTGTCGTATCGACCGGTAATAAAGCAGCCGAAGCTGCACGCGAAGGGGATCTTCCCCGCAAAGGCGAACCCCGCCGCTGTTCCGATCATGTTCGCCTCGGCGATTCCCATCTCAAAAAATCGCTCCGGAAATATTTTAGCGAAAAGCTCCGACTTCGTCGACTTCGCTAGGTCAGCATCGAGGACGACGATGTCCGGGTGTTCAGCGCCCAGCTTCGCAAGCGCTTCACCGAAAGCCTGACGGGTTGCCTTGCTCATGATTTGCGCCCTCCCCTCAATACTTCGTCCACTGCGCGAAGCGCTTCCTCTTTTTTCGGCGCAGCTCCGTGCCACTCAATTTTTCCTTCCATGAAGGAAACACCCTTTCCCTTTACGGTCTGAGCCAGAATGAAGACCGGCTTGTCGTTCCCGCTTTCCTGCAGACGGCGGGCTTCCGCGAAGGCGGCCGTGATCTGTGGAATGTCATGTCCGTTGATCTCGATCACATGCCAGCCAAAGGAACGCCACTTATCCGGAATCGGCTCAAGAGGCATGACATCTTTGGTAAATCCGTCGATCTGCCCCTGATTGTTGTCCTGAATGACGCAGAGGTTGGAAAGCCTGAACTTGGGTGCGGAGAGAGCGGCTTCCCAGATCTGTCCTTCCTGAGACTCCCCATCGCCGATCATGCAGTAGACGCGAGAGGCAAGGCCTTGCAAGCGAAGCCCGAGCGCGAGCCCCTGAGCCACCGACAATCCTTGTCCCAGAGACCCGGTTGAGGCTTCCACGATCGGAAGCCTGACGCGATCGGGATGGCCTTGCAAGCGACTGCCGAGCCTTCGCAATGTTTTCAGTTCCTCAGCCGGGATGAACCCCTTCTTCGCCAGGATTGCGTAAAGCGCCGGAACAGCGTGACCCTTGGAGAGGATAAACCGGTCGCGCTCCGGCCTGAGATTGTCGGGATCCACGCCCCGCATTTCCTGAAACCAGAGCACGGTCAGAACATCGATGGCCGAGAGGCTCCCCCCAGGGTGCCCCGATTGCGCTCCCGTGATCATCTCCAGAATGGATACCCGAAGTTCGCCAGCCAGCGTCGAAAGTTCTTGCGGCAACATGCCGGCACTTTAGCACAATCCCGCCTTGGCCGCCCACCCCGTCCAATGATAACGTGACTCGGATGACCAAGAAGTGGTGGATACTTGCATCAGTGGCCTGCGGTACTTTCATGGCCACGCTCGACTCAAGCATCGTCAACATCGCACTCCCGACGCTCACCAAGGACTTCGGCGTCGACATCTACCAGGTGAAATGGGTCGTGGTCGTTTACCTTCTCGTGATCACCTGTCTTCTGCTGCCCTTCGGCAGGCTATCGGACCAATACGGTAGAAAGCGCGTATTTCAGCTTGGTTTTTTGATCTTCACGATCGGCTCCGGCCTTTGCGGCCTGTCATCATCACTTGGGGCGCTGGTCGCTGCTCGCATTGTCCAGGGCCTGGGCGTTTCGATGCTGATGGCCAACGGCCCGGCGATCATCACCGCGGCGTTTCCTTTTCGTGAACGCGGCGCCGCATTGGGAACCCTGGCCATGGTGGTGAGCACCGGACTCCTTTCGGGGCCGAGTGTCGGCGGTTTTCTCATCTCCCATTTCAGCTGGCCGAGCATTTTCTGGATAAATATTCCCATCGGGATCGCGGGAATCGGGCTGGCCCATCGATTCCTGAGCAAAGACCGAATTCCCGTACAGAAACCCCCCTTCGATTGGATCGGTGCGTTTCTGCAGATCATATTCCTGCTCTGCTTCATCGTGGTGTTTGATCCTCCGAATATCTCCATCTCTGGCAATCTCCCTCTTCCCGCCCCCCGCTGGATCATGGCAGCTCTCACGGTCATTTTTGGTGCCGCTTTCCTGAAAGTGGAAGCAGACGCTAAAGCGCCGATCTTCGACCTTTCCCTCCTGAAAAACACCACGTTCTGGTCCGCAAACCTTGCCGGGCTCCTGATGTTCGTCGGGTTTTCAGCGGTGTTCGTTTTGATGCCGTTCTTTCTTGAGGAGATGATGAAATTCGCACCGCAGCAAGCGGGGCTTTACATGACCGCGATTCCCGCGACGATATTCGTCGTCGCGCCGATCAGCGGACGGCTTTCGGATCGGATCGGAAGCAGATGGCTTGCGTTTGCGGGGGCCCTCATCGGAGTTCTCGGCCTTTTTCTCATGTCAGGAATACTGGGCGAAGGACTGTCCGACAGTTCAAGCGGCATAGCGATCATCCTGGGCCTGGCCTCGATGGGCCTGGCCACGGGCCTTTTTCAAAGTCCGAACAACAATGCGATCATGTGCTCGGTTCCCAGCGAGAAATTGGGTGTCGCTTCCGCATTACTGGCGACGGTACGAAACCTCGGGCTGGTCACCGGAACCGGCCTGGCGACAAGCCTCTTCACCTGGAGGCGGGAAGTCACGGGCGATTTCATTAGCGCCATGCAGCTGACGTACTTCATAGCGGGCATTCTGATGACAGGTGCGATTGTGTTTTCCCTTTGGCGAAGAGGGGGCGGTCACCACCCACATCCCGAAGACGCCGCCGACCCGACCGCAAGCGGAGCGGCTCGATGATCTGGAAACCGAAGGAGCGGCAGCTTACCCGCGAAGAGGCGATCGCGCTTGCCAGAAAGGAACTGAAGCCTCTTTGGTTCGGTACCACTCCGTTGCTCGCCGGCGTGCGCGCGGGAGCTAAATTCGCCGCCCATCCGCTTGATCAGAAATTGCTCGAGCGAAACTGGATCCTGACGTTCGTCGACGCCACGTCATTCGGGGGCCATGAGGCGCTGGAATCCCTTTCCCTCTGGTGCCAGCGTTACGCGCAGCTCGGCCTGGAATTCCTGCTGGTGCTTCGTTTCCCCCATCCTGAGGCATTCAGGGCTTTCGCCGTGCAGGCATCCTTCGAAAAAGAGCTCGAGGCGGGAATGAAAATCGCAATCGACCACAATGGAGCGCTTTGCGCCGCGTTTGGCTGCAATCCGACTGACAGCGCGAAATCAGTCATATTGGTCAGCGGCAAAGCATATGCGGAAACGCAAGGACCCGATTGGCCGAGAGAAACTGAAACGATACTCCAGAAGTTGCTGCGCGAGAAAGATCCCGGCCTTCCGCTGCTGCCAATCACGAACCGGAAAATAAAAACCGTTCAGACGGTTTCTTCCGTCGATTTCGGTACCAGTGCGAATTCGCTGAATTTTAGACTGGAGCCGCAGGCGACGGTCGACACATTGAGCACACTTGCCCCCGGGCAGGTGCTCGCAACCGGAGAATGGGTGCGCGAGGCGGACAAGATCTCCACGTCTGATCCGGCGGCCAGAATTCTGGTGAACTGTCCCTCTCCTGAGTTCGCATTGGTCGCCCAACCGGTGGAACGGCTTCAGGAACGTCCCCGCGTCGCGATTCAGATCAACGGCTTGCCTGCTTTTGAGGAATATTTCGGGCCGCAGATGACGCTGGATGAGGAGGGCTTCACGCGCTTCACCATCGGCGCGGCCTGGTTTTTCCGTCCCATGAAAGCCTTGCCGCCAAACCAACGGGCCATCATTCTTTCTTTTCCGGATTCAAAAGCCGTGAAATGCGTCCTGTTCTCGATCCGCTTCGGTCAATAATTTCGATCACCCAAGATGCTCTCATGGGCGAGTTGCAGGTTCCGGCGCCACTCCGTCGGCTTGACGCGGTTCAACGCAGTCGAGGAAACGCGAATCTCGTAATTTTCAGGCGACTCCTTCAACAGGAACTCCCATGATTGCACCAGGCGATTATCCGGGAGGGTCGGATCCGAAAGCGCCCGCTTCGTCACTTTTGCATTAAACGGGCAGGCTTCCTGGCAAAGATCACAACCCGCGACCCAACTGCCGATGGCCATCCGGCTTTCGCCACCGGTTTTCACCGGGCCCCTCTTTTCGAGAGTCCAGTAACTGATGCAGCGGTTTGCGTCGAGTTCGCCCGGATTCACCAGAGCCTTTGTGGGGCAGCCTTCGAGGCAGTTGCGGCAGCTTCCGCAGAGACTTCGCAAGGGAGAAGGCGCGCACCCCGTCTCCTGGTCCAAGAACGCCACGCCCAGAAGAAGATAGCTCCCATGGGTCGGATGCATCAGCATCGAATTTTTTCCGATCCATCCCAGCCCCGCAAGACTGCACCAGGCACGTTCCAGAACCGCGCTCGTATCGACGCAGGTTTTCCACCGTAGCCTTTCGTGCCCTTGCGATTCCAGCTTCTTTGCCACGGATTCCAGCATGCGGTTCATGCGCTCCGCTATAAGCGAGTGATAGTCGCCGCCGCGCAGATAGCGCGCGAGCAGCGGACCTTTTGTCTGATCCGTAAAGCCATGTGGCGCGGCCGAGTAAGGGACGGCTACGCAAAACACGCTTTTCGCGCTTGGAAATACGCGAAGAGGATCTCTTCTCCGATCGCGGCCCCTGGGCAGATATCCCATCGTCGCGGCTCTTCCGGCGTCAAGCCACTCTTCAAATTTCCGAAAGTGTTCGGCGTAAGGTTCCTGGGCAGAAGCAAGATCCACGCTCCCGCTCAAAAGGAAGCCCTCGGCCAAGGCGCATTCTGACAGGGTTTCACTCAGGTGCGCGATGCTCGCTCCTCGCGGGCCACCATTTTTCCAACAAGATCCAGGGGCATCGCCTCGGTGATCTGCACCTTGACGATGTCGCCAGGAGCGATTTCTGAAATCGCTATCGCACCGAGGTCATTGATCAGAACATGCCCATCGATCTCCTGGGCTTGCGTCGGCATGCGACCCTGCAGGAGAAGTTCGCTTTCCTCGCTGGGTCCTTCGATCAATACGGGGACGGTTTGCCCGACGTAACGCGCATTTCTTTCGTGTGCCAGGCGTTCAAGAATTTCCGACAGCACCTTTACGCGTTTCCGCTTCGTGCCGGGATGAACCTGGTCGGCGAGATCCGCGGCGGGCGTATCCTCCTCGCGTGAATAGCGGAACACGCCGACGTGATCGAGATTGAGCCGCTCGAGATCCTTGCAAAGTTCCTGGAAATCCTGATCCGTCTCGCCGGGGTAGCCGACAATGATCGAGGTTCGGAACACGATGTCGGGCACCTGCTTGCGCAGTTTCTCAACCAGGTCAAACAGCTTCGCCTTCGTCAGCCGGCGGTTCATGGATTTCAGGAGTCGATCGCTGGTGTGCTGAATCGGCATGTCGAGGTATTTCACGACTTTCGGCTCACGCGCGATGATGGCCACAAGCTCATCCGAAAACTCGTCAGGATAAACGTAGTGGAGACGAAGCCACTCAATGCCTTTGATCCTCGCAAGTTCCGGGATCAGCATTTCCAGGCGTTCCCGATACTTGCTCTCCATCCCGTATTCGGTGAGATCCTGGGCAACCAGATTCAGCTCCCTCACTCCTTTAGAGGCCATGTCACGCGCTTCCTCGATGAGCGAGGCGATCGAACGCGAGCGGACGTTACCGCGCAGCTTCGGGATGATGCAGAAAGAACAGCGCCGGTTGCAGCCTTCGGAAATTTTCAGGAAACCCGTGAAACTCGCTCCAGTCAGAAGGCGAGGATCTTTTTCAGTATGAATGAACGCGGGCTGATCCACGTAGGAGCGCTTCGGCAGGGATGCGCCCTCTTCAAGCGCTTTGCCGCGTGCATTCAGAAGTTCCGTGATGCGGTGGTACTGCCCGGTACCGATGAACAGGTCGACTTCCGGCATTTCGACTTCGAGCTGTTTTGAGTAGCGCTGCGGCAAACACCCGGAGGCGACGAGCACCTTGCATTTGCCGGTCTGCTTCATCTCCGCCAGATCCAGAATCGTGGAGATGGATTCCTCTTTCGAAGCCTCGATGAAAGAACAGGTATTCACGATAATCACTTCCGCGTCATCAGGGTTCTGCGCGATCTGATATCGGTCTTTCTGCAAGAGTCCGAGCATGATCTGGGAATCGACCAGATTTTTCGGACAACCGAGACTGACAAAATAAACTTTCGACGGGGTACTGCTCATGAACACCTGCTAGTCGCGGAAATTGCCGAAGGTCATCGGAACCTTCAGCGAATCCTGCTTCTGCTTGAGATAGGCTATGGCGGCCTGCAGATCGTCGCGGTTTTTTCCGGTTACCCGGACCTGCTCGTCCTGCATCTGCGCCTGAACCTTGATTTTGCTTTCCTTGAGGGCTGCGATGATCTCTTTGCCCTTTTCCTTCGAAACACCAGCTTGAACGGTCACGACCTGCCGCACACTTCCGCCAAACGCTGAGTCGCGGTCTCCGTAATCGAATGACAGAAGCGAAATACCACGCTTGATCAGCTTGTTTTGAAAGATGTCATTCACCGCGTCGAGCTTGGCTTCCTCGCTGCACCAGAGCGTCACGGTTTTGAGCTTCTGATCCAGCTTGAGCTCCGATTTGACGCCTTTGAAGTCATAGCGCTGCTGCAGTTCCTTGGTCGCCTGATTGATGGCGTTATCGAGCTCCTGCCAGTCCATTTCCGAAGCAACGTCAAAAGAGGGCATAATGAGATCCTTTCAATTGGGCGTTTCTATTCGGTTTGCCCCCGGAGTTCAACATGGGATTTTGCGCTGCGTGAGGGGTACCGCTTTTGCTTCAAAGCCGGCATGAAGCAGAAAACCGAATCCTATTGGATCTCCACGACTCAAGGGACGGCTTATCCGGAGCTGAAAGGCGATAAAGTCACCGTCGATGTCGCTATTATCGGGGCAGGCATCACCGGATTGACGGCCGCCGTGCTCCTGAAGCAGGCAGGAAAAAAAGTCGCTGTTCTTGAGCGAACACGCGTTGCGACGGGGGAAAGCGGTCACACGACCGCTCATCTGACCGAGATCGTGGACACACGATACTACCGCATCGAATCCAGGTTCGGACGGGAGGCCGCTCGGCTGGTGGCGGGATCGAGCCGCGCTGCAATCGAGAAGATCGCCGAACTTTCCGAGAGACTTGAAATACTATGCGACTTCAAGCGCGTTCCTGCGTATCTTTACGCCGAGCGTCTGATGGATGTCTGGAACGCCAACAGAGAAGTGCATGCGGCTCAAAGGGCTGGCGTTCGCGCGGCCTGGACAAAGGACGTCCCCCTCCACTTTCAGACTCGAGGTGCCCTGAAGGTGGATAACCAGGCGCGATTTCACCCCAGAAAATACCTGCTGGGACTTGCTGCCGCAGTCCACGGGAACGGCAGCGGTGTTTTCGAAAACACACTGGTTCTGGAACTCAAGGAGGGCGAACCCTGCGAGGTGATCACCGCAAATGGCAGGCTCCGCGCAAAAAAACTTTTTGTCGCCACGAATTCGCCGAACTCAAGTCCGTTCCTGCTGCAGGCCAAAGTCGCGGCCTACCGCACTTATGCACTGGCTGCACGACTTCAGTCGCCGAACCCACCTCCGGGTCTTTATTGGGACATGAAGGATCCCTATCACTACATCCGGGAGACCGATGGCGCCTGGATCATCGGCGGGGAAGACCACAAGACGGGTGAGTCGCGGGACACCGACGCGCATTTCCGGATGCTTCGCGAATACACCACCTCGCAGTTCGGCCCGGTGGAATTCCTCAATCACTGGTCCGGGCAGATCATGGAACCGGCGGATGGACTTCCTTATATGGGACAGAACCCCCTGTCCGAGCACGTCTATGTGGCCACGGGATTCAGCGGCAATGGAATGACTTTCGGGACTGCCTCCGGAATGCTGGTTTCCGACATGATCCTGAACAAAAAAAACGCGTGGGAGCCGCTTTATCGTCCCTCGCGCATCAAACCAATCACGTCGAGCGTCACTCTGATTTCAGAAAACAAGGACTATCCCATTCGCATGGTGAAAGACCGGCTGGAGCATCTGGCTTCAACCCCGGCCTCGGAATTCGGAATTGGAGAAGCGCACGTGGTCCGCTGGGAGGGCGAGGCCGTAGCCGCATACCGGGACGACACGGGAAAAGTGCACGCCTGCTCAGCCGTATGTCCGCACATGGGTTGTCATGTTCATTTCAATAATGCCGAAAAAAGCTGGGATTGCCCCTGCCACGGATCTCGATTCGATGTGGACGGAAAAGTGATGAACGGCCCCGCGATGCGAAACCTGTCTCCCGTGACAGCCGGAGAAAAGCCGCAGAAAAAGCGGAAGACCGCGGCCTGACGAGTTCACTTTGTCGAGAATGTGTCGAATGTGCATATTCAGGTGTCAAAAACTTTTGCAGCTTTGGCCTCGCTTTTATTTGTAAAGCCTCAATGATTTCATAGATCTTTCTGCAATAACGCCTGGCACAACTCCTGAATAGGTATCGGTTTGAGAGATTGCGTGAGGAGTTACGATATGAAGAAGCAAAGTTTTGAACTGACGAAAGTTGCGATTCTGACCAGCCTCGTGTTCTTAATCGCGGGTTGCGGCGCTGCGGAAAAGCAGCTTCCTGTAGCCGCAGTGCCGGCTCCGGTCAGTCCCGGCGTTGCACCGCCGGTAGGAGGAACCTCCTGCGCGGCCGGACAAACCAAGATTGGCGACGGCCCCTGCCTTGTCGGGGATTTCCGCACAGTTTGTACTCACTGGTTGACCGGTGGCTTTGTCACCACGATCGAAGGTCGTGAAACCTGTAAAGTGTCTCGTACATGGTCATCCGTATCCCTCGGCGGAAGCGGATATGGTTTTCCGCTCGTCACACAGAGCTTACCTGGCGGCTCCGCATCTTCGAACACCGGTATCAACGTACGCGTGAATGACCAGGTCACGATCGATAACGTCAGCGGAGCCTGGGGTGGCGCATCCCAGGAAGCGTACGAGTTTCTCGGATTCATTCCGACGACCATCTGGAAAATGGACTGTAAACAGGTGAGCGTTGATGGCCTGAAGGATGGAAGCGAGGTTTCTTACGAAGGGAAGGCCGCAGGCGTCTTCGGCTCTGACGGAACCAACGTTTTCGTTGTTGGAAAAGGCATCACCAATCAGCGCATAGCAGCGCACGGAACCCTGAAAATCGGCTTTAACGCCCCCGACCCTTACAACAGCTGCGGCACGGTAAGCTTCCGCGTAAAACTTGCGCACTGCGAGGACGCGAGCGGAAACAGCTACCTTTGCCCCTAGGGATCAGGTAAATTTGAGCCCAAATGGGCCGACAAAGATCCAGCAGAAAAAGCGCTGCAGCGAAACGTAAGTGGAAAGAAGAACGTCGAACTGACGGCCGCCCAAAAGGCGGCCGTCCTGCTTTTGAGGGTACTGGAAAAATTGTCCGCCGTTCGGAGACCGCTTCCGGACAGGTGCGCCAGCCCCGAGGAATCAGAAAACTCAAAGGCACGGTTGAAAAAAACCGCCGGGGCTTTGGGTTCGTCTCGTTCGAGACTCGCGGCATCGAAGACCTGTTCCTCCCTCCACGAGAAGCGCAGTCGCTCTTTCACGGTGACCGCATTGAAGTGACCTTGAGCGGGCAAAAAGAGATCCTCGGGCTGAAGGTTCTTGAACATCGCTTTCGCGAACTCGTCGGAAAATACACTCCGCATCCGCTTGGAGGCAATCGCGGTGGATGGGTTGTCTTTGAACGCAAACGAGCGAGGGAGGAAGTCTTCGCGCCAAAGCCCGGCCGTGCCGGTGCCGCCGCTCGTGCCGATGACTGGGTCCGCGCCGAACTCCGGTTTCACGAGACCGGACCTTATCCGGTGACGGCTGAGATCGTCGAGGTTTACGGAAGCACTCTTCCGCCTTCCGCCGATATCGGCATGATCGCCAATGAGTACAGCCTCGACGAACACCACAGTGAACGCGCGATCCGCGAAGCTGAGGCTTTCGGAAAGGAAATCCGCTTCGAGAAATCAGAACGCACGGACCTGAGAAACGTGCCCTTCATCACGATCGATGGCGAGACCGCGCGTGATTTCGATGATGCTGTTTTCGTGGAACGCCGCAAAGAGGGCAATTTCATCCTCTGGGTCGCGATCGCTGACGTGAGCCACTATGTGCGTGACGGCAGTCATTTGGATAAGGAAGCGCGGTCGAGAGGGACAAGCGTTTACTTTCCTGAACGGGCCTTTCACATGCTGCCCCGCGCGCTTTCAGAGAATCTTTGCAGCCTGAGGCCGCAGGAACCACGGCTTGCCCTCGTTGCCAGAATGGATTTTCACCGCTCCGGAAAACGCCGATCGACGCAGGTGATTGAAGCCGTGATCGAAAGCCGACGGCGAGCGACCTATAACGAGATTCAAGCCGAGCGCGAACAGAACAAAGCCGATCGCAATTGGGAATACACACCCCATTTTGAACTATACGACATACTTCGCCGGAAACGGATCAGCCGGGGTTCGATTGATTTTGACCTGCCCGAACCCGAAATCGTCACCGAACCGACAGGAGAGGTGATTTCAATCACCCGCCGCGGAAGGATGGATTCGCATCGCCTGATCGAGGAATTCATGATCGCGGCGAACGAAGCCGTGACGGAATGGATCATGGAACGGAAGCTCCCGTTCGTGTACCGGGTGCACGAAGAGCCTTCGCTCCAGGCGCTTGAAAAATTTCAGCTCACCTGCACGGCGGTGGGGGTGCCCTTTTCGCTCGAAGGGGGAAGTTCACCACGGGTCATGGCCGAGTTTATCCGGCGCATCGAAGGACATCCCGCGCAAGCACTCCTCAACATCGCTTTTTTGAGATCACTGAAGCAGGCCATCTACACCGCCACTCATGGGATTCACTACGGCCTGGCGTCGCAAGCCTACACCCATTTCACGAGTCCCATCCGGCGTTATCCCGATCTGATCGTGCATCGAATGCTTCGAATGGCGCTTCGCCTGGAAGCCGGAGACCTGCCGCGGCTCAAGGAGCCTGCAAGAGAGAAGCTCGAGAAATCCCTGGAGGATGCCTCGGAGCATTGCAGTTACCGGGAACGGCTGGCGGCGGATGCCGAACGCGAGGCCATCAAACTGAAGCAGGTCCGGGCAATGGCCGGAAGATTGGGTGAGGAATTCGAAGGACGCGTGGTCGGCATGAGCGAGGCCGGGCTTTTCGTTCAAACGGACGATCCTTACACCGAAGGGCTTGTCTCCCGGGATTCACTTGTTGATGATCATTATGAGTTCAGCCAGGAGCGAATGCTCTTCTTCGGTTTGAGAAAACGCCGCATTTTTCGCGTCGGCGATAACCTGCGGGTGCGCGTACTCCGCGCCGACCTCGACCGGCGGCAAATCGATTTCGGGCCGGTCACCCTGCCTGAAACAGGTAGGCAAAAACAGCCGCGTTGACCCTAAGCGTACGGCCTGCCAATCTTTAAGGTACACATGCGCTGGATCAGAACCGGACGACAGATTGGCCAGGCGGTCAAAAACGTTTCACGCCTTCGGCAGATAACCACGGTATTCGCGAAGCACGGCTTCGTTGACCTGGTGGATCGCATGAGACTCGGCCGTTTTCTTCCGACGAAGCTCGCCGCTTTCGCGGAAGCACAGGCGGATCGCGCCATCCCCGAGAGACTTCGCCTCGCCTTCGAGGAACTCGGGCCGACCTTCGTGAAACTCGGCCAGCTCCTCTCCACGCGCCCGGACCTCCTTCCCGAGTCCTACATCGAGGAGCTCGTCAAGCTGCAGGACAACGTACAGCCACTCAGCTTCGACATCGTGAAAAAACTGGTTGAGTCCGAGCTGAAAAAGCCTTTGGAAGCCGCTTTCGACAGCTTCCAGCCCGCTCCGCTCGCCGCCGCCAGCATTGGCCAGGTCCATGAAGCCACCCTGAAAACAGGTGAACGGGTCGTGGTGAAGATTCAGCGGCCGGATATCGACAAGATCATCGAGACGGACGTGTCGATCCTCGGGTTCATCGCGGGTCTCATGGAAAAATATGTTCCGGAAACGCAGGTCATCGGACCCATGATGATCGTGGAGGAATTTTTCCGCACACTCGCCTACGAGCTCGATTTCGTCATCGAAGCCAACAACGTTGTGAAGATCGCCGAAAACATGGCGAGCTTTCCGGACCTGGTGATCCCGAAGGTTTACAAAAGCCACAGCACAAGCCGCATCCTCACGCTCGAACGGATCGACGGCATACGGATGAACGATCTCAAGGGTCTTGAAGAGGCCGGGATCGACAAGAAAAAAATCGTCGAGATCGGCGCGCGGGCTTTTTTCAAATCCGTTATGATCGACGGACTTTTTCACGGCGACATGCACGGCGGAAATCTGTTTGTGCTTCCGGGCAGTCGCCTGGCGGTCATTGATTTCGGCATTGTCGGACGTCTCTCGCAGCGTTCACGCGATCAACTCGCGAACATGCTGATTTCGATCGTGAGCGAGGATTTCGAAAACCTCTGCTACCAGTACGCCGAAATAGGAGCGGTGGGACCCTCGATCGATTTCGACGCCTTTCAGCGTGAAGTCCGAAACGTCCTCTCTCCTTATATGGGCCTTGCGATGGGCGAGGTGAACGTCGGAAACATTCTGGTCGAGGCCACGAAAGTCGCGGCAAAATACCACATAAAGACGCCCGGCGAGTGGATGCTCGTTTTCCGGGCGATTCTCACGATGGAAGGAATGGGCCGGACGCTGGATCCCAGCTTTGACCTCATGGCGCTTGGCGAGGACATGGTGAAGGAGCTGGTTAAAAACCAGTACTCCATGCAGCGCCTTTCGAAAGATTTTCTTTGGGTGGCCAAGGATACGGCGAGCCTGCTTCAGACCCTTCCGCGGCAGATTCGCTGGATGTTCAAGAAATTCAACAGCAACGACTTCGCCTTCGAGATCAAGTCACCTGAACTGAAAGAGATCCGGGGCCAGCTCGATACGAACGGCAGGAGAATCAGCATCAGCGTGGTCACGGCCGGCTTGCTGATCGCCGGAAGCATCTCTTTGCAGCACTCGGGAGACATGCTGGGCTCCTATCCCGTCGCCTCCGTAGTGCTGTTTGCCGTCGGCTTCTTCTTCCTGCTGGGAATGATTTTCCGCTCAAAATAGCATCTCAAATCTACTTTTGGCTTGAGGCCGTTTCCAAATCTCTCTAGCCTTTATTCCCGGGAAAGAGAGAGGACCGAAACAGAGATGAATCGTGGACTTGCACCCATTCTTGCGCTGCTGGTGTGTTCAGGTTTTCTGTCTTCCGCGGTCCATGCCGCGGTCGGGCCGAGTTGCCAGTCTGATGATCCCAACTGGATCTGTCTTGGCTTGAAGTACGTGGTTTATCGCGAGAACGGGGCGGATCCGATCGTAAGTGAATTGGAGACGCTGAAGAATCTCGAGGTCATCAACAATCTGTGGTCGCAGTGTAATATCGGATTTCAGGTCGACCAGTACGTTGCAGCCGGGCCGGGCGAATACAAACTGAAGTTTCGGACGGCGAATATTTCAGAGCTGGATGAAATCAGAGAAGCGTTTAATGACGACACAGCGCTTCTTGTTGTCACGACCGGAGCGTGGGATCGCACGGGATCACTTGGGAATTCCGGTGCAAATGCCTGGACTGCAATGCCGGGCGGCCCGCCTTACGGGGCAATCCTCGAGCGCCCGGTTGCGAGCTTTTCAAACATCATTGCGCACGAAATTGGCCATTACCTGAACCTTTTGCACGCAGACGACTCAACCTTCCTCATGAATCCGATCATTTACAAGCGTTCCACCCGGATCAGCTCCGCCGATTGCCGGCGGGCCCGGTCCGCGGCAAGGGATTTCTGGTCCAAAATGCTTCGCTAATCCGCTTCCGGCTGATCCTCCGAAGCAAGGGCAGGCGGGTTTCTCCACTTGTCCTCACGTTTTTAATGTGCGAATTTCCGAGATATGTCAGACGCGATGATAAAAGTCCCAGCCCCGATCAATGAACCCGTCCGTGGTTACGAGCCCGGATCCGCTCAGCGCGAAAGCCTGAAGCGTCGACTCGACACGATGGCCAAGGAACGGCTGGAGATTCCCTGCCACATCGGCGGCAAGGACGTCCGGACGGCTACAAAAAAACAGGCGATCATGCCGCACGACCATAAGCACGTGCTCGGAGACTTCTATGTCGCTGGCAAAGAAGAAATGCATATGGCGGTACAAGCCGCTCTGAAAGCGAAGCCCGCATGGGAAGCCCTGCCCTGGCAGGAGCGTGTGGCGATATTCCTGAAGGCCGCGGACCTTCTTGCCGGCCCCTATCGCGACCTCCTGAACGGCGCAACCATGCTCGGCCAGTCCAAGACGGCGTTCCAGGCCGAGATTGACGCAGCAGCCGAACTCATCGATTTCTTCCGCTTCAACGCGCATTTCTATCAGCAGATTCTTGAAGTGCAGCCCTACTCACCTGCCGGTACCTGGAATCAGATGGATTACCGGCCGCTCGAAGGCTTTGTGCTCGCGATCACGCCATTCAATTTCACTTCGATCGCCGGGAACCTGCCCGCAACTCCGGCTCTCGTCGGCAACACGGTCATCTGGAAACCGTCCACGACGCAGATGTACTCGGCTCACTTTATCATGCAGATTCTGCGTGAAGCCGGGCTTCCGGCAGGTGTGATCAACATGGTCCCGTCCGCCGGCTCGGTCCTGGGTGACACGCTCCTTCCCATGCGCGATCTCGCGGGGGTTCATTTCACCGGCTCAACAGCAGTGTTCAACAATATCTGGCGCACTGTTGGTCAGAACCTGGATCATTACCGCGGGTACCCCAGGCTCGTTGGTGAAACCGGCGGAAAAGATTTCATCTTCGTGCACGCTTCGGCCGATTCTGAAGCCGTTGCCGTGGCGATGCTGCGCGGAGCTTTCGAATTCCAGGGGCAGAAGTGCTCGGCTGCGTCGCGCGCCTATGTGCCGAAAAGCCTGTGGGGAAAGATCCAGGAGAAGCTCCTCGCGGACCTGAAAACCGTGAAGATGGGCGATCCGCGGGATTTTTCAAATTTCGTGAACGCCGTCATCGACGAAAAAGCATTCAACAAGATCAGTGATTATATTGAGCACGCCCGCAATTCCACGGAAGCCAAGATCATCGCAGGCGGCAAATGCGACAGCTCGAATGGCTACTTCATCGAACCGACCGTCATTCAAGCCACGAGCCCGAAATACAGAAGCATGGTCGAGGAAATTTTCGGTCCGGTTCTCACCGTCTATGTTTACGAAGACGACAAACTGGATGAAACCCTGAGAGCCTGTGACGAGGATTCCCCCTATGGCCTCACCGGCGCGGTGTTCGCGCGCGATCGTTACGCCGTACAATACATGAACCAGCGGCTCCGCCATGCGGCGGGGAATTTCTATATCAACGACAAGCCAACTGGAGCCGTCGTCGGCCAACAACCGTTCGGGGGCGCTCGCGCCTCAGGTACGGACGATAAAGCCGGAAGCCATTTGAATTTATATCGCTGGCTGGCTGCACGCTCGATCAAGGAAACGTTCGTTCCGCCGAAGGACTACCGCTATCCATTCCTGAGTGAGAAATGAGAATTATCGGCACCTGCTGGTTAGGGAGAATCACCGGCGGCCTGGCCCTGATTGCGATTACGCTCAGCCTTTCGAGCTGTGCCCTGTTACGCTCTCAACCAAAACACCGCTTCGTCGTGATTTCGGTGAACGGAATGCTACCGGATTTTTACCTTGATCCGGCTTACCGCGCAGCGACGCTCCAGCGACTGCGTACAGCTGGTGCTTTCGCGACCGGAACCCTGCCGGTTTACCCGGCAACAAGCCTCCCGAATCACGCCACGATGGTGACGGGCGTACTTCCAGCTCAGCATGGCGTGCTGGCCGACATGATTTTTGATCGCACCGCGGGAACTTCCCGCGTGCCGTACGAGGCGAAAAGCCTGAAAACCCCCGCCCTCTGGGATCTCGCTTCGCAAAACGGGATGGATGTTGCGCTCGTGGGCTGGCCCGTGTCCGAAGGCGCGGAAGCGGAGTGGCTTGTGCCGGGTACGCTTCCGCTGGATGGAACGTCCATTGAATCCGGCTGGGCCCGAAGCCTGGAACAGATGGACCGGGGCTTGAAAAAACAGTTGCTGGCAATTCAGCCCGACAGAAAAGTTACAAATACGATTCAGTACGATCAATGGATCGCGGACGCGACTTCGTATCTGATCACGGAGGAACAGCCGGAACTTTTGTTCGCGCATTTCCGCAACATCGGTGAAGTTCAGCGACTCCATGGTCCGCACTCCAAGGAGGCGTTTCTCGCGCTCAGGCAGCTTGATGCTCATTTCGCAAAGCTTCTGACCTTGATCAACCTCGAGAACACGACTCTGGTCATAGCTGGCGATCATGCATTTGAGGTTGCCGAGAAAGAATTCCACGTGAACTCTTTTCTTCGGGAGATCGGCGGATTTCGCGTTTCCGGCGGACGCCTTCTGGAATGGAAAACAATCGCACAGGTAAACGGAAGCCAGGCCGCCATCTACACTTCAGATCCATCTCTGGAGGGAAAATTGGTACAGGCACTGAGAAGGCGTAATGAAAGTGGCGGCCAGCCGCGGCTCCGCATTTATGACCGCACAGCATTGAAAAAGATGGGCGCATTCCCGGATGCAGCCTGTGCAATCGATGCCCCCCAGGGAGTTACTCTCGGAACACGGTTTTCAGGATCTGATGTACCGGAAAAAATCAAAATACGCGGAAGCAGCGGCGCGCAGGCCGTGCGAAAATCCATGCTGACGGGTTTCCTGATGGTCGGCCCTGGAATTCCCGCTGGCCTCAACCTCGGAACGACAAGGGTTCTCGATATCGCTCCGACCCTGGCGGCGCAAATGCATCTGCAGTTGAAGGCCCAGGGCAAAGCGATTGATCTGCGGAAAAAAACGCCCGCTATCCCGGCCCGTTAACGCCTTAGCGTTGCCTTACCCTGGCTTGCGAGCATCAACGCACCCAGCTTGTAAAGAAGACGCGCACCGACGTTAGCGTCCCATTCATCTTCGGAATTCGACGGATCAGGCGACACTTCGTTCAGATCAAAACCGATGATCTTTCGTCCTGAGTGCACCACGGTCCAAAGCAGATGAAGTGCCTCCTGGTAATCGAGCCCCCCCGGGACGGGCGTTCCCGTATGCGGGCAGAACTTGGGATCGAGCCCGTCGATATCGAACGAGATCCAAACCTCTTGGGGTAAAGCGCTGACGATCAGGTCGCGAGACACATCCCACCAGTTGGCGCCCTCGAATTTTTTCCGCGCCAGGTCGCGATCATAAAATACCTGCACGCGTTCGCCTTGTGCGCGCGTGTAATCATATTCCTCTTCACAGAAGTCGCGAATTCCCACCTGGACGAGCTTTTTAACCTGCGGAATGTTCTCCAGGACGTTGTGCATGATGGATGCATGCGACCAGGCAAAACCCTCGAAGGCGCGCCGGGTGTCCGAATGCGCGTCGAGGTGCAGAATGCCGAAGGAGGGGTGCTTTTCCGCGACAGCGCGAATAGCGCCAAAAGGAACCGAGTGATCTCCTCCAAGGACACCCACGAACTTACCTGATTTCAAAAGCCTCTTTGTTTCTGCAAAAACGTAATCATTCAGCATGCCAGAAAGCGCGTTCACGGTTTTCAGGGCCGATCGGAGCTTCGCATTCTTGCCGATCACGCCGCCTGCACGAATCACCTTGGCGGCTTCTGCTTTCGCCTTCCTGTTCCAGGTACGTACCTGGCGGGACTCAGGAAGAAGGAACATCCCGGCTTCATAAGGCTTCTCGACATCGATATCGAAGAGATCGACCTGCCGGCTTGCTTCCAGGATCGCCGCCGGTCCTTTTGATGTACCTGCACCATAGGAAGTGGTCGCTTCCCAGGGAACCGGCAGAAAAACCAGGGCTGATTCTTTTTCAGAATAAGGCAAACCGAAGATTCCGGAGTCGGCGGACGAAGCGGCATTTGGATCAAACGACGTAAGCGATGTCATATGGGGCGGGAGTGAACCTTTTTCAGAAGTGCCTGTCAAGCCAGGGAAATGATATGAAGGGATCCATGACCGACGCGCAACGCCCCTCCACTTGGAGAAAATATGTAAAAGGTCTTTGCGAGGGTTGCTGGGGCGGATGCTGCACGCTTCCCGTTGAAGTGAGCGCCATAGACCTCATCCGCCTGGGCCTCACCTCCGAGGAAGAAGCAGCCGTTTCCCTGAAGGCCATCGCGAAGCGATTAACAAAAGAGCACGTAATCCAGGCTTTCAACGCGAAGGCACAACTCTTCGTGCTGGAGCAGCGTCATGGTCGCGACTGCATCTATCTTGGTAAGGACCGACTTTGCACGGTTTATGAAAAGCGTCCGGAGGTCTGCCGTCAGTTCCCAAAAATCGGACCTCGCCCAGGGCACTGCCCCCATCGAAAGAAATAGCCTCCGATTAGCCTTCGTCAGATTTCAACTCGGAAGGACTCACGCCCCAGCTGCGCAGAATTTCCTGCTCCTCGGATGCGCTCATCGCTTTCTTGAATTTGGCCCCTGATCGGCCCTTCACACGCCGCTCACAGGAAGCCCAGTTGGCATGCCGCATCGCACTTCCCCCCAGCAGGCTCAGGTACGAGAATGCCGCGACCTTTTCCTCTCGCGGTTTCATCTCGGGTAGGGCAAAGGATTCGGGAAGGTCATGAATAGCCACCCCGTACTGCAAAAGCGGACCGTCATAAAGGCCAGGTCGGGCGCCTTTTGAAAAAGCGACCGCAATTTCATCCACCCGCTCGTTTCCTGGAATTCCGGCGTGACCGCGGATAAACCGCCAGCTGATCTTCAGCCCCGCAACCGCTCCCATGAGCTCGCGCCAAAGATCCTGGTTTGCGACCTCCACCCCTGCAGCGTTTTTCCAGTCTTTTTTCCGCCAGCCAAAAACCCATTGGGTGATTCCCCGAATGAGGTAAACTGAGTCGGTATAGACTTCCACGGGTTCAGATGCCAGCCCCCGGATCTTCACCTGCCGAAGAGCCTGAAGAGCCGCCATCATTTCCATTCTGTTGTTCGTGGTAGACGCGACGCCTCCACCCAACTCAGTCACGCGGCCTTCGGGGTCCACCAGGATGGACCCCCAGCCGCCCGGTCCCGGATTTCCGGAACTGGCTCCATCGGCGAAAATCATCACAGGCAGCTTGGAAGATCGTGGCATCCTTCTCTTCTAGGTTTTGTACCAGGGGAATTCAAGAACACAGGCGTCGTTTCCATAAATTAAATCGAGTTTAACTTCCGATGTCGCCATTTTCGCATTTAGTCCTATAATTGTATTCCCATGTCTCCCGGTTCATCGCCCCAGCATCATCCGGTCCCCAGACTCCTTACGCTCGATGCGTCCGATGACCCCATGATCTCCGACCTTGCCCAGCTGGGGCAGGCCGATCACTCGTTCGAAGTTCGCTTCTGCGACCTGAGCAGTCTGACCAAGCTCCTCGAGGAAGACAAACGTTCCGTGTTCTTCTCCACCATCGACGGTGTTGAGAAACTCAAATCGCTGGTTCACCTTTTCAAGTCCCAGCTGAGGCCCCACCTCAGAAGAGGAAAGATCCACGCCATAGCGCTCAATCGGCTCAATCACCATGATGTTCCGAGAATCCTCACGAAGATGGGCTTTTCCGAAGTCATTTCTTCCCGCTCTATCAAGCCCGAGGGACTGAAACTCCGGATTGACGAGCTGTTCGCGCGTTTTTTGCCGCATGACATCGGTCTGATTCCCATGCATTCCGGTGACTCGCCTGAAAGCGGCCTGATTGTGCGGGAATGCAGGCTCCAGTTGCTGGATCCCCTGGCCACCCCCTCTGACTGTTGGCTGCTTCGACGTTCCCAGGACGTTCGAATCGTGAACGATCAATGGATCATCGATCTTGTGGGCCCAGGGCCGACTGCGGGGAGATGGACACGTGTGTCGCCCCTGATTTCACAAACCTCGGACGGACACTCAAGATGGCAATGGGAACCCTCTGGAAAAAATGGCTTCATAAAAGAGAATGGCCTCTGGCTATTCGAGGGGAAGCGTCCGCATTTCAATGAATTCCATTGGACGTTTACAAGTAAAGCTCCCCGCCTGACCTATTACGAACAGTCCGAACCTGTTTGCGATTATTTCTCCGTCGGCCCCGACAGAACCCTGCTGATCGCGGCTAATTCAGAAATCGCGCAGCAGAAATGGCCGGCAATCCAGGCGAGCGTTCTCAATGAATACCGCTACACCGTCACGGCCCCTCGCATAGCGACGCCCAACTGGAAAATCCTGATGAGCGAGGAAAAGCAGGTACCCTGGCGCGAGCTGATGGGACTGGAAAGTGCGACGGCACCCTCCCCTTCGCGCCAGCAGCTGATCCACGAAATTCAGGCCAAGACCTCGCCCCTTGCGGAACTTTTCGCCAAAGTGGAAGACGAGGAACTCCGCACAAAACTCATTTTAGAGATGAGCAAGATGCAGTGTTCCGCTTTGGTGTGGACCGTCGGGCAGAAAATCCGTTTCGGAGCCAAGATCCGCGATTCGGAAAAAACGCCGAAAAGCCTGATGATCGAACCTCCGGCGAGCCTCAATCCGGCCGAACTGCAGGAGGCCCTGCAAAGCGCGCAAAGCCAGTTGTTCGTGAACGTGAGTCTTTATCGCGGCGGCGTTTTTTTCGTGGCCGAGGAAGTATATATTCGCGATTCCCTGATCGAGGTGGTCCTCCCGAAACTGCTTTATCAGGTCCAGCGACGAAGTCACTTTCGGCTTTATGTGCCCGAGGAAAAGGCGATGTTCATCAGAATCGGGGATCAATTTCACCGTATTCTGAATTTAAGCGGCGGAGGGGCCGCCTTTGCCACCGGCCAGGTGAATTCCGCCGTGTTCACCAACGGCACGATGCTGCCCAAGGTAAGCTTCCAGATCTATAACGAGAAAATTCATTGCAAGGCTGAGGTCCGCTGGTCCAAGCCATTCGCGGATGCTCCAGAAGGTTCCGAACTCACCGTAGGCCTTCAATTCCATAATCTACGGGAAGCCGATGAACAGCGACTTAATCTTTATGTACTGGAAGAAGGTTTCGAATACTTTCGACAGCACGTGTTATCGAATCCGTAACGCCTCGCACCTTAAAAACGTCTTTATATTTAGCCACTTGTCCGAAAGAGAAGAGTCTTTAAAAATATTTTTCCTGTGACAGTGCCGTGACACAAAGACACGCTCCCTCCCCTAATATCAATTCATGCATTTGGACTCCCTGCGGGTCGTTCACCTGCGGAAACAAACCGATTCTGATTTCGACCTGAGTCGGTTCGACGCTCAGGGATTCATTCCGCAGTCATTTGTCCTAGCCTCTTGCCAGCGCTTCCTTTGGGTTGGTTCCGAAAACATGTTCAAAACAGCTAGATCGCCCCATCTCCTTCAGGGGTCCGGTTTTGAAACTCATGTCGGAAAAGACGCGTACCTGTTTCTCCTACGGGTCGCTACCGGTCTGGAAAGCCGGGTTGTTGGTGAAACCGACATCTTCGGACAACTCAAGGAAGCCTGGCAAAAGAGTACATCGTGTTCTCGTGAACTCCGCGACCAGCTCTCTCCCTGGATTCAGCGGCTTTTCGAGGACACGAAGGAGATTCGCTCCAGCTTTCTTCGCAACCTGGGAGGTGCATCCTACGGGTCACTCGTTCGCAAGATCATTCAAGATTCTCCTCTCACCGCCAAAGGTCCGATCCTGTTGATTGGTGCCGGCCAGATCGCCCGATCGGTGGTTCCTTTTCTCCAGGACCAGGAACTCTGGTTATGGAACCGGAGCGAACAGAATCTGCGGCAGCTCGAAGAACAGATCCGGCAGAAAACGCCCGGAGCTCAGGTCAGGCGCCTTCTAAATGAGGACAAAGATCGTGCGTGGCGCGAGGCAGCTCACGTCGTGCTTTGCGTTCCCGTGGACGAGGCCCGCGACAATGAACGCATCGAAAACTGGAAACTGAATCGCCGTCCTGGCGCCGTCATTCATCTGGGCGGCTATCGCGCCGAATGTGGAGTTTGGGCCGAGCGCCCGGAATTTCACGCGCTCGATCAGCTTTTTGATCTTCAGAAATCCCAGGATCGGATCCGCTGCGTTCAGGTGGAACGAGCCAACCGGGCCTGTGGCGAACGCGCGAAACTTCGCTCCATGGGCACGTCCATCACGTTGCCGCACGGCTGGGAAGACCTTGCTGCTTTCGCCTGATTGCGGTTAATGTCACGCGTATGAAATCGCACCTGAAACTGGGCACACGCAAATCGTTGTTGGCCTGGGCACAAAGCTCATGGGTCGCCCGCCAGATCGAACGCCTGAACCCTGGATGCTCCGTTGAACTTGTCGGAATAGAGACACGCGGAGATCGCATCCTCGATGTCTCACTTCAAAGCGTCGAGGGAAAAGAATTTTTCGTCGCCGAACTGGATGACGCTCTTCGCGCGGGACGAGTCGACCTCACCGTTCATTCAATGAAGGATCTAAGCCTCGAACGCCCGGCGGAGTTCATGACCGGCGCGGTTCCCCGTCGTGAAAACCCGCGCGACGCCGTTCTTTTCGGCCCTGGTGTTTTCGATAAGATCGCCGCCGGAAAGACACTGAAGATCGGAACATCGTCCCCCCGCCGCCTTGAGAACATTCCTCCGTTTCTTTCCCGTGCGCTTCCGTGCGTTTCCGGTGTTTCGCCCAAGATCGAACTTACCGAGATTCGCGGTAACGTGAACACAAGACTCGCGCGCGTTCACGAACCGGAAGGATCTGAACGTCAGCTTGACGGCGTGGTCCTGGCCTTCGCGGGTCTGATTCGCCTTGCTGCTGATGAAGCGGGTTGGAACGAACTTCAAAAGCTTCTCGATGGGGTTCGCTGGATGATTCTTCCGCTCCGCGAATGCCCCGCGGCTCCCGCGCAAGGTGCGCTG